>Ga0153959_1000665_pt1 | contig 11355 bp, 11 predicted proteins | sample TSFL043MetaG_FD_104685 | JGI IMG/M metagenome (GOLD analysis project Ga0153959, IMG submission 104685) | Attine ant fungus gardens microbial communities from Florida, USA - TSFL043 MetaG | ecosystem: Host-associated > Fungi > Mycelium > Unclassified | place: USA: Florida, Wekiwa Springs...
GTGATGCTCTGTCCAGGTGCACAGACCATCATTTCCTGTATATAAGGCTTCATAGTCTGAGGATTAGACCTCAGACTTAACAACATCTTTTGTTGCTAAACTACTTCACATTTTTGAGCCTTTGAAGACCACTCTTGCAAATCACAAACTAGTAAGTAACCATTTGTGATAAGAGGGTATGAGGTTAAAGACAAGGAGAACTTGACAGAGTTCCCTCTATGAATTGCCTAGCTATTTATATAATTACAAGTGGCTATGCTAAGGCTATTCTAAGAGAGATCATGGTACCTATTAGCTACTATCTGTCAAGTCCTAAGTAATTCCCCATGTCAGACAGCTTCTGCCCATGTGTTCTCCCATACATGGTGGCTGCCTGATAGGTGTGTGATCAAGCTCAGATCATCACTCAATCTTCCCATGCTTGTCCTTTTATTAGATCCTGACATTCCCGCATCGTAGTTATTATGTTCGTGTCATTGTATAGTTGTTAATTAATTTATTTAATAAAGAAAAAGATAAGTGTCAGAGCGAATCATAACAGTAATTAAGGTTAAAGTAACTTAACTAAGACTTGCAATTGTTACATTGTCCCTCACTCTCCTTGGTTAACTGGCATTGTAGATAAGCAGATTCATTGATAGTTGAATGTCTATGGTGCTAGTAGCATAATCAGTTGTTCTTGATCATGTCTTGAAGTTGGTTTCTGTGTCAGGGCAGTTATAGTCATAGTGTAGGTTACAGTGTTGCCTTATTCCAAGGTATTAATCATGTCATCTCAGAGCCTCTTGTTGTCTAGTCTACTTCTAATAGGAACTAGATGGGCCAGAGGCCCAGATGAAAACTTTGTAATCATTACAGTGGCTAAGTTTGTTATCATCATAAGTGGGTGGGAGAGTTTTATCCTATCAGTATAAATACAGTTGCAATGACATACAAACTCACTTTGTTTTGGCTCCTGTCCACATTCATTCTTTGCTTCTGGAGTAAATAACCTTGACATCATGTCAAAATTATTAATTGGGAAATCGGCACCACCATTTAAGCTCAAAAACTATGATGGACAAGATTACGAAGTCAATCCAGGTAAAACAGACCTCCCACTTGTGATATTTTTCTATCCAGAGTCTGGTCAGTATATGAGATGCGCAACACCATCAGTCTCAATGTGCCCATTCTTGATTAACACAGGATCATACGGATGCACCCAAGAAGCATGTCAGTTTAGGGATGCCGTGACTAGTGAGTTCAGTATTCTCAGATCTTGCAAGCTGAATGTGTATTCTTGCCGGTTGCGACAGGAAAAGTGAACTTCTCTCCGGACAAGGTACAAGTTATTGGTATAAGCCCAGATCCGGTAGAGAAGCAAAAGTCATTTGTGGAGAAAGAGAAATTAACAGTGAGCTTGATTCCTTAGGATCTACAACTGAAGGATAATTATAATTTGCTTGATAATGCAAGTATCCGGTTTTGAGTGACGAATCCAAAGAGATCTTTGAGTTATATGGAATTGGGAAAGGGATGTGGGGCTTGACTCAGGTAGCTCGGGTGACCTTCATGATCAATCAACAAGGAATCGTGAAGTACGTTCTACAAACGTCGTAATGATGCATCTGAATAATCCTGGATCTGTTAGAGATGCATTTGAAAGTACCATGAACTATGGTGCACACGTCAAGGTTGTTGAGAAATGGTTGGCGAAGGAGGTACAATCTGGAGAGCTCTGACTTTCGAATTGACTTTGATTTTAATGACAATCCTGTATTGTGAGCATAACTGATATTAGTAACATCACCGACCACCGGGTCTGGTAATGATGCATCGAGGGAAAACTTTTTTTTGGGTCAGCAATTTATTACACGGTGCTCGAATGGGAAAGCTTATTTTTTGTCCAATACTGGAGGCCCATCCTTGATGCTATGGCTTCACGTAATTTTAACCAGGATAAATCGCCGCACCCGTTTCTTACTATGGGGACATACTCGACCTTCACCATACTCCTCAGTACAGTAACGTAGACGAGTCCCACTGAGAGATGTGGTATCAAAGTTTCGATTTGCTCACCCGGTGGAAGGATGCCCCACTGTCACATGAGTAGCCAAACACGTACCCCTACTACGCTTTCGTAACCACGCTTTTGCAACCTCGCTGAGAAAAGAGAAGTCCTTGGGATTCCCAATACAAGACAGATTGCAGACACTGTTGTTGAGTTTTGATATGGAAAAAAGGGGAGGGGCGAAAACACGTTGTAAAATACAACGAGTGTCGTGTCAACAAACACAACTATTAAATGTACCGCTCAATATTTCAACAGATACCTGGGCGAGTACTGCCCCTTCCCTCCAAAAAACTCTCATGCCCTTGTGGTGAAGCAGTACAAACTTGAAAACATGTCATCCAATCTGGTCCTACTTGCAAGCATAAGATATCCTGAACTCTGTGCCTACCAGATCTTCTCGGTGCCGAAGAAGGCATCGAAGTAACCTTTTCCCGAAAACACTAGTGCTTTTACTAATGATTGCCAATCTCCAACCCGATTCACACCTTCCGTCCCGGACAAACCTCTTACGGAGAGTCCACCAGCCAACGCATAACATGATAGCCCCCATTCCACGTGCTATAGTCCACTTGAATTCTCCTCTCCATCGTCGCAGCCCTACATAACAGATGTCCTGTTTTTATTACCTACTACATTTAGATTCAGAATGAACATGACAGACTGTCCTAGACACTTGGATAGATAAAGGTAGAGTTTTTGCTCGTCGCCCCTTTTCGCCCCTTTTTCTATCTAAAACAAGTAGTCTACAATCACATCCATTCCATGATCGACAACATACCACATACGTCAATCTACATGATACTACATAGTTTCTGCATTTACAGTAGACCATCCCAGAAGTCCGGATACGGTATACAACGCCACGTGATTCTTTTCGGAAATCACATTCATGTCCAGGTATAAATAAATGCCATGTTAAGTTCTATAAAGGACCAAACACCTTCAAGTGCTCCGAAGATGGTCATCAAGACTTCAGTAACGAAGTTGCTCGGTATCCAAGTGTAGGGTCCCATATTTCTTGATTATCAATTACTCATGAGGGCTGCAGTCCCGTTGTGCAGGGCGGCATGCAATGGTAAAACATTTCAGACTGGTAGATTCTTGCTCATCTTCGATAGGGTTGGTTTCCCATCGCTCGTGAGTGCAATTTCCGAGGCAGGGGGACTAGGTGATTTGTTATCATTTCAAGTATTTTTTTCAACATTCAATTTTCCACCAGGTATCCTCACTGCTCTCAGCCAACCATCACCAGAGGCCCTTCGACAAGCTATACGTGAAACCCGGAAACTTACTTCGAAGCCTTTCGGTGTTAACATCACCATCTTGCCAACCATTAATCCGCCTGATTATGACGGCTTTACGAGGGCCGCAGTAGAAGAAGGCGTGAAGATTTTTGAAACTGCTGGCAATAACCGTCTGTGCCCTTTCTTTTTGACGGTGGTCCAAATGACCAAACGAATTTTTCAGCTGCCTCTCTGATTCGATATTTGAAACAGAATAACTGTATTGTGATCCACAAATGTACGACTATTCGACATGCCAAGGTAATAAACCGTGTCTATGATTCGTGTTTGGGCTAATTTCACTATTTAAGACCGCCGAGAGACATGGAGTTGATATTCTCAGCATTGACGGTTTCGAGTGTGAGTGAGATTGTCGTGAGTCGGCCTGAGCAACTGTTGAATCAAATCATTCACTTCCAGGCGCTGGTCATCCTGGGGAAGATGATATTGGAGGGCTTATCCTGGTGCGGAGAGTACAGAAGTTTGAGTGTCCTTCTGACATACAAATTATCATAGCTCGCGCGAGCTGCCAATGACCTGAAGACTCCTTATATTGCGTCAGGTGGAATTGCAGATGCTCGTGGTTTTGCTGCAGCCCTTGCACTGGGTGCTAGTGTGAGTGTCATTCCAGTCTTTGTTAGGTTTCTTGCTGACAACAATCGAAAGGGCGTTAATATGGGTATGTCGAGTCTGCAAAGCCTGATACAACATTGGGCTTACTGATATCAGGTACTCGCTTCATGTGCACGGTTGAAAGGTTTGAATATCGTTACATCTCGAGTACTTTGATTTTCAGTTTTTTAGCCCTATCCACCAGAATATTAAAGACAAGATTGTTGCGTCTACTGAACGTGATACAATCCACATTTTCAGAACCCTCCACAATACGTCACGAGTTTTCAAGAATAAGGTTTCTGTCGAGGTCGTTGAGATTGAACGCCGTCCGGGCGGCGCAAAATTCGAGGATGTCAGACATCTGGTCTCTGGTGAACGAGGCCGCAAAGTTTACGAAAATGGTGATCCCGATTACGGGATCTGGTCGGCGGGCATTACTGTTGGGTTGATCAATGATATTCCTACATGCAAGGAGCTGATAGATAGGCTGGAGAGAGGGGTTGAAGAGGTTGTGTCTAATCTGACGCGTGTTGTCCATGTTCAAGAGCAAAATACTCTTTCGGCAAAGCTGTAACATAATTCAGTTCTAGTAGTAATTGGATAGGTCAGACCCCAAAAGCAATGCCGCCGAAATCTCCCATAATTGAATGAATTGATCCGGGAATTCCTTTCTCCGGTGATCCGAGAAGCGGTGCCTGGGGTCCAGAGTGGTTGGTTCAAGATTGTTCATAAGTTTCAATGGAACGTTAACGCCGACGTTTGCGTTTCGATTTTCATTGCTTGTCGTCTGCATTTCTCACTCTTTACCATGGCCTCAGATGGCCCCTCGATTTCGCCTCCTAGGACACCAGCCGATCCGCGTGCCACTACAGCTATCAGTACTGCCAGGAAATCCGCAACACCAACCTCTGATGATTCCTACATTGAAGACCTTTCTTTTGATTATATTCAAGACGAGAATGGCAACTTGCAAAGAATAACAAAGGGTTCTTCCAAAGCCTCACCTCAGGTGTATACACCTCCTACCCCGCCCGAAGATATTGAACCTCAGGATCTCAAAAAACCTCCATCACCGATATCTCTGAACTCACCGGTTGCTCGTTCATTAATCTCACGCTCAGAGAGTGCATATTCCATTCTTGAAACAGTGGCCAGCTCTTCTGGGGATAAATTGGAACGGCCGGTTCGCTCATTCAGCCGTATAACCTCTGGTCCCATATTATCTTCGCATACAGCATTAAATACATCATCAGTGAAACCTCGTACAATTCCTCGCAGAATAACACTAGACGAAACATCAGACAGGGGTGACCCAGGAGTGCCCTTATCTCGTTCAAGACAGGGCCTCGACTCCAACCTGTATACTTACCAAGACGACAAGGAGAATACCAGTGAAACGAATGAAAATTTACATGCAGCAGGGGCTTTGGGGAAACGGCGAAATTCACCTCCTTTGACATCACGATCAGGGATACGAACAGCCTTGCGCACGACGTACACTTCCGGCAGCGGCGCTCGACAGGGGGTAGATGCTGCGCAACGCGCTTCACATGCTCGACAGATACCAGTACCTAACCGTGCTGACAGAACGACGAAGACGTTATCAACATCATCGGCGGCCTCTAAACAGTCGTCGCTAGATCGATACCACGCTACTGACCTTAGTGAAAGCGACTATGACCCCTCACCCCCAGCGGGAGCGAAATACGGAGATCGAAATTCGCCTGTCAATCAAATTCATGAAGGCATGGAGAGTGATACTTGTGACGAAAGAGAAAATGAGCCTGTCAACGCTCATTCTGTGAACTCCAACGGTTATAGCAGGCAGAGAAACATTCTAGGGAGTTCTGCAGCAGTAGGTTCTCTGCACAGGTCCTCAGCATCCCGACAGAGGAGGTCTGCGAGCATGAGCGAAGGCATGGGTATGGATTGATGACTTGCAAAACATTCAGTGATTGACATCAAGCATTCAGTTCATGATGATTATCAGCTTCAAGTGCAACAAGTGCATGGACATTCACGCCCTGGTACAAGCTTGGGTGGGTTTACTTAACTCTGAACTTATACAAAGTAGTTGATTGAACCTCTGGAAGGTATGAACATGACTGCCGAAAATCCTGATGGGGCTACAATCAAAGGACGTGAAAAACAAGAAGCAGAAATCCTGAGTGATTGTGAAAGTAAATTCTTATATAAGTATCTTTGATCTATCAACTAACAGTGACAGGATATGTCCGTGAACAGGAGCAGGAGCAACGTCCTCGCCAATCGCCTTCTCCTACCCACCTGAATGCGCATCAGATTCGATTAGTTCATGGGCATCGTCAACAAGAGTCAGATACACTGAAAAGTATATCGTCAACAATGACAGGATCCCCGACAGTCGGAAACCATCTAACACGCATACCCTCGAAATCTGGCCAAGGAAGCATATCACCTCAAACCACGCGCAATTCACAAGGAAGAGTGTCACCACCCTCACGCTCACAAAACCGTATCTCCCCCAAAGATCGACTTTCTCCGTCCAGTAGTAAACCATCTACTAAATCTCGTCATAATCCCACGGCGTCAGAGCCGCCGGCAAGTAATACGGCCGGTACAGAGACGTCTGGGAGAACCTGGACCACTCACGAACGGGAAGATGACTATCTTAGCGAGCGCGACAGTGAGGTTGATCGTGAACGGCGAATACAAGCACAAGCATCATCAACACGTTTGTCGTCACCTACACCTTCTGCATATCCAATACAGCCTATTCCTGCTCCTGCGCCCCCGTCACACAAACACTCTACTCTCGACCAATCTGCTGCTAAAAATTCTCTTCCACCACCTAAGCAGCCATTACGATATATCTCCGTCAATAAAAATTTTTACACTCGATTTGACTTGATAGGTAAAGGAGGATCATCCCGCGTTTTTCGAGTGATGAGCATGAACAACGAACTGTACGCTCTCAAGCGTGTTTCGCTTGATAGGACTGACAATGAAATGATGGCCGGCTACATGAATGAGATCAGATTGCTCAAACAGCTGGAAGGGAATCACCGTATCATTCGGCTCATTGACAGTGAAGTTCGTGCAGGACCTGGCGGGAGCAAGGGCTATCTTTTATTAATCATGGAGTACGGAGAGATTGATTTAGCGAGGCTTCTGCAGGATCAGATGAGAAATCCATTGAATATGACTTGGGTGGCATACTATTGGCAACAGGTAGATTCTGGACATTCGCTTCGGTGACTTGGCTAACAGGAGAGCTAGATGTTGCAAGCTGTGCATGTGATACATGAAGAGAAGATCGTTCATTCTGATCTCAAACCAGCCAACTTTGTTCTTGTCCGTGGCCAGCTTAAGCTCATTGATTTTGGTATCGCAAATGCCATCGCAAATGACACTACCAATATCCAGAGAGATCATCAGGTAGCGAGCTTTAAACTAATTGGACTTCCTGTACTCACTGAGTCCGTCAGGTTGGAACAATCAATTACATGAGTCCTGAGGCCATTGAGCTTCCCGATGGCATGCGTCGCCTAAAGGTTGGAAGACCGTCCGACGTGTGGTCCTTGGGTGTTATCCTGTATCAGATGATTTATGGTCAACCCCCTTTCCAACATCTTCCATTCCTACAAAAAATGAGGGCTATCCCCGATCTCAACCATATCATCGAATTTCCAGAATATTCCGTTCCTATTGTCCCAGCGTCAAAAGGCCCAGACGGTGATCAGATCTCCCCGCCCACTAGACTCGAGCACCTAAAATGTCGTGTACGACGTGATGTTATAGACAGCATCAAGAAATGTCTAACGCGTAACTCGAAGGAACGAGCAACCATTCCTGAGCTGCTCGGGGATAGCTGGTTGTCGATGAAAGAATGTGAGTTCCCCCAGAGATATGATATGTGGCCTCCATTGACTCGTATTCCTGTAGCTGAGCTGAATGCCCCGGTGAAACCCCAACTTGCTGACGACGAGACCATCATCAACTCGCATTATATGCGACAACTGCTTGAATACGGTATCAGACTCGGAGCTGAGCAAGGAGCAAATATGAGTCATGAATCCCTTGTGAAAGAAGGAGAGGTATGTACATTTGTGTACGCAGCAACCAACTGCAGGATTCTGACACGTTTCTCAGCGATTGGTTAAGGAACTTAAAGCGCTTCAGGCGTGATGATCTCCTGTCCTGTCTCATTTTTTTTAAAATATTGCATTGACTTATCCAGCTGGATTTATCATCAACGCATCGTATAATCTTCCCCATCTGCATTATGTAGTATTGTCATTCCCATGAACGGCTCTTTGAATTTGTTTCATCTTGATCTCGCAAACGATATTTCTCACTTTTATTGCTTTGTATTTTTTCCACGGTGATCAAATTGAATGATCGCTGAATGCTATCTCTTGTGTGTACAACTAGATTTCTCCACTGGAGATTTTCTCCAAGCATCTCTCATTGAACGTTTCCCTTTGATAATTTCATCTTTATCACACTCTTTACGGGATACAGCCCCAAGCTCTTGCCTGGTTTTTTCCACACGAACAGACTTTTCGCTTCACATTGTTATGGTCTATATGTATCGTCTCTGGCATTGTCACAGACGAACTCGTGAACTCATAGCCGCACTGTACATTACTTTTCTGATTACTGTGTGTTTCCTTTTCCGTCAACAAGAATAGAAGAGTAATACCTCAACTTATGAAATGATAGGATTGAAAGCCTGTAGGCTTAATTAGAGAGGCCCTATATTCAAAGAGATGCGAACTAAGGGGTAGTTTGTTTGCCCATAGAGTTGATACTTGTAGCAGTATCCTGGACCACATGTCGTCCATTCTTTCTTCAAAATCAGAGAAGCTATTACAAGACACAGCCATTTCTTGAAGATGGTGGTCAAGAGGAAAAAAATTTGCTCATGTAAAACTTGACTAGTAATCAGATACTGAGGGTCAGAGTTTCCTATATATAATCAGGTAGTTTACACTGTATTTCTTTAGTCTGGTAATTAGTAGCCTTGTGGAATATTTATCTGATAATAAGAAAGAGTAGACTAGGAATCTCCAAGGGCTGATCCCTACTTCTACTCCCGACCAGAGGGATTAGGAACTCAGCATGCATGGGTATCACCACGATAAAGGAACAGGGTGGGCAGTGGTGTCACGCTGGAGACATGTCGAGTAGTGTCGCCTCAACATGGTATGGCTTGTTTCTCAAAGAAGGATCTCATGTTGAATCCCCCCATGATGTTTGGAGCCTCTGATGATCCCTAGTTGTGGAGTGTTTGCCAAGCAGGGGGTGAAACCTCGAACATCCCTATCGGTGGGAATCGCGTGTGGAATTTTTGAACCAGGGATATTTTAAGGAAACAGGGGACTCCTCCATCAACCATCATCTGCGCTCATGAAGGAGATCAGACAGCACAGCTTCTTTTATGAGCATAGTATCCACATCGGCTCAGTTAAGTAAACCGATTGCAAAAATGACCGTACTCCTGGGAAGACACCCAATCCCGAGGCTATAAAATCATCTCAGTTTATCTGAAACGGGGCACTGATAATCTCGTCTCTTGACTCTTGACAGATTATTCAAAGGTATCATACTGATCCCCTTCCCATCTCAAGACCTTACATAAAAATTTTCAGGCATAAATCCAGAATAACATGCTGGCCATAGCATTTGCATAGAGAAAAGAAAATATTTTGTACACACAGTTGGAAGTGAGAAACCAAAATAGATAAGCCAGAGATTTAAGTATGTATGATTCTAGGCACAGGAGTGATGTTGGTTACATTTTTTTTTGTATGATGTTGGTTACATTTATGATCTGGATGTAGTAGTTTGATTGACAGTTGTAAAGTGAGTCATATCGATCTCATGATCTACAGTGACCTGGATGCCGGGATTTGAATCAGAAACATCCGGCTTCACCTCGATGCCAGTCACACTGCTCTTATTGTCAGCCCACTCTTTTTCCTTTTGAGTTGCCCAGACAACTTCAGGCTTGCCAGTACGCATATTACTGAGGTCGATGTTCTGAGGGGCAATTGAGAAGTGGGTTTGAACTGCGGAACGAGCAGCCGGAGCATTTCCGGCACCGGAGCTTGGGTCGTAAGAGAGATCCAAGGTGCCACCACCTTGGAGTGGTCCTCTGATAGCAAGAATGATTCGAAGGGTCATGGAGGTCGTCAAAACGACCGTCATACTGGTGGTAATAGTCCTTATGGGATCCTCAGGGCCTGTAGTTTTTATGAGAAACCAGAATAACATATTCGCCATGTTGAGTGCCCAAATGACCTGAGTATAAAGTCAGAGATTTCATGATTACATCTCGCAACACTTACACAATAGAAATGGAGTCCATCACGAATCGTTACATCCCACAAGCCCATAGGCTTGACTTCGAGCGACTGGATGGAGCGTATAACAGCAAGGGCAAACTTAAAGGAAGTCAAATTTCAAACATCTAGCAGTGGGAGAAAAACATACAGAAACAGTGTAGAAGAGAGTTGGAGCAACCCAATACATCCCAACCCAGTTGTGCTTCGGACCGGCAATGCACCCTTGGCCAACCTCCAGGGGAATAGCTGTGAGGTTCGAATAGATAAACGATATAAGCTCTGGTAATAACACAGGCACTTACAGCGGTAGAATCCACAAGCCACTGCGGTTATCACAATTTGAATTGTGAGCAATGCACTCAATCCCGTCATGATTTCCCTATTTCTTTCATAGATAGCAGTGATACGAATCGTGTGTGCAACTATGGTCATACATTCAACAAACGTCGATCCATCAGGGAATTGCGTACGCTTACCAGAGATAATAGCCAACAAAAGGGCAGTACAAATAGGCTCAAATAGGTAGAAATGACTACAGTTCTGAAAAAGGCATTAGTTACAGAGGACAGGGATCGAGTTGGCCAACCTGTTGTGTCATCTTGGTATCAAAAAATGCAACGGCTAGCTTCAATGAGCTCCCAAAGCTTGAAAAACACACTTTTTCAGTACTTACCTACTATAATAAACTCGACCAGCACCCAAACCCGGATAACATGAAAAAGGGCCTTGAGAGAAGACCAACCAGGTTTATAAAAGAGGCGCCATGTGCGAGGAGAGAGAACGAGAGCATCCCAGGCAGCGACAGTAAGAGTGCAGACAAGGAAATACTTGTGAGCACTGAGATGTGGAGGCAAGTTCAAAGAGGGCGGCAAGAGCTGACTGATACTTTCACCCTCTGAAGCCATGGAGGGACAAGAAGACGTAGTCCGAGATGATATACTTGGGAACGGCGACCCCTGTCACAATCAGTTTCCGGGGGTCTTCGAAGGCGACTATTAGACATCAACACTGCAATAGTGTAATCACACACAAATCTTCCATCACTATCCAGCCTTGTATAAGCATCCCGAAC
>Ga0153959_1000668_pt1 | contig 11302 bp, 22 predicted proteins | sample TSFL043MetaG_FD_104685 | JGI IMG/M metagenome (GOLD analysis project Ga0153959, IMG submission 104685) | Attine ant fungus gardens microbial communities from Florida, USA - TSFL043 MetaG | ecosystem: Host-associated > Fungi > Mycelium > Unclassified | place: USA: Florida, Wekiwa Springs...
ACAAAAACAAAAACAAACCACTAGTAATAACCAGACTGCTTAATAAGAGAGAGAAACTAATAACAAATACAATAACAATATGTAAGATAGCATTCAAATACCACAGTGAACTACAAAGCCCATCTAAAAGAGAAAAAGATGATGCATAAAAGATTGATAACTTCCTAAAAGTAGTGACCCAATCAATAGGAGATGATGATGTTCAAATACTAGAAAAAGACACAAATAAAGCAAAAGTCAACAAAGCAATAAAAGACAGTAAGAAAGAAACAGCATCTGGGATAGATGGAGTTCCATACAAATTTTACAAATTTTGATAGATGAAGTATGAGAAATACAAAAACAGAAAAGATGACCCCAAAGTAAAAGAGTGTAAAAGCTTAACTCTACTCTAAGTCAGAGTTGACAAAGAGAACTTGTTAGGGTCCTTGTGGAATGATTGAGATTGCAGTTGAGTAACCCTAACCTCACTTGTACTCTAAGTCAGAGTTTGACAAAGAGAACTTGTTAGTGTCCTTACTAGTTTGTTATATACTACTTATACATATTTAACTATTTATTATTGTTTACTGATCTGATGATATTACATAATTAAAGAAAAAGAAAAAGAAATATTAACTTAGAGGAATTTGGCGGTTCATAATATTACCCCTCTCTCAAGGGTCTTTGTCCCAAGGACTTTCTCATAATTTATCATATGGGTCCCTTAGGTCACCCATATTGAGATTTTCATCCCCTAATTCTTCCAAATACTTTCTGTCCTCTTCAATCCTTCATTGGTCTTTCTCGTCCTCTTTCTCATTATATTTCTCTATTTTTCCTCTCTTGTATTCATCCTTTTCTTTTTCCATTTTCTTTAAAAACAGATTCTTGTTATATCTGGAGAATGGATTTTTCTTTTATTGTCTCCAATTTTCCTCCATTTGTTTCCAGTACTCTCTATTGTATTTCTTGTTGCCCTATCCATAGAGCAATTTAGCCATATACCTTCTAGGTATCTCTCTACTAAATGTCTTTCTATTTTCTTTGGTCTCTTATCATCTGACTTCTTCTTCTTTTTCTATGCAATAACTCTTCTCAAAGTCTTCTACCAGTTCTTCAGGTTCTCTTTGTTCTCCCAAGTGTCTCCCTCTACTGTGCATCCTTTTTATTATATCAAGTACTTATCCTTTCCTTATACTTTTCTTTTGTTTATGATCTTTTTGACCTCCCATTCTTCCTCCTCTTCAATCACCACTAGTTGTGGCATTTTCTTTCTTTGTTCTTCTACTTGTGATTTATACCTTCATACTCTACTGATGTTGACTACCGGGTGTATTCTAACCATACTTGGCAATTCTAATTCTATTGCATTACTAAAAATAATTGCTTTCACTTTGTAAGGGCCTACAAAGTGTTCAGTAAATTTTTCTGTACATTTCCCAATCATTTAGTACTTCAAGTTCCTAGTGCTAAGTAGCACTAAGTCGCCCACTCTATACTCCTTCACTTTCCCTCTTTCCCTGTCTGCATACCACTTCATATTTTCCTACACCTTTTGTAGCATTGCCTTGGCTTCTTCCTGCATATTTCTCATCCTTTCTGCAAACTTTTCCACCCCTTCATACTTTCTCTTCTTTCTCATCTCAAATTCTATCCTTGGATCTTGTTCCTGATTTGCTTTAAATAGTAACACCTTAGTTCCAGTGTGCACTTTATTGTTGTAAGCGAATTCAGCTGTACCCAACCATTCTAGTCATTGTTTTTGTCGGTGATCTATAAACATTCGGAGATACTGTTTCAACTCCTGATTCATTCTCTTTTTTTGGCCATCTGTTTGTGGGTGAAATGCTGTAGACAACTTTGTTTTGATCCCTAGCATGTGATTCAGTTCCCTCATAATACCCACCATAAATTGTGGTCCTTTATTAGAAATAATACTATCTAGTAGTCTATATAACTTCTAGATGTTATCTCTAAATAGTTGTGCTAGTCCTTCTGTGCTCGTTCTCTCTGTAGTAGGTACAAAATGTGCCATCTTTGTAAATCTATCTACTACTACTAGGATTGAGTCATATTTCTGAGCCAAAGGCAACTTCATAATGAAGTTTGCACTAATATAGGTCCATACTTTTTCTGGAATTGAATTTGGCATTAATTTTCCTGCCAGTGATTGTGTTCAATTCTTGTTGCATTGGCAGGTATCACACCCCTCTACATACCACTTCACTTCTTTAGTAATCCCTGACCACCAGAAATTCCTCGTCACCAGCTCTGCTGTTTTCTACTGTCTTTCATGTCCTCCTACAGGCATGTCATGATATAGCCTAATTACCTCTGCTCTCAACTTTTCATCTTTTGGGACATATACTTTTCCCTCTTTTAACATTAGGCCGTTTTCCTGACACTATTCCTTATCTCTTAACATTTTCACTTCTGCTTGTTTCATCTCTTCCACCACTTTGACCACCTCATTATCTTTTGCTTCACATTTCCTTATTTTATTCAGTAAGTCCACTCCTTCTATAACTACTTCCATCACTCTAATCTTTTTTACTTCTAACCACTCTTTCTTTACCAGTATCTGCTCCTCATTATCCTTTTCTACTCCAACTTCCCAGTCTAGCCTCCTACTTAATCCGTCCGTCTTCCCCATCTTGCTTTCCAAAATATGCTTCAATACAAAGTCAAACCTTGATAAGTACAAAGTCTATCTTGCTTGTCTACAATTAAGCTTTTGATTGCTTATAAAGTACTCTAGGTTTTTATAATTCATCTAGACTTCAAATTTACATCTAGACCCTTCCAAGAAATGCCTCCATGCCTTCAAACAGTGTATTACTACTAATATTTCTTTGTCATGTATTTTGTAGTTTTGCTCTGTCTCATTTAATGACTTAGAAATATAGGCAACTAGTCTTCATTTTCCATTTTCATATTTGATTAATAATACTTCTCCTGTTGTGAAATTAGAAGCATTAGCTTTTACCCTGAGTTTTTTATAATCAGGTGCAACTAGTAGAGGTTGACTCATAAAGACCATCTTTAACTGCTCAAGTGTGTTCTGCTGCTCTTTTGCCCACTTTCACTTTTCTTCTTTTCTTGTTAGGTTATTCAGAGATTTAGCAATTTTTGCAAAATCTTTTACAAATTGTCTATAGTAGTTTGCGAGCCCTAAGAACTTTCTAACATCTCTGACTGTCTTGGGTACTGGTCAGTTCAATACCCCCACCACTTTATCTTCTTCCATCTCAATCTTCCTCTGACCCATTACTACTTCTAGGAAATTCACTTTTTACACCTTCCAAGCATATTTCTCTGGTTTCACGTAGAGGTCATTCTCTTCTAACCACCTTAGTACTTCCTTCACAAGTTTGTCATGTCCCTTCTCTATCTCTGTTCCTATTAACACATCATCCACAAATGCCGCCATCTTCTCTTTATTGATCATGTCTTTTAGGATTTCATTCATCATACCTTGGAACATGGCAGGTGAATTTGTCATCTCAAAGAACATTACCACTGGCTTGTAATAAAACAGCAGACGAGCTGAAGCATCCATAGCAATGGATTATTTTATTTTATTTTCATTTTCATTTATTATGTAATAGTGTGTAGGACATTATGACTCAAAAGGAGTCTGTGAGATAATTCAAGTAGACAAATACTAGCAAACACCAATTCATATATAAATAGCTAGAACAATTAGTAACGACTCTAATGAGTTCTCTTTGTCAACTCTGACTTAGAGTATGAGTTAAGATTATCTCAATCGACGCTTACTATATGGCTTATATGACCCCACATGTGTAGTGAAGACCACTTTCCATTCATCTTTCTCCTTAATTTACACATTATTGTAGCCCTACTGGAGATCTATCTTAGTAAATACTTTCTTATTTTCTATAGAGTCTATCAGATCTATAATTAATGGCAGAGGGTAATTGTTCTTAACTGTCTGCTTATTAAGTCTTTTGTAGTCCATAACCATGTGCTTTCCCCCATCTTTCTTGCCTACAAAGAATACTGGCGAAGTTTGAGACAATTTTGAAGGTCTGATGTATCCCTTCTTCAGATGCTTGTTAATGAACTTTTATACCTCTTCCTTTTTATTTCTGGAAAGAGGGTATACTCTTGCTTTGCTAGCTTTGAAGTCACCATTGAGATCTATTACATGATCTTATACCTTCCTAACCAGCATTCTTTCTGACTCCACTTTTCCAAACACTTTCAGCTACTTGTGGAATTTTTTAGATACCATCTCTTCCACCTTCTTATGATCCACCTTTATTTCTTCCTCTCTTCCCCAGTCCTTTTTTTTATCCATTGCCCATTTAACAATTTTCTTCTTGTCTTCTCTTATCTCCTTTTTCCTCTTCATTCTTACTGCCTTTCCACACAGTGGTGGATACCTCATCATTCTCACTTCTCCTTTCTCCCAATTTATCTCTGGGTTATGAGCTGCCAATCATGGCATACCCAAAATTACATCTGTCTTTCCTAATTTACAAATGTCTATTTGCACTCTCTCTATATGTTTCTTGTAGAACATGTTCACTTCTACTTTATATGTGATTGCACTTCCACTATTACCAGTGCCATCCACATTTCTTACTTGTAAAGGTTGATCTAACTTGATCAGCCTATATCCTCTTTTCTAAGTCAAAGTCTTGCTCATAAACATGCCTGTTGCTCCACTATTAAGCAATGCTTTCACTATTCTTCCTTCATGAGTGTTTATTCTTTCTATTCCTATGCTCATCTATACTTCTCTTAGAGGCTTAAATGTTTGCCTTACTTCTCTCGCTTCTACTTTCTGTACTGCTTTTTGATTGACAGTTTCTGCCAACCTCATTGGATCAGTGATTCCAGCCCTTCTCTTCTAGACCCTAGACACTGTCCATTCCACTTCTCTGCCCCAATTCCACCACAGTATTTTTTTTCCTGTCCTACAGGGTGGACAGAGAATTTTCTCTTTCTTGTTCCACTCCATCTTCCAAATAACCGTGTCTTTTCCTCCACATGTACTACACTTCACTCTCTTTACTCTTCCCTCTTCTACCTCTTTGTTTCTCCAATTCCATGCCTTCTTACATTCCCCACACCATATATTATGCAGCTGTTCCTTTTCTAGAAACCCTTGTCCTTGATTCTCCTGCATTTTTGTTCTCTTATGGTTATTATCTCATACTTCATCATCCATTCTTCCATGCTCATTTTTGCTCCTTTTGGGGGAAGTCCCTTTGCCCTGCTATGTTTCTTTACCTTCCTCCACACATTTTGTGGCAGTGCCACTTCCTTTTCTCTCCTCTCTTTTCTCATTTGCGGGCATTCCCACTTCTTGTGCTCTTTTCCCCCATATCTAAAACACCTTGGCTCTTCTTTGATAACTTCTTGTCTCCTCAACTCCTCCACTTCACATTACATTACTCAACTTTTCAACACTTTGAACCTATTGCCTCCTACCATTATCTTCTTTTGTTCCTCTCCACTCCTACACTTCTGGGCAAGATGCCTGAACCTGTCATAAATTGCCCACCTGAACCAAAAATAGTATGGCTAGAGGGATAGGAAGAACAAGAGTTATTTTTAGATGGACTAGATGAAGGATTCTAAGAATAAAAAAAGGAGAGATAAGATAAGATGAGATGAGATCACATGACCTAGTCACATAACTAGTCACATAATGGAACCTTCTAGAAAGTTTGGTAGTTACTAAGCGTACACATAGACAAATAAGATTTGTGTATAAGTAGGTAGCACAATCCACCAAGGGACTCTATCGAGTTCTCTTTGTTCTCTCATAACGTTGAGTATGATAAGACAGTCGTCTCACCTTGTCATTACATTAGAACTCAATATCCTATTTCCTGCACTGTTCATCACGAACTTTGCACACTCTTACTCTCTCATCACCCTTGGTACACTGGTCATTGCGACCAGCAACCACTACCACAGCCAGGCCCTAGGCTTACAGGGGACTTGTTAGTCAGTTAGAAACTAACGGTAGAGACACAACACCAAGCTCAGGTGTTGCGCTCGAGACCTGACCTCTGAATTGAGTGGGCTTGTTAGCATACTTGTTCACATTCACACTATAAACCTTGTGCTGGGAGCTTATTGTAGTTCCTACACACAGAGGAGTGACAGTCATCCTTAGGAAGCTGTCTAGTTTAGGGGTTCACATCTTTGTGGCAGTAGTCTAACCCTATTACTAGGGCAGTAGTCAGTAGGGAAGTAGGAACCTAGCTGGGAGAAGACGCGCTCCCCAGTAGGTGTAAACATTAGTTTGGAAGAAGACGATTGCTCCTCATATGAGAAAACAACAACTAAGGAAGAAGACGCTTGGGACGACAACATGTTCCACCATCAATCATCATCCCAGGGCCAACAACCCCAACAACAACAACAACAGCAACAGCAACAACCACAATCACAAGGGGAGGCAGTCCTGACCATAGACCAAATCCTTCAGTATCTGGCCCAACATACAATGGCCATTAAACAGCTCCTATCGAGGGGGCAAACCCAAGGGGAGGCAGCCAAGCCTCCATTGTTTGACGGAGAAAAAGAAAAGGTGGTAGGGTTCATCAACGCCTGTCGTTTATATATCAGTATGAGGATAAAGGGGACTGGGGAGGAAGAAAAAATATCCTGGGTACTAACTTATGTGCAAGGAGGAGTAGCAGAGGTGTGGAAGAAGAACGTGTTGGAGGAAAGGAGGCAGGGGATATCTGCAGTAGAAACAGTAGAGGAGTTATTCACAAAAATGAGGGAGGAGTTTGGGGAGTTTGACAAAGAATCAAGAAAGATAGATGAGTTGAGGCTGCTAGAGCAGGGAGGATGGACATGCGACGAGTATGTCCAAATTTTCAAAAAGACATCAAGAGGAAGCAGCTATGAGGGACAACCTCTCATAGAAGAGTTCAAGAGGAGACTGAATAGGAACATTAGGAGGAGGTTGGCGGAGGCAGAATCGCCTCCTGTAACAATTGAAGAATGGTGGGAGAGGTCAGTAAGGCTGGATAGGAACTTAAGACAGAGCAGAGCAGAGGAGAGGGTGTTGGGAGCAAGGGAGTGGCGTGGGTGGTGAGACCACTAGAAGCATAGCTGTCCAGAGGGTTTAGACCCTTCTGGAACAACAGGAACCAAGGGGGTTTCCATGGAGAACAAAGAGGAGGACTTGGTGGAGATTTGAGGAGGAGAGAAGGAGGACAAGGGGTCTGGAACCCCAATGCAATGGAGGTAGACAGAGGATGGGGAGGAGATCGAAGATGTTTTAACTGTGGGATGTTCAGGCATATGGCCCGACATTACAGAAATCAAAAGGAGGTCAGAGAAGGGACATAGGAGGTGTCAAAAGATCAGAGAGACCAGTGAGCCCTCAGCCAGCCTCCCATAATAAATACAGTGTACTAAATGAACAAAATAAAATGAACTTTGACCATCATACTGAGAGGGAAGTGAGATGGACACTTAAACCATTAAGAGAAGTCTGGCTCGACATCGGGCTAAAAAGAGTGGATACTTACAAGGGAGTATCAGTAAAAGCCCTACTAGATAGCAGAGCAATGGGCCTGTTCATGAGTAAGAAGCTAGCAGAAAGACAAGGCTTCAAACTAGAAAGATTGGCAAAGCCAATAAAAGTGAGGAATGTAGACGGGAGCAACAATCAAGGGGGATCAATAACCCATGAAGTGGAAGTCAACCTGTACTACAGGGGACACATAGAAAGAGTAAGGATGGATGTGTGTAAACTGGGAAAAACGGGCATAATCCTGGGGATGCCGTGGCTTGCAGCATATAACCCAGAGATAAATTGAGAAACAGGAGAAGTAAAAATGACCAGATGCCCACCCCTGTGCGGCCAAACGCCTGAGAAGAAAGTAATAAAGAAAAGGCAGGCAATGGAGGAAGACAAGAAAGACCTGAGGTGGACCATAGAGGAGAGAGAGAAAAGGGAGGAAATCAAGGAGGATCATAGAAAGGTAGAGGAGCTGGTGCCCAGACGCTTCCACAAGTGGAAAAAGGTGTTTGGAAAGGTCGAGTTTGAGCGAATGCCAACCCGAAAACCATAGGACCATGCCATTGACCTCAGAGAAGACTTTGTGTCAAAAAAAGGATGAATCTATCCTCTATCTAGGACAGAAAAGGAGGAAGTACAGGCATTTGTGGAGAGCCAACTAAAAAAAGGGCTATATTAGACCTTCAAAGTCCCCACAAACCTTACTAGTACTATTCATGCCTAAAAAAGATGGAAAGAGGAGGATGGTACAGGACTATCGCTATGTAAATAAAGGGACGATCAAGAACAGTTATCCCTTGTCCCTAATATCGGAGCTAATAGACAGTATGGGGACCAAGAAAGTATTTACTAAGATGGACCTGAGGTGGGGCTATAACAATGTCCAAATCAAAGAAGGGGATGAATAGAAGGCGGCGTTCACAACATACCTAGGATCTTTTGAACCAACAGTCATGTACTTCGGACTTACGAACTCACCAGCCACCTTTCAAGCTATGATAAACAATCTCTTTAGGGATATGATCAACAAAGGAGACGTAGCTACCTTCATCGATGACGTGTTAGTAGCAATAGAAACAGAAGAAGAACACGATGAAATAGTCGAAGAAGTACTGAGACAACTAGAGGAAAATGACCTTTATGTAAAACCAGAGAAGTGTGTGTGAAAGGTCAGGGAAATAGAATTTTTGGGAGTAATAATGGGACCAGAAAGGTTCCAAATGGAGAAAGAGAAGATGGAAGGGGTCACAAACTGGCCAACACCACAGTATGTCAGGGATGTACAAAAGTTCCTAGAACTAGCAAACTATTACTGACAATTTGTCAAGGACTTTGCCAAAATTGCCAAGCCGTTACACCAGTTGGTCAGAAGGGACCAGAAGTGGAACTAGGGAAGCGAACAGGAAGAAGCGTTCACCCAACTTAAAGAGATTTTCACAACTGAACCAGTATTGGCAGCACCAGATCTGGATAAGGAAATGAGAGTCGAGGCAGATACATCGGACTACGCAACAGAAGGGGTGTTGTCAGTCAAAGGAGAGGATGGAAGGTGGAGACCGGTAGCATTTATTTTCAAATCGTTGAACAACACAGAAAGGAACTACGAAATTCACGATAAGGAAATGCTAGCAGTAATCAGGTGTCTAGAGGCCTGGAGGCACTTCCTGGAAGGAGCAAGAACCAAGTTCAAAATCTGAACAGATCACAAGAACTTGGAATACTTCATGACAAACCAGAAGTTGAACAGATGACAAGCAAGATGGGCACTATTCCTATCAAGATTTGACTTTGCATTAAAGCACGTTCCAGGAAGAAGAATGGGGAAGGTGAATGGACTGAGCAGAAGACCAGACTGGAGACAGGGAATAGAAAAGGATAACAAGGATAAAACACTGGTGAAAGCAAAATGGCTGAGGAAAGCAGGAACAGAGGAGGTACTAATCGAAGGAGTAGACCTGCTGAAGAAAGTGAGAGAATCAAAGGCAAAAGATGATGAGATCATCAAGGCAGTGGAAGAAATGAAACAAGCAGGAGTGAAGATGCTAAGAGACAAAGAGTGGAGAGAGGAAGACGGACTTATGTTAAAAAAAAGGAAAGTGTACATGCCAAAAGACGAGGAGTTAAGAACAGAAATAATCTGGTTACACCATGATACACTGGTAGGAGGACATGGGGGGCAGTGGAAGACAGTGGAACTGGTCACCAGAAACTTTTGGTGGCCAGGGGTAACAAAAGAAGTAAAGAGATACATGGAAGAATGCGATTCTTGCCAGTGAAACAAGAACCGAGCAGCAGCACCAGTAGGGAAATTAATGCCAAACAAAGCCCCTGAAAAGCCCTGGACACATATAATGGCAGACTTTATAACCAAGCTACCACTGGCCCAAGGGTATGACACAATATTGGTGGTATGCGATCGATTGACAAAGATGGTACACTTCATACTGATGACAGAGAAAACATCAGCAGAAGGGCTTACAAGACTATTCAGGGATCATGTATGGAAACTACATGGGTTGCCTGAAAGCATTATCTCAGATCGGGAAGCACAATTTGCAGCAAACTTAATGAAGGAGCTAAACTGGATACTGGGAATCGAAACAAGGTTGTTAACGGCTTTCCATCCACAAACAGATGGACAGACAGAGTGAACCAATCAGGAACTGGAACAGTACCTGAGAATGTTCATTGATCATTGGCAAGAACAATGGCCGGAATGGTTAGGGACAGCAGAGTTTGCTTACAACAATAAAGTAAATACCTCTACAAAAGTATTACCCTTCAGAGCAAATAGTGGGAGAGACCTGAGAATAGGTTTTGAAATGAGGAAGCAGGGGAGATCGGAAGGGGCAAAAAAGTTTGCGGAGAGGATGAAGAGAATACAGGAAGAAGCACAGACGGCACTGAAAAAGACACAGGAGGAAATGAAGAAACAAACAGATAGAAAAAGGGAAGAAGCAGAGGAATACCAAGTGGGAGACTTAGTACTACTAAGCACTAAAGACTTGAAGTGGTAGATAGAAGGAAGATGGACGGAAAAGTTAACAGAGAGATTCGTAGGACCCTACAAAGTAAAAAGGGTCATATCAACCAACGCAGTAGAACTAGAGTTGCCAAAGACAGTCAGAATCCATCCAGTAGTAAATGTGAGTAGGATCAGGAGGTATAAGGAGCAGGTTTGGGGACAAAAGAAGCAACTGGCCCTTCCGGTAATAATAGAAGGAGAAGAAGAATATGAGGTAGAAAAGATAATGAACAAAAGAAGGAGATACAGCAAATAGGAATATTTGATAAGATAGAAGGAATATACGGCAGAAGAAGACTTGTGGGAAAAGGAGACAAACCTAAAGAATGCAAAAGAAGCGGTAGAGGAATATGAAAAGGAATACGGGAAAGAAGGAAGAAGAATGAAAGAAGAACATAGAGAAATGCTAGGGAGATTTACAGCAAAAACGTTATATGGATAGGATAATGGGAAATTTGATTGGGAATACCTAAAGAAGCTAGAAAGAAACTGGAGAAGATAGAAGGGAGTGAAGTTCTTCCAGAGGAAGAACCTTAAAAGGGGGGGTAATGTCATAAATCGCCCACCTAAACCAAAAATAGTATAGCTAGAGGGATGGGAAGAACAAGAGTTATTTTTAGATGGACTAGATGAAGGATTCTAAGAATAAAAAAAGGAGAGATAAGATAAGATAAGATGAGATCACATGACTAGTCACATGATGGAACCTTCTGGAAAGTTTGGTAGTTACTAAGCATACACATAGACAAATAAGATTTGTGTATAAGTAGGTA
>Ga0153959_1000680_pt1 | contig 11167 bp, 10 predicted proteins | sample TSFL043MetaG_FD_104685 | JGI IMG/M metagenome (GOLD analysis project Ga0153959, IMG submission 104685) | Attine ant fungus gardens microbial communities from Florida, USA - TSFL043 MetaG | ecosystem: Host-associated > Fungi > Mycelium > Unclassified | place: USA: Florida, Wekiwa Springs...
CAGAGGACATGTGCCGAGACATATCTATTTGGTAGTATTTGCATCATCGAACAAAAAATCCATTATCAGAATGAACCGTCATCTTGAAACGTCCCACAGTGTCAGGACCATTCTTAAAGCAGAGACCAGGGTCAGGCAGATCATGTAATGAAGAAGACTGGACCGCGCGAAAACACATCTATGCCCGGGAAGACAAAAATTCCAGTGAGTAGGCGAAGATACCACATGAAAACAGCCAATCTGAGTCTTGACACACCAATCATTCCTTGAGAATTGGATTGGCACGCAAGACGGACACAGAACACGATGTCCTTGGTTATTGTGACAAATTAAAACACGAGGGCTATCAATTGATGAGATGAATGATAATTGCAGATAAGCTTGTGATGGCCGGGAATGATCGAGGAACCAAGTGTTGATCGAGAAAACAACCTAAATCGATCGAGGAACCAAGTACTGATCGAGACATCAAACAATGTAATTCAGGAACTGGACCTGATCACAAAGTATAGACAATGTGTGCTAGGGACACGGGGGTGGGTTTTGCTGTCGGTGCATCGCGGGTCTATCGTTGGTGGAAGGTTGATAGTTAGAAGTTGGTACTGAAGGCAGTTGTGTCATAGGTAGAACGCAACTGGATTTTGCTGGTAGGCAGTGGGTGGTACTAGCAGGCAGTTGTTGTGACACAGAGCTAGGTGTTAAGCCAGTCTGCTTGATCTGCGGTTGCGCCGAGGCGAGGTCGACTTGATGAAGGGAAGCGAATGTGAGAGTTTGGGGCTTAGAGCCGTGGGAAAAACCAGACCACATGGTGGTTCAAGGAGTGCCTGACATGACCCCTTACTCACCCGCCATGTCCACAACATCCATCTGACCCATATGGTGGAGTCAATGCCAAAGACACTGGAACGCGCATTCAACAGTCCATAAATTTTGCCAAGGACGACATGTCGACCGTTGCGTGGTTAAATTTCTTCCACATTCGTGCCTTCTATCGTCGCTAATCCTCATCACTGCTAGTCTACATAGATCTCGTCTCTACTTACTCTCCAAATTGCATTTCTGGCGACCTCAACGATGTGAAGATGGACAAACACCCCAAATGGTGTCTGCCACGATACTGATGCTCACCTGGATCTGTTATGTTCCTTCTGCCTTGGTTAGGTATTGCACCCACTCGACACTCTAGTGGTCCTCTCAACACCTTGAGGAACCGCACGATCAGCCCCAATGTAGTGGACATCAGTACCTGAAAATCTGCATCTATCGCTGGCCGCCCTCGCGCCGTTGTGCTCGTCAGATACTGTTAACACCTATCCTGCCTGGATCGGGGCACTTGCCATACCGCCATATTCTCCGCTGCCGTATAAATTGTTACTGAGAGCTTGTTGTCAAAACTGGCTTTCATCACAGCCTATGCGTAGTGGTAGTTCGCAGATCAAGACCTGTCAATCGGTGAGTGATCTGTAGCAGGTCTAGTGAGGAAGATATACTGCATAAGCTCAAACTCGCCCTCAGATAGTATGAAATTAATTGTTCTGCTACTATTCAAGTCATACAGTTGTACATGTTGGTAGAATCAACAACCAATCGGCTCGACAGCACCACTTGTCCCAATTTTCGTTCTTGTCGATGACAGGCATGTTATTTAGGCAAAATTCACACTAAGATTGCCAGACAATCACGTCCACATCTGAATATTCCACATTTAATCTCAGGATGCTCCCTGTTGCATCATCTAGCATCACACAGATTCAAGTATTTCATTCACCTTTGGCACTCAGGTTGACGGTCTCTCCTATATCCCACAAACGTCTCGTTCTTCCTATTCCTCACATTACTTCTCCGATTCGTAGCACTGGTGGCCTGCATTGTCATTTTGGACAAATTTTTCCTTAAGGCAATCATATGGATGATAGCGCTGGCATTAGTGGATACTATACTTTTCCAAGAAAGAAATTCGTAGATCAAAGTGTTATAATCGGTGACCTGACATCACTATTTCAAATTACTTGTATTGTGAATACATCCGAAATGGATTGTCTACAGGGAAACATCTTGGCTCCCAGAGTCGACATGCCTACAGAAAGTCTGGACGATAAAATCTCGTGATCAGGACCTGCTCCCGGTATAAGCTCATCAGCATTCTATTCATGAACAAGTATGGCTGTCTCTTGCTAGAAGGTTCGTCGAGGGATATCTCAGTTTAGTTGTCCTCGATGTCATTTCAAAATGAGGCAAGGTTCCCTTTGGCTTCTTTAGTCCTTTTCACATAAACAATTGGAGATGGACTGTTTCATGGAGGACAATCATTATTTGTCAAGCAATGTTTGATGTCAAGTCATGTCAAAGGAATGATTATATTTTGCCATCATCATTCCTGCAAAGGTCCTCTATGAGCTTGAAAGAACTTTGTTGACAACCTCAAGAAAAGCGAACACATGAGATGCGACCCGACTGGTAGCATCCTTATATTGAGGTACACAAAAAATACTTTCAGTGGTGATGAAACTCGACTCTCAGATGAGCCTCAGAGGATGGACCTAAGTCAGTATTGATGATTTACGGAAGCACCTGACTTCTGAAATACAACAAACCAAATGTGCACTTTGGATCAATCATTCCCAATTGATTACATCCTCGATGTTCGACTCTAATGCCCATGACTGTCAACTCTATCAGTCCTATCTTATACTATTCATAACACTGCCCAATTTTACTCAAAATCTGCCAATGATAGCTGCTGATATTGATGGACATTGATACGTGTAAACTACTTAAGCAATCACCTGTAAGATTAGTAACTGATCATCATGGATAATAAATGAAGACAATAAATCAGAAGCTCAAGCTCCGAACCAATACTCATGAGTTAAGCAATTTGTGACCAAGCAACTCGCCTGCAGACGGCCTGTCGGACGGTTTCAACGAAGAAAGTAGACCAAGTTTGTTCCATCAGCGTCATCATCAGTGATCACACCGTATCGCTGGAGGGCAATTTTCAAGCTTACTGCACCCTTGATGCAGTCCTAATAGGGTCAACATCAGAGCTCGAAAGTAATTGATGTACCAACTCACGGAAAGTGGTACCAATATATTTCTTGAGATATTCTATCGCGGCCCTTGGTCTATGTTAACTCATGAATTGCCAAACCTTCTATGTTTTCGTCAGTAGCTTGCTTGACTCCAGCACTAACTCAACATGTGTTTGCCTGAGAAGTGAGACAGATCATGGAAGAAAATTAAGTGATCCGGAATACCTTCCAAGTAATCCTTGATAGGTTGTTTCTGTAATACACGTCTAGAGAATTTGACCAATCCAAAGTGTGATCCCGATCAGTGGCAGTGAGTTTGGTGATAGACACATCTGGATGTGAAATGCAAAGTAGTGATGTGACTGCCAGTGAGGTGTTTGAAATCAGGCACAAGAATGGACGCCATGTCGCAATCGCATGTGATGTACGTATACTACCTATCATGCCTAAGTTGTGAACGATGTGTGTCCTTGATAGACCAATATGTGAGGAATGTCCCATTTGAGGTTTTTTCATTTTCAATTATTAAAGTACCGAAGTGCCCATAGAACCATCAGTGGCAATGAAGTCATTTGTTGATCACTTTAGGTTATCCAATACTTACTAATATACAAACAAACTCCATACTTTGTGACGAGGTCCAGTTCCTGGATGAGTGTATCAATCAATACTTGGTTCCTCGATCAATTGAGGTGTTTTCTCGATCAATGCTTGATTCCTCGATCATTGTTTGATATCGTCAGCCTCACTGATTTCGAGAAATCATCATCATGGTTCCATTTTAGATACTTTGTTCGCCATGCTATTGTTTGATCAATCAATGGCCCTCATGTCTTCATTTGTCACAATAACCAAGGACATCGTGTTCTGTGTCTGTCTTGTGTTGCCAATCCAATCCCGAGGAATGATTGGCATGTCAAGACTCAGATTGGCTGCGTTCTCATGTGGTATTTTCACCTACTCACTGGAACACTCGTCTTTATCGCAGAATGATATGGGTTATGGGATGACACCGAGATGTCATGGAAACATCATTTCTTGGAGCGGTTTCTAGGATACTTAGGTATATAAAATAGGGAATGTACGTAGAATAATAAAAGGTCTTTCTCCCTTTCCCTCACTCCCTGCGTGCATATTTATTTATGCTGCGTCAGTCTTACCTAGGCGTAGATGTGTTTTCACGTGGTCCAGTTTTCTTCGTTGCATGTTCTGTCTACCTGTTCTCCGCTTTAAGAATGGTCCTGATGCTGTGGGATGTCTCGAGATGATGGTTCAATGGATTTTTCTGTTCAATGTATTAATGCCTCTGCTCATAATCGGTATTGACTCATGCAAATACTACCAAATAGATATATCTCGGCACATGTTCATTGCTGACATCCCCAGTACCATGCTTCCTGCCTGAGAATGACATTGAAATGTAGGTGCATGGCAGTCGAAACCTTGTTTTCAAAAACAAACCAACGTCTCTGTCACACTGTGACAGTTACATTTCCAACTCTTGTCACACGAAGCTGCCTTGCGAAACTCAACGGCCATGTCCAGTTGCCCATGCAGACTGTTCCGCAATGCCTATCGGTAATCTAGCTGGTCCTAATAACGAAGGCAATGCGGGAGAGACTCAGCAGCTCATAGAATTTGTCATGGATGATGCGTCGACCATCGTGCAGGAAGATGTTGATGCCCAGCCATCTACCCCTGCTCAACTATCAGATATTACTCTCAGTATTACCATGCGAAGAATTGCATACATAGGGTGGGGGGCATCATAAAGCGACCGAGAGTGCATGAGACACAGTTGAACATAAAACGTGAGTGTTTTACCGTCGCATCTGTAGCATGTCTTATGAGGCCTATCAAATGGCATGAAATCAGCTATTTTGCTCCCATAAGTCATGTAGTTGTGCTCAGGGATGCTGAAAAGTGTGTGCGTGTCTGAATATGGCCATCTACATCTGATTGTGCAGATTCATGCTCAGATGGCTACATCCACAAATGCCTCGTTCTTCCTATCTCTCACATCACCTCACCTCTGACTTGTAATACTGTTGGCATTAAAGACATGTACAAACTAGGGCTCCTTATGCATGATCCTGTTCTACTCTCCTTGGCATAGACTCGACAAATGTTTCTCATGTATGTCTCTCCGTACTTTCACTGACACTGACTTGATACCTTCCTTGGGACAGGCCTCTATAGATCCCTCACTGTCAATTCTATCTTGTTAGACTCAGAGAAAGGGTTACGACTGGTCGGCTAAGAGAAGGGGTGGATGGGCTGGGAAGTTGTATAGGGTGTTATCGAAGCAATGGGTATGTGTTTTGACTCTCGTTCCTGGTTGACGGATATTGTAATGTTTGGGTTCGTCAGATGATAATCTCATGCTGTACTCGAAGGTTTCAACATCAGCTCTTCGCAAAAGACCACATCCTTTGCAACGAGTGAGTTGAACGTTGCCTATTCATGTGATCCAACATTTTCGTGGAAGGAAGCATCCTGATACACGAATCAAACTCTCGAGCGAGCCTCCAAAGACTAAGTCAAACTAGCATTGACTTCCAATTGTGAGCTGATGTATGTCTCAACCACTGCTGATTTGATCAGAGCACCGAACTCCACAATTTACCAACCAGTTTCTGTTGGAAACATGGTTGTAAGGACAGGATAAACGATTGATATAGCGATTCGCTTTCGGTGTCAAAACACTTGGAGAAATCAACTGAGCTCGCCGTGGTATATTAGCCAAGAAGGGTGACATGAGTGAAGGCAATGTTGGTATCATGGTCATTGGGTTTGTATATTGACGCAGGATATACTGTATGCCGTAGTCCACGAGAGTCATTCATGGTAATGGATTACTATGGAAGATGTAAAATTGTAATCGTACTCAAGATGCGGCTGTCCTCCTATTCAAGCAATCTCGTCATCCCCCTTTCCCTTTCCTTGAGTTGATTCAACCATGCTTGGTCAATGCATTCAGTCCACTTGCTGCCGTACCTAAACCTAGAGAGGTCCACCTTTGTTGGCCTACCCCCAAACATTCCTACATGAGGCAGGCATAAGTCTTTCCTGTGCTCGAGTAGGACCCAAAACAGTAACTCATCGTCCTGGCCCACCATCCAACCATCCTTCATGCTCTGCGGGACAGGCTCATATCCATGAATAGCATTCCGGTACTTAGCTGCGAGGCCCACTATGTCGTGGATTCTAGTTGTACGAGTCGTATAAAAGTCCCAATAGGACGCCAACTTTGTTCCATCACCAATAAACGCCATGTTTGGCCGATCTGGATCCCAGAACTGAGCATACAAGTGGCCGGTGTAGATGTTGAAGAGACTTATTTTGTTTGTGGCATAGCAGCTAGTGGCGATGAGTCGGTCACCAAGGGACTGGTCATTTAGGGCAGGTGAGAGAGCAATTGACTGGATGTAGGGCATTGTGATGGGCTTGCCACAGAGTTGACCAGTTCGTGTGTCCCAGACTCGGAGGTGTTTGTCCTTGTGAGAGGAACATGCAAAGAATTTCCCGTCAGGTGAGTATGCAGGACAAATACCGCAGAGGTGTGCTTCATCAGTAAAGTGGATACGATCAAACTGGGAAGTGTCGTGATTCCATGAATAACATGCAGGGGGAAATTCAGTGATGAGGGTCAAGCCATCGGGTGCCAGGGAGAAGGTCGGAAAATATGTTGAGATGCCGCTAATATGTACGGTTGAGATGTCGCTATTGAATGTGGTCGAGATATTTGTAAGGTCGATGTCCAAAGAAAACGTGCATTCACTGTGATCCTTCAGTTTCCAAACCTGGAGCAAGCATGGGTAATCTCCCTCTAGCCTGTAGCATATAACCAGCTCATTACGTGTTTGGAAGGCAACCTTCCTATAGTGGACATTCTTTTCTTTGGGCCAGAGATGGAGTGAGTGGTGACTCTCCGGGTGTGTTATATCGTATATGGTGACGACAGTGTCAGTCGAAACAGCTATCCAATTGTCATCTGCAGAGAATGCGACTGGCGTGCCATATTTAACATCCATAGACCCCACAAGCTCCCAAGTAGTTGTATCCCGTAAGTCAACGTAGCCAGATCGCCGTGATTCTGTAGCCACTGTCTTTCCAGAGGGCGAGAATGCAATGGTTTTTGATGTATCTGTAACATCGACAGGCTGAGTGCTCTCAAAATCCTCCATGTTTCCCAACATCCTCACAGTTCCATCACCATTCCCCATCAAAAGCCTGTGCCCATCATGCGATGGACATATACTGGCTATATACGCAGCGGTTGGAGGCTCTGTCTTGAAGATCATATTTGAGCTGCTCATCGAGACCTCCCATATCTCCACTGTGTTGATTCGTGGGACAAATAGGCGATTGACATTAGGTGAATGGATGATGGCTGGAGGAATACCTCCAACATCAAGATCAAAGGATGTCATCTCCTGTGTGTCCAGCCTCCAAAGACACTTGTGGTCAGACCTCCAGAATGCAGCCATCAAACAGTCACTGGTCGGCGAAAAGTGGAGGAATGAAATGTTGCCAGGGGGATGCAGGAATCGATGAATGATCTTGCCATCCTCCAAATTCCATAATTCAACAATATTCTCAGATCGCTTTCCTATAGCCAGATATTGACCATTAGGAGAGGTTGGGTGACAGCAACACCAGTCGCCTCAAACAGCCTGTCAGATATATCATTTCCAATATCCCACAACTTGATTAGGATGCAAATCGAATGTGAGCCTCTGTGTGTTGAGGCAACTGAAGATCCATCTTCTCCTATCCAGTGCACCGATGCAATTCTTCCCTCATGACGACCGTAGTGAATGAACACAAAATCGAAACCCTCGATTTGAAACACCTTCTCTCCCCTCGCAATGTCCCAAACTACTGCACGGCGAGATAACGAGTCTCGGGGATGAAATCTGACCAGGATATGCTTCCCATCAGAACTAAAACAGCCATCAACATCGCTCACAGAATATCCTTCAACATCCAGCCGAAATGACTCAAATGGGCCCGAGATACAATGTCCTGTTTCAGAGTCGCAGACATACAAAGTGAGCATAGATGATGCCGACATGGAAACAAAAATCTTGTCATCCGGCGACCTGACAATGCACCACACAGGATCCTTGTGGTGCTCCGCAACAAAGATGTTCATTGGCCACTGAGAAGGCCTGCCGTCATTGATGGTAAGAGTATTGGGAAACTTTGGACGGAATTTTTCACCAACAAGGGAGCGTTCAGGTGTGAATGGAAGAGCTGAGAGATAAATGTGAGGAGAGCTCTGAGAGATGGGAACGAGGAATGCAGAAATGAATCGGACAGCATCGTGGATAAACAACGTCAGCTCGTCCCGAGAGTCGAGTGTCTAGCCAGCCAACCTTAGAGTTGTATTGTAGGAAACGAACTTGGGACATACCGTTAACACAGGCCATTCTAGTGCCCTTTTGAGGATTACAGACACCTCATGAGCCTTCCCTAATATACTCATCACTTCGATCCAGAAAAGCAGCTTCTCGTACATGACAAACTTCATTGCCCTTATCAAAATCTCATCGCATTGAGTCTGGACAAGGTGATCCGCCCAGAATTGAGACGAATATGAAATGAGGGGGGAGATGGCAGACTTGTCAGTAGCAGGAATATCCACATTCTTTATGCTTGAAGACTTCAAGTTGCACATGTTGAAGTGTAGTTCCGATGATACCATAGTGTTCAAACACAGTACAGCAAGCTGACGTTCATGAAGGTCCCGATCCTGGATAGCTGAAAATTCACTTAGGCGTTGTGAGAAAGACGAATGGAGGAGGAAGTCCTCAAAGGAACGGTGGTGAAAACGCAAGGTCGAGCCGGGGTCGACGACAGACATGAGACCGTTCTTGATGAATTTCAGCATTTGTAGACTTTCAACCCCAGGAAGCCTCATAAGCGCAGTATCGTCGAGCGGTTGTTTGGCAAAAATTGTAGCACCAATAACAGAGGTAATTGCCTTGATCTCTCTCTTTATAGCATGCCCAAATGATGTTGTGACAACAGTCAAGTACAAGGAATGCAAATTATCCAACCCCCCACTGTCATCACCTCGTTTGAGACTGTCAAAGCGTATTTCAGGGTTCACTAAAACAAAGTCGGCAGCAGTTGTTGCCCAGATAAACATGCCGGCAGCGCTGGGAACCAGATAATCGAGAGCCTTCTTAACCCATGTAGCTTCCATCTTCTCCTTATCGAATCGATCCCTGAGGAATACGTGGATGTCATTGGAAGCACTATCACCTGGCTTGATATCCTTGCCAGATGGAATATTGACATGGGTGCTGATGGAGTCGGGGAATGTTCGGGTGATACGGTCCTCTGGCCGGCTAGTAATGATCAACTTGAACTTCTTCAGATGGTCCTCCTGAGCCCAGCGCTGGAGTGTACGTAGAAGACCTTCGTAATCCTTTCGACCCGAGGAGTCATGTCTGAGACCACCACATTCATCCAATGCATCTACCACAATCACCGGAAGCTGTTCGTGGGGATTGTGATCTAGTGTGGACAATGGTTTCTCAATGAGCGTCTCGAACAGGTGATCAATGTGGGATGAGCTCAGTTCCCTATTGCTTTGGGCTAATTGTTGACGAAGAGAGGGATACTGGTAGGCAAGACCACAGGCAACGACACGCCAGAGGGCTTCAGTAGTGATCGTAGTAGATTGTGTACGATCGAACCGGAACCATATCACATGTCGATTCTGGTCCTGTAGTCGCTTCGTAATGCTGGCTGCTAATGCAGACTTCCCAACACCGGGAGATCCCCTTATCCAAATCACATTGTGGCCATCGGTGTTCTTGATCCCAGTTTCAATCTGTTGTAAGATGTCAAGGCGGGTGCCCTCCATACATGGGTCACGGAGGGAGAGTCTGTTGCCACCAAGAACCCGCACCAAATCATCCAACTCCTTCTTTTCTGGTATCAAGAGTATCACTTACACAATCTCAACAAAAATGGCAGACGACATACCCTGGAGGTTTGCAACGGAATTTGCCATGGCCGCTGCCATCATGGATCAGCCGAGTGGAACGATTAATATAGGGATGGAGACCAGACCTTGCTCCGATCGGAGCTCTATAAGAAGAGCTCGATCGAAATTTTTCGCGAAAACATCTAGTCTCTCTCGTAATTCGATGGCTTTGCCCTTTTGGGCGGCAACGAGAATGTGCTTGACTAGAACCAATGAATCAGAGTAAATGTCTCTCACATGAATTCATACATACGTATCCAATGTTCGAGCCACTCCTGAATGAAATCCATCACTTCTCCCATCATCCCCGGAAACTCATTGATTGTATGGCACAGTTCCTCCGAGTTTGGAACTTTCTTGACTCTGTCAAGCTGACCGGCTAGCATTCTGATGCTTTCTGCAAGGCATTTCATTGATTTGTGAGATTCTTCTTGGGACTTGATATGCTGCCAAATCTATCAGTCATCTAACTCATGTTAAAAGCAAGAGATGAGCCAACTTGGTATACGACATCGATGCAAGAAAATACTGTCTTCACTATGGAATTTAGCTGCTCTCTGAGTCAGATACTGGGTGGGTTAGTGAAGAAATGATTTACCCCGCCGATAGCCTTTCCGAACTCGATAAATATCCCAATACCATCACTTGCAGAACCGAGACAACTCAAGATGGACCTGAAGCTGTTTAAATTCCCTATTGTATTCTTGATTTGCGCACCCAAGGCCTGTAAATCACTACCGTGGGCCTATGATCAAATTTGTGTAAGGAATGTATATATCGGCAGTGATCAAATGCGTACCTCGGCGTCGATCCAGAGCTGAAATCCCGATACTACATCACTGAATTCCACTGTGAAGTTTGCTGAGGTATCTTAAGCATATTAGAACCAATCAAGGCAAAGATCAACTCACATTTGGATTCCTTCTGTGATTCCAAAACCAGGTGTTTCCATAGAACATCAAACTTGATGTTGACTTCGCACAAGAGATCACCCTCTGAAATGCGTCCGAGGGTGATGATTTTTCGCCGTCGGGACTCTTTGTGGATTTCAATATTCAAGTCACCTCCTTCCTTGATAATACTATGTTGCATGAACATGTAAGGCTGCATGGGCATTCAAAAGGCCAACTCA
>Ga0153959_1000688_pt1 | contig 11054 bp, 14 predicted proteins | sample TSFL043MetaG_FD_104685 | JGI IMG/M metagenome (GOLD analysis project Ga0153959, IMG submission 104685) | Attine ant fungus gardens microbial communities from Florida, USA - TSFL043 MetaG | ecosystem: Host-associated > Fungi > Mycelium > Unclassified | place: USA: Florida, Wekiwa Springs...
GGTATATATACCAAAGGACGAGAAGTTGAGAGCAGAGGTGATCAGGCTACACCACGACACACCTGTAGGGGGACATGGAGGACAGTAGAAGATGACAGAATTGGTAACCAGAAACTTCTGGTGGCCGGGAGTGAGTAGAGAGGTAAAACGGTATATGGAGGGATGCGATGCATGCCAGAGGAACAAGAACCGTATGCAAGCACCTGCTGGCAAATTGATGCAGAATTCAATACCAGAAAAACCATGGAGTCATATATCAGCTGATTTTATTATGAAATTACCATTGGCACAAGGATACGATTTGATTCTGGTAGTAGTAGATAGATTAACTAAAATGGCCCACTTTATACCTACTACAGAAAAGACAACAGCAGGAGGATTAGCGAGGTTGTTTAGAGATAATGTCTAGAAGCTGCACAGCTTACCAGAAAGTATTATTTCAGATAGAGGGCTGCAATTCACAGCAGGAGTAATGAGGGAGCTGAATGCAATATTGGGGATCGACAGCAAATTGTCAACAGCATTCCATCCACAAACGGATGGACAGACGGAAAGAATGAATCAGGAACTGGAACAGTACCTGAGGATGTTCATTGACCATTGACAAGAGCAGTGACTGGAATGGCTGGGAACAGCTGAATTCGCCTATAACAACAAGGCACAGACAAGCACAAAAGTGTCACCATTTAAAGCGAATAGTGGACGAGACCCAAGGATGGGATTTGAGTTGAGAAAGAAGAGAAAGTTCGAGGAAGCAAATAAATTTGTGGAAAGGATGCAGGAGATATAAGGGGAGGCAAAGGCGGCGCTCAGTAAAGCGCAAAAGGACATGAAGAAGTATGCGGATAGATATAGGGGAGAAGTGAAGGAATATGAAGTAGGAGATCTAGTGCTGCTTAGCACAAAAGATCTCAAGTACCAGATGGTGGGCAGAAGAACGGAAAAGCTTATGGAGAGATTTGTTAGACCTTATAAGGTCAAGTCAATAGTTTCAACGAACGCCATAGAATTAGAACTACCTAGTACAGTAAAGATTCATCTGGTAGTTAATGTAAGTAGAGTATGAAGATACACCAGTCAGGTGGAAGGACAGAAGAGAGAAATGCCACAATCTGTGGTAATCGAAGAAGAAGAGGAGTGGGAGGTAGAGAAGATAATGAATAAGAGACAGATATGAGGGAGAGATAAGTACCTGGTATGATGGAAGGGATGTATGGCAGAGGAAGACACTTGGAAGAGTAGAGAAAACCTTAAAAATGCAAGTAATCTTGTAAAAGAATTTGAGAAGGAATATGGAAGGGAAGAAGAATGTAGTGGACTCAAGTTAGGGTTAACTTAAGCGCACACTCTTTATCAGAGTTGACAAAGAGAACTCATTAGAGTTCCCGCTGGATTTGAGTACACTACTTATACCTATTCTACTTGGTCTGTGCACTACTTTCCCACGGTGATCATGTGACTTCCCATGTGACTTCCCTGATTATGTAAGTCCATTCTAAAAATAGAAAAGTAAAATAGAAACTAAAGAAAAGTTCTCGTGTCACGATTCATGACAAAGAAGAAGAAACAAGGTGGCAGGAGAGAAAGGAAGAGAAGAATGTGTTCAACAGAGAACTGCCAGGGAAGTATATGGCAAAACTATTGTATGGATGGGGGGAGAAGAAATATGAGCAGGAGTATTGGAAGAGGTTAGAAGAAAACTGGCGGCGATAAAAGAGGAATCCATTTGCTAAAGTAAGCTGTAATCCGTTCTTACGGATAAAACAACAACAAGAAGATGAGATGGGGAACATTGGGGACTGGGACAGCGAGTTGTAAAATCCTCGGGGACGAGGAAGCTTGAGAGAGGGGTGGTGTAATAAAACAATAGGCGAGCTGGGGGAAATCCAAGGTGGCGGATTATTTTATTTCTTTTTCTTTTTCTTTTATTAGGTAATAATTTGAAGTGTGCGGGACACTATGACTCAAAAGGAGTCTGTGGGATAATTCAAGTAGACAAATACTAGTAAATACCAATTTGCATATAAGTAGCTAGACCAATTAGCAAGGACTCTAACGAGTTCTCTTTGTTAACTCTGATAAAGAGTGTGTGCTTAAGTTAACCCTAGCTTGAGTCCACTACACTATGGCCTAGCTATGAGGAAGTTGGGATTGGTCTAAGATAACCCCACACTGAGAAAGTGATGAGAGTAAGATTGGACAGAGATCGGGGTGATCAGTGTCCTAGATATGAAAACAAGTTCTAGTGTAACAATCCTTAGCTTAGGTTGAGTAACCTTAACCCAGATTGTACTTTATGTCAGAGTTAACAAAGAGAACTCATTAGAGTTTCTGTTATTTGGTGTATACTACTTATACAAGTCCAATTATTTGTACATGTTTACTGATCTAACAATATTACATAATGAAATGAAAAAGAAAAGAAAAGAAAAATAAATATTGACTTAGAGAGAAAAGGCAATTCATGACAGTAAGAGTGAAAGAAGCAATGTACATAGCTATGTTTGTTACTTTTCCTTTTGTTTTTATAAAGAAAAATAAAATAAAAATTGTCTTAGGGTAGTGTTTCATAATGTCAAGTCCTCTTGGTATATTCTGTTGAAAATCAAGCTGGTTGTACAGGTCTCAGATAGAGAATTCTGCTTTATCTAATATAGTTAGATTAGAGGAACAAATTCTCTTGATTGCCAATTGAGACTAGAAAGGGCAACATTTTAAATCCTTAAAGAATATTATAATTAACTGTGATGAACCAATTTAGGTTAAGAATATGGATATTCAAACATCTGGATCACGGTGTGGCAAAGTACAAATTCCTTGGTCAGAGATAATTTGCAGACATGATATCTAAGAGCTGAGTGCTCTAGGATGGACTATCACCACACAGGCAAAACGCGCAAGTTCACAACGGGTGCTGTTGACGGTCAGGAGTAGTAACGACAATTTGATTTATATAGTTCCAGAGCTCTGTACCAGGAATGGGAATGCCTTTTTGGCGCCTGGAAAAGATTGCTGAGGGACCCTCCAAGACAAATTGATTTGACTCACAATTCTCTCACTAAATCACGAACGTGGGCATGGACAAGTCCCAATAAGGAATGAGTATGTATGCCAAGGATCGAACGTTTCACGCACCTCGGATGACAAAATTGGCTAGAATAGCAATAAACAGAACGATGCTTAGAAGGACGGGTCCCAAGAGATTGTCAAAGTTGCCAGGATCTCTTCGCCGAATGAGGCTGACACGGTATTGATAGAGAGCCCAACCATAGATCTAAGCATCACCAGTGGTCAATATCGAGGGGCTGAAAGAGATTCTGGAGCGTACAAGAACACATATACTGATGACAGCGTAGGCGTACGCAAAGTAAGTTGCAATGTCATCCTTTGAGGCATTATATAAAGCCAGGGACAAAGTTGTGAGTAGAATGCCGATGTTCAACCAAGACACCCAAGCTGTATTCCGACAATGAAAATTCATGGCCATTAAAAATTGAAGAAAGACTTACTTCGCTCGTTGGCAAACCAGACCTTGCCCTCCACATGGATTGGGGTGGGAACTTTTTTGGGAACACGGACTTGGGGGGGAAGATTTATGGCATGATAATCGCGAACAGTCGACTGCTGGCTGTCGGGAATGGCGTCAGCACGAAAATAGCGCCTGGGCTTGGGGATCTTGGGCAACAGTGCAAGTGCCTTTGGCGAAAACAGCGCAAAACGTGACTGGCCAGTCTGTGCTGAATCCATTCCGTGTGGTTCTGGAAAACTGACACTGCTGTGGCGGTGCTCTCCAGCTCCCAGCCCATGTGACATCATCATACTAGAACCGTCTAGTGGTGCCGGCAGTCCTGCAATATAATATAACCCACTGGTGTTTTCTCCTTTTCCAACCATGGGCGTAGACTACTACAAGCTCCTCGGCGTCGACAAGACTGCAACCGATGATGAGATCAAGAAAGCATACAAGAAAATGGTGCGTCTCACATCTACGAGTCAGGACACCATAACCCTCATCCATCCCGCCAGGCCTTGAAATGGCATCCTGACAGGAACAAAGGCTCAGATGAGGCCACAAAAATGTTCAAACAAGTGCGTCAAGATCTGCATCTCTCACGTTCAACCTGACTCTCGATCCTCTAGATCTCTGAGGCCTTTGAAGTGCTCAGTGATAAACAAAAGCGAACAATTTACGACCAGTTCGGAGAGGAAGGTCTTAAAGGTGGAGGAGGTTCAGCTTCAGGTGCTGGTGCTGGCCCGAGTGCTTTCCCTGGAGGCGCAAACTTTGGTGGATTTCCAGGTGGCTCCTTTACTTTCAGTACAAGTGGTCTCGGCAATGGTTTTGGAGGATCTCGCGGCTTCCAGCCTACAGATCCACAGAAAATATTCGAGTTCGTACTTTTCTTCCCTCATTGTGCTTTGGTTCACGGTCATTACTAGAAAAATGTTTGCTGGGAGTGGTATCTTCGGCAACACGAGTATGTTTGGTAGTACTCAAAGTTCGTTCTTCGATGACGGCAACAACAATATGGATGGCGGGATTCCTTTCAGCTCATCTCATGGCATACCCAGACGTGGAGGGTTCGCTTCATCAGGCAGCCGAATGCATTCACACCCTCAAGCAAAACCTGAAAAGCCCTCTGAGATTATCCGACCCCTCAAACTCTCCCTCGAAGAACTCTACTCTGGTACTGTCAAACATTTGAAGATTGGTCGACGATTGATGGACGGTCAAACTGAAGACAAAGTCCTTGAAATTAACATCTTGCCTGGATGGAAGGATGGTACAAAGATTCGATTTCCCAACGCCGGCAATGAGGTAGGACCTCACGGTGACTCACAAGATCTCGTGTTTATGGTTGAAACCAAACCACACGAGACATTTGAAAGGGATAACAGTGACTTGATATGTCACATCAAAATACCGCTCGTCGAAGCACTTGCAGGACCAGAATCACACGGTGCTGCCAGGAAAGTGCTCCAACTCCTTGACTCACGAAGAATTCAGGTTCCTTTGCCAATAGGAATCATTAGACCTGGTCAACAGACGACGTTGAATGGAGAAGGGATGCCGATCAGGAAGGATGGCTTGGTGAAGAAAAAGGGAGATCTGATCGTCAAGTGGGATGTGGTATTTCCCACTGCACTATCAATTTCGCAAAAGGAGGCTCTAAGGAGGGCTCTTCCCTCATAAAGAGCAGCTCAAGTTTGTGTTTTTGGCTCCCTGTTGCGTTGGATCGACGAATTGTAATTGGACATTCATTGTATCTATACCCCTTCCTTGCATCGTTTCGCATAATCATTGCCTTGATGTATCACTCACTGTCTGTAATTATTATTTTATCTCACTATCCCGATCATTGCGCCTGGAAATTAGCGATCCTATCATAATAGTAGGGTACTACAATTAATATAGCCTGTCTGCGCCAAAGCACGTCACATGAGAAATAATAACTGCTATGATCCTCCTCGTTTGATATTACCGAGTAATCCAAAATCTCTCGAACACCTGGATATAGAGATAGAAAAAAATACTTTACCTCCTTCGAGTTGCTGCGCAAGATGTAATTTTCTTGATAAAACTCTCAATTGCAGGCCAATAATTTGGCTGAGTGCATGTATCCACTAGAATAATAAGCACTCAAGTAATATTGAGAAAAAGAGAACGCTCACCATGCCCTCCTCTCGGATACGATGTGAATACATCTGCATTAGGAGGGCACCACTCTTCCACCGACAATCCCTCTTCTGTACCCCCTTTACACAATCTGAGTAAGCCAAGTGAGGAGCCACAGCAGACTGGTCCCGCGCGGCCATGGTATGAAGGAGCTATCCGTCCACGTTCCTTTGCGATCTTCCACAAGTTATCCATATGTCCACAGGGTACTATAGTATCGTCTCTCCCTGAGCAGAATAAGATGGGAAGAGATGGAGGAATTCTGGGTAACTTCGATGCGGAGTTCCAACGTTGCGTACAGAAAAAAGAGAAAGGTCCAATTATCGGCCAGTCATGCACAATATCGGGGATCGAGGTGAACGTGTTTTCGAGAATAAGCGCCGAGACCTGTCAGAATATCAGCAACGGTGCAGTGGCCAAGTGATCATAAAATGGTGGCAGGGATTATTATTGCTATGGATAAAGAAATAACATATGCCGATGCTCGATGAAGACAACAAGCGGGGAGGAGTCAGGAGAACCGTATCGAGATATTGACGATTACGGTTTCAAAAACCCACCTTGTCCGGATTCCTGCTCGTTACATCGATTGCTACTGCACCTCCCAACGACAGGCCATAAACAATCTACGCGTCTCAGAATCAGCACTTAATCAAAGATAGTTTAGACACTCAACGCATACAATAGGAATCCTCGAAAGTTCAGAATCATTCCAGACAAAATCTAACACAGCCTGTGCGTCTCTCTGCAGTCCTACGAGAATACCGTGTGAGACGCTCTCCTGAAACAAAGAGAACATAGATACAATTTGCCACGCACCTTTCTCACTTGGCATGCCTTCACTCTCCCCATATCCTCGATATGATACCGTCAAAACATTACACCCGTATCGGAAGTAATATTTTGCATGATACAGAAAATCGCTGTGATCCATTCCATTACCATGGAACATCAGTACCGTCGCTCTAGGTTTGAGATCAGCTTCCCATGGATGACGAGCAGTCTTTGCACTTCTCATGGCAGTTGTAGTACCATTAGGTGTACCTGACGTAGCGAGGGTGACAAAGGAAGTAGTTGTAGTTGAAGGAGCAGTGGTAGATGAAGAAGTATGTTCTATGAGGTAACACCGTAGACGAACATTGTCAGAAGTTGTTATTTCAATGTTGCGATATGGGAGGCCCAGATAAGAGGGCTGCTGAAGGCCTGTTTACGCATCAATTTATGTCAGTGTTCAAGCGTAGTCACAGCCCAACAGGCAGCAATTGAACAAAGAATAGTATCCGGAGAAGACGTGGAATAGGATACCCATGATTAAAGGATAAGCAGGAGTAACATGTCATTTAGAAAGGATCACGCACACCTGGGTCTAGGAAGGTGGGCAGCGGGATAAACGAGAAAAGACTGGCCGTGGTATACCAACTATCCAGCGTGGACAATTTGTACATGTAAACAGAGCAGCAGGGATCGACATCAACTGAGTGAATTATCAGGACAAGAAACTGGAGACGCACACTTTTGAGAAATGCAATCAACGTCAATGGTTCTTCTGCAGACATTATTAGGGAGTCAGTGTCAGGATTCAGTCGTGAAAGGTTAAACACGAGGGTCAGAGGAGCATGAGCATGAGCCTACACTTAAGTTTCCTAAAAGTTGCTAGCGGGCATGAATTACAATTACTCTCAGGTGCAGTAACACGTGCAAGGACTTGAAATACAAATCGTAACACATGACTTCTGGGACTGCCCCAGCAAAGCCAGATGGCACCTCCATGCTATAGTCGATGATCATGCCAAAAGCACTATTGTGCCCTGTACCCCAGCTCAATTCACTTCGTTAGATGCCCTGAGGGACAAATCAAGCAAGGCATGCACTGATCAGTGGATCACCACCTTCAACCACGGCCACAACAAAGGCCACCAATTCTTACAACTCCGAATCAACAAAAAGAAGCGTATCCAACTATCATACATTAAAGGAGGGGGCTGGCTCAATCATATCGGGTCCTCAGTATCACTTTGCGCTAGAGCCACTGGAGCTATTCTGAACCATGCTCCGATTGGGGAATATAGGAAGAGGTTCTTCCCTCGAAGCAATCTTGCATGCCCTTGTGGTCGAAACCTGAGCTCACATCCTGAACAATTGTAGTCGTTTCAGCTACAAAAGCGACGCTCGCATGGTGATCAAACACTTTGTCCTGTTCTTAACAGACAACCCTGGAGCATTTGCTTGGTTAAGTAACATCACTCAACATGGGATGCTATCATGGAGTCACCGAGTACTGCTCCTTCATTCCTGTTTTCTTTTTCTTTCCCTCTTTTCTCACTTCTCTTGCGTCTGGATCAGTTGCAAGTGATCTGGGTTTTGCTTTTCTCGTCAGATTTCTCCTTTTACCGCGGACTGCGATCGAGCACCGCGTTATAAATTTATGAATCAAAAAAAAAACGGGACACATGAGATTTGTCACACATCACAACCCATGCCTCCATGGTGATTGTGTCAGCACTGGGCCAAGGATAACTGCATTTTTGGTGCTGACAGATTTAATATACAGACCCATAAATCCCCATAATAAATCAGTATGATGCAGTCCCTGCAAAGATTAATATCAAAACAGTCTTCGGTTGGCAATCAACAAGTAATGTCTGCCTTAATATACTAGGTATGGTTTGAACTTATTATTCAATACTCTCTGTTGAGATGTAGTTACTCTTATTAAGACAATATTGTGATGTCAGAGACTTGGACATTCATAGTCAGAGGGATAGACAATAATTGTCCTCTTGTCAGTGAAGCTACTGACATCGAAGCCTCCATAGCCAGAGTTTCCACTATTCAAAGAAAGGGAAGCAGTCAAGAAGACATAGATCTTTCGGATTTATTTACGTACGTTAGACCGATCAAACCGTCAGTAGGTTCTAAGTGCACCGTCATTCCATTGATGTTGACAGTCCCTACAAATATAGGTGAGAGTGTACTCGGATGAAATCTTCCTTTTACGAACCATATCGAAGCTGCGATGCAATTTCATGAGCTTTTGATACATCAGCAGACCATATAGAGGAAGTGAGAGAGAAAGATGAGGCATTCGCTAGTTCAATTGCCTCGTCAGTCGTTCTGAATGTCGCGATGACCATAACTAAAGCATGGTCAGAAAATAAATGAAATAATGGACAGTATCCATACCCGGCCCAAAAGATTCTTCTTCCCATAATGCTATACCCGGTTTGGCACCAGTGAGGATATGGGGCTGGACAATAGCCTTGTCTCTTGTCAGATTGCCCAAGATGACTTGGGCTCCATATTCCTGAGATTTCTTGAGTGCATCGATAACGCGTTGAGCGGAGGTTTCGGAAATGAGAGGGCCTAATTGACAGCTCGGATCTATGGATATATCACCTGCTTTGAGAGCAGAAGCAATTTCTTTGATTGAGGAGATCATTTTCTCGGCAATAGATTCGTGCACGATCACGCGATCTGTAGACATGCAGACCTAGTCACGATGTGTGTGAGGCCTTTTCAACCCTGAATTCTTTTCACTCATCCTTACCTGGCCAGAATTAGCCAGTGCACCGAATACGATCGCCCGGGCTGCTTCCTTGATATTGGCATCTTCTAGAACCTGATCATCACAACAAATTAGCAAACGGTCATGATGTAAGAAGTACTTTTTCTTGACATACAACTGTTGGCGCATTTCCTCCGAGCTCTAAGACACAAGGTTTCAATGCTTGGGCTGCTTCCACCCCAATGATTTTCCCAACTCGGTGACCTCCAGTGAACTAGCAAATGAGCATATTATAATCAGAAGGGCATGAGCGTAGAAGCACCCACATTGACATGGCGAATCTGAGGGTGGGCTATGATTTCCGAAACTAAGGCCGGTGTGTTGAGAGAGGAAGTGGATATGAGATTAAGAACGCCATCAGGTAAACCTGCCTCATGGAAGGCCTTAACAATGAGATAGTGGATTCGTGGAGTCAACTCGGAGCCTCTCAGGACAACGGTGTTGCCACAGAAGAGGCCGACAGCAATGGACCGAACCGTTAAGGAAGCTGGTGCATTCCACGGGGCCATAGCGAATCTAATAAATATGAATGCATTCGAAGAGGCATTGTGAATAAACGGAAAGAGCTTACATTGCACCCTTCGCTCTGCGGTGAACAAACACCTCAGCTCCCGAGATGGTTGATGACGGGAAAAATTCTCCTTTGAGTTCATTCATACAGCCCGATTGCGCGAGAATAATGTTAACCGCGCTATTCAAGTCTATTTGACACCAATAAGGTGCAATAGCTACTTCGTCATTGAAAGCTTCTTTGAAAAGTTCGGCATATTTGGCGCTCTTGAGTAATTCTGCGGCTCTCCTGAAAATGTCACGTCTGTCAACGAGAGCACTAGCCTCCCAGGTCTCGAAAGCCCGCGAAGCAGCATTAATGGCATCGTGACAATCCTCAATCGTCGCGGAGGCAGCTGTTTCAACTAGGGTACCCGAATGTGATCTGTGGACCTCGAAGACCTCGCCGTTGTCGGCTGGCCGTTCCTGGCCATCCACAATAAGAGGTGTAAACACTGGTCTGGAGGAGTATAACCGCGGAAGTAATTCAGGATGCTGACGGTTCAGTGCTAAATGCTGCTTCGAAGAGAGAAATAGATTGTGTGTTGCCCTCCTATAAGGAATCCTAACAGCACGTAAACACAGGGCGTGGGCCATGGTGAATAAAAGGAGTATTGGGAAGAGTAGGATTAACACGACACTTAAAAGCCCTGGGTTCTGACCCTAACTTGTTTGTCTCAGTGCGGATAATTCGGGATGCAGAAAGAAATGGACTGACTTGGGTTAGACTCTGGAAATTTGGTACTACGCTCCAATCTGCAAGCGAGCAAGATTATCTTCAAATGGCAACTGGAAGAGCTCCAACTGATCCACTTGAAATCATCGGCAACTGGGGAATCTGAGGCCTTATTTCTACCAAAACAAAGAGTATACGACATCATCCAGTGGCACAAAGTCAAGTAACCCCAGCAACTTGAGATCGCATCATCGGGTCCTTCCCCACATGGTATCAGATGACACCGTAAAAAAATCATCCGAATCCTTGGTGATTGTCACATTGTCCCATCAGCTCTGATTATATAAACGTCTCATATGAGATCAGTTCAGGGCGGGTCTTAGATCAATTCTGATTAAGTCTGGCGATACACAACACATACAACACACATGTCCAGTTTAGCATCTATTTCAGAAGATGGGGTCCTAGGACCATCTGATTTTCAACCAAGTGCTAATTCAAAGAAGACGAATTCAAAGAGGGGAGGGTCCCAATCAAGTTCACACAGGACGAGGGCCACAAATTCCAACGCCCAATCAAGTGCTGGTTCA
>Ga0153959_1000691_pt1 | contig 11001 bp, 16 predicted proteins | sample TSFL043MetaG_FD_104685 | JGI IMG/M metagenome (GOLD analysis project Ga0153959, IMG submission 104685) | Attine ant fungus gardens microbial communities from Florida, USA - TSFL043 MetaG | ecosystem: Host-associated > Fungi > Mycelium > Unclassified | place: USA: Florida, Wekiwa Springs...
AGGTCTAATCCTCAGACTATGAAGCCTTATATACAGGAAATGATGGTCTGTGCACCTGGACAGAGCATCACATGTTCTACTGCCTATTGTTCTACATATGGCAGTCCTTTTGTGTCTAAAATAACAATAACTTAACCATAAAAGGGGCTGTTCTTGTTTGTGTTCAAGGATTGATGTATATCTATGGGTAATAGATTAGTGTCATGCCAAACCTTGAGGTCCTTGTATCTCCACAGGATCTTATCACCCTAAGGTCTATTTAAGGTCGTCAGAAGCATATTGAAGAGAGCTTCCATGTGCACATAGAAGCAAATGTCTGTGTTCGGCAGTTTTCGAGATATCTGCTGATCAGTGTCTGGCACTGATTAACTGATATCTCAGTGAGTACTGATTGCTTTGACACGTTTTGGACATCGTTCAAAAGGTCTTCTTAAGGGCTTTCCGACGTATCTTAGACCGTGGGAATCGTGCAAGTATTTGTGGAGTTATTGGCTGAATGAAGTTTGTGACAAACTCATTAGAGTCCTCGCTAATTGGTCTAGCTACTTATACACGAATACGTGTTTACTAGTATTTGTCTACCCTAATTATCTCATGGACTCCCTTTGAGTCATAGTTTCCCATGCACCTCAAACTATTACATAATAAATGAAAATGAAAAAGAAATAAAATAATCTACCACTGCAGATCCTCTAGTTTGCCTGCCGTTTCATAACATAGTGCTCCTTCCCCCAACATCTGAAATATTGTACTTCCTCCTTTTCTTCTTCTCTCTGTTCCATCCTCCTAATTTCCCTCACTCTACACTGTATTACCCTACTTGATAATACCTCAAAATGCTTTTCTATTTTCTTTATCTCTTCTTCTGCCTTTCCTTCCTTGCTTCTGTAGTTTTTGGCCAAGTAGCTGAACTGCTTATATCTCCAACATTTTTGTCCCTCTCTTCCTTCTAGCTCAGATTTTATTTTGGCAAGTGCTTGCCAGCTGTTGAGCATGTTGCTTATGAGTTTGTTGTATGCTTCTAAAGACATGGTGTTTTATCCTTAGAAGGGTGAGTTTGGTTATTGAGAAAAGTATGTATGTTTGTTGCCAGTTAGCAATCTCTTCTTCACCCAGCCAAGTGCCTACTGCCTTACTTCCTACTGTCCTAATACTAGAGTTACACTATTACCACAGAGATGTGAACTCATAAGCTAAGTAGTGTCTTAAGGACTACCACTATTCTCCTGCATATAAGAACTACAATAGATTCCCAGCACAAAGCTGATAAAGCAAAAAAGACAAGTATACTACAGCACACCCAAAGAAAAGGTCAGGTCTTGGAAATAGTGTTTGGGTTTGAAGCCAATCCTCTACCTGCAGTCCCTAACTGACTGCAAAGTTCTCTTAAGCCAAGGGCCTGGCTATGTATAGAAATGACTAGTGATCTGTGTTGATCACTGGTCGAGGGTTAATTGTATAAGAGTAAGTTTGAGCAAGGACCAAGGTGATTGGTATTCTAGATATGAAAATGAGTTCTAGTATAAGACTTCGGTTACTCAAGAGGGTTCTCAAGTAGTGGTCACCCACTCTAAGTCAGAGTTGACAAAGAGAACTTGTTAGAGTTTCTATTGAATTTTCTAACTACTTATACATGAATACTTATTTACATATATTTATACAACTAACTTGATCCTGTATATCTCTTTTGAGTCACTAAGTCTCACACATATTTGATATTACATAATAAAAGAAATAGAAATAGAAAAAAAATAATCTGCCACTACAGATTCTGAGCTCGGCTGTCATTTTATAACAAGAGATCCATCTTAGTAAACAACTTCTTATTGCTTATGCTATCTACTAAGTCTATGATTAATGGCAGAGGATAGTTGTTCTTAACCATTTGCTTATTGAGTCTCCTATAGTTTATGACCATATGCTTTCTCCATTGAGAGGGTTAAGTGAAGCATTCTACTAAGCTCAACCTTATATCATTGAAACCATATACCAGACAATCAGGGACAGTTTAGTCAAAATATATAAAAAAATAGTATGAGTATGTACTGTATGTTTTCTAGGCAGATCACATTACTACTAGGAAGTTTACTAGTATGATACTATTTTACACTGCCCATGGAATTGAACTGCTACTCCCATTTGATATCACTAAGATTACTTTTCTTGTAACCAAAATTTCCATGTAGCTATCAATAACTAGTCTTCTTACCATCCATACTTGTATACTTCAGGAATGCAATAAAGACTTAGCTAAGATCCATGATCATATACTGGCTGCTTGCTATAGTTTTACCCAAGAATTTGAGAGAAAAAATATTAATCACATTGTTAACTATGGTTTCAAAGTATAGAAACTTGTCTTAGTTTTAAACAAGAAGATAGAGCCCAATGTTAGCCAGAAGTGTAAACCTCATTATTTTGGGCCTACAGTAGTTGTTACTCAGCTACAAAATGGTCGTATATTTTATTGGAAGTTGATAGAGCTGTCTTGTATCTCAAATTTGCAGCTTTTTGCCTTATCTCATATTGACCTCACTCTTAAAAATACCTGGAAATTACAGAGTTTATTGATTAGAAGAATTTGAAAGGAATAGAAGAGAAAAGGACAGTAAATGACAAGGGCATCATCTTAGAAAAATAGAAGGAGGTGTGAGAGTAGCTATTGGGCTATTTATATAATATACTTTATTACTTCCTTTCTATTTCTATTTCTATTAATTGTCTTATTATTTATTTATTTTCATATTATTTTCACATTATTTTTTGATTTATTTAGTAATTAATTATATAAAAGAGAAAAAAATGATATGAGAATAGGACTTAATCCAGAACCTTGAAAAACTACATGATTCTAGACACTGTCCTCTTTTGAACTCATTAACTTCCCACAATACAACCTCAGTAATTACAAGACCAACATTTGCTATTATTGTGACAATATCCCCTTTGCTCATGCCACTACACACATATCTATAAACTAGAGATGCAGATGCAATGTTACAAAAAAGGATGAGAGAGAACAGGGAAATTTTAGGAATGCTCCAGAAACAGATTCTAAGTTAATACAAGTACTCTACCAAAATAATAAAAGTCTTGGTGACTCTGGAGACTGTTTGACAACAAAGGGAATGACCTTAGCTTCAACTTATGTGTGTGTTACACCTTGATCTTCTGTTGTTGTTATAGTCATATATTCTAGAGTAGAAAGTTGTTGCAGAGTGAGGAGAGATTCCAAATTAAAAAGGAGTATATGAGAATAGGTAGGAGTCCAAGTAATATTAATTTACAAACTGGAGAATAACAATATAACTATCTAGTATATATATATACTATATCCAAGAAAAGGAGATTACATAGGGTCTGGTTTACAATGTAACTCTACAGGAGAAATAGATACTAGGAGTACTTCTATAAAGAAGAAACTATTAAATGATAATAAAAGAAATAAAGAAATAGAAATCCAATACTAATTCTGATGTTCTCTGATATTCTGACCTGTATATGATATCCAAATACATTCATAAACAAAAGATATTTCTACACTTGCTTACTACCAATGTATACATATATTAGAAGAACACTTCTTCTACCCTGCCATCACATTCTTTTCAGCCTGTCTTATGATCTCCATAAGCTGTATTTGTTGTTCAATATCAAGTGGTGTTATCACCAATTGATATATTTGTGGATTTGCAATTTCAAAATCTATTATCATCATTCAAGATCAGGACAGAAAAGTGAAAAAGAAGAAACTTACTGCCAAGAGGTTGTTTAAATGTTACATAAGGATCAACCAAATCTAAAGGACCTATATATCCCAATTCTTCCTCTATACCTTCCTTATCCTTATCCTCCTTATCCTCATTGTTGTCTTGACAAAGTACCCTTTAGAAGGTTCTTTTACCTTTTGTCATTTCTTCTCATCTATTCACTATTATATTCCATAATAACATGCTTTTGCTGTCACCTCCATTTCTTCTGCATTCTATTAAATTTTCCTCCTAACAATGAAGTCTGAGACTCTTCATTCAATAGTAAATAGTTGTACATTTGTCTCATATATAAGGTATCTATCTGTAAGCCCTAAGACCAGTCATTTCTGTCTAGCCTTAGGTACACATGCTCTCTGTATCCTTCTCAAATGTTTAATCAACTAGTTGTTTCTGTCTGGCCTTAGTCCAGCATTCCTTGAGCCCTCAAAGATGCACCTGTGCATTTATACTGTCATGTCTTTCATGTTCTTAGTATTATTTCCATCCTGACATTGCACTGAATCCTCAGATTGTTCACGAAGACGAGCACTCTTATTTTTGGACAAAATGAATAAGTTTCCTTTAAAAAAGTCCAGTATAGCTCACCTCTTTAGCCAATACCTTCATATACGCCGAATCCTGATCCCATACGTCATCTATAAAAAAAACCCCATAAACCAGATGCCAAAATAAATTTCTTTTTTTTTTCACCTTCATTATCTGCAAAATTCAAAAACTTGTATCAACTTCATCATCCGTATCCGCCTCTTCCTGCATAACCTGCTCTAACTCTTTCCTCGCTGACCAGTATCCAAAAATCACCAAGTCAAATCCCATCAGATGAAAAAAATCGTCAACCTACCTTGAATCGCTTTCGGCAACTCTTTAAACATTTTAATAACGCAGCCCAAAATCCCAAACCATCCATCCCTCAAACAAGTTGGTATACTCTCCATATTCAACTCCATCAATGCACACAACGTAACAATCATCAATTTCTTATCATGAACTCTAGGTACTTTATTCTCTGCATTGATAGCAACAAACCATTGATCAAAAAAGGTTGGTGCCATGCCAAGATGGATAACTTCCATAATGGGAAGATTATAAAGCCCCGTGTTGATGAAAACTTGAGGATTGGCGAGTTTAAAAGTAGTTCCCGGAGCTGTTTCAACTGCGCTCAATGAGATGGTAATGATACTTTGAAGAGACTAAACACGTCTTGCAATCAGCTAAGAGATTACAAAAGAAAAAGAAAAAACATACATCGTCCAAGCTCCCACGCAAATTCAACAACATCGACTCTGCCAGTTTTGACCCATTGACCCTATCATTTTCTCCCAGCTGATCACTGCACATAGCCAATCGGTAAATCCCGAAAAGCATCTGTTCATAGTCTGCTCTGGCTTTGAGAACATCGCTACCAAAAGAATCAAGTGACGGGAGCATCTCTAGCCAATATATTACAGGTCAACTCGAATAATGGCTACATATTGGGTGTGATAGAACGCGTCTTATAAGTGAGATTGTCAACGAGTTTATACATGTTATCCAACAACTCTGCTGTCCCAAATGAAAATTTGTTCTCATTCAGGGTGGATGACTCACCAAGAAGTGTATGGTCCAGAGTGTAAACAATAATGGGAATAATGACTTTCTAGACTTGGGCCAGAATCTTCGGAGAGGACCTGCAAAAAATCAGTGCGGGCGAACACACGAGGTAAAGAAATGCTCACGGTACTGATCGTCTTCGCAACACCATCGCAGCGAACGTTTTATCATCTATCTCTGTAAGTGACTTCAATATCAATGTTATCGGTGGCATTGAGCAATTCTTCTTGATTAAGTCTTTCGCCAGCAAGGCGAAGATATGATTCACACTGAAATCACATATATTTTCGACACGGCGACTATAGCTTAGCATACCAAACGAGTGGAGCTGAGTAGCGACCGGTAAGAGCTCAGTATGGAATTGGTCAACCATCACTTCCATACTGCGGTTGAGGATCTCTAACTCGGTCTCATCTAGCAATTTGAGCAAATGTGGACACGAATCGGTAGCTGTACGGGGCGTCAGAAACTTGAACACTGACCTTGAATGACTTTCCCAACTCGCAGAGAAATCGCAATTTTGACTTGGAAAAGGATTACCAACAACTGGAGCCTGAAGAAGGATGACACGCAGTGCCCAAATCTCCAAAGCCTGTACGATGAGTTATTGTGGTGGGAGAAGACGTACAATGGCTCGCCGATAAAGCTGAGTATCGGCGAACTTGGGGGTGACGAACTGTAGGATGAATTGCTCGGTGTTATTCTTGACGCATGATCCAGGGCACAGCCATATTGAACCAAACTCGTGGATAGGAGATGATTGTGAATGAGGAATGCGCAGCAAGATCGAGCGCACGAGCGCAGGACTTGATTGATAAACCCCAGAATGGGAATTTTGGTCCTGTTACTGGCCAGCGAGAAAAGAAAGCCGACATGATCAGCAACTTGCAGCATCCAACAATAGCTTGACCATCTTGTATGTAACCAACTTATTGTGACACAACAAGTTGTGACATGAAGTGCATGTCTGTGACAGCTCCAATCAGCATCACTCAGCCGGCGAGTTGACAGCTGTTTATCCGCCGTGTATGGACTCTGCAACATCCTGGCGATTCTCTGTGAACTCGTTTTATCAAGTTCTCTACACCTGCTTGAGACTTCTATACAGTATTCTTTGACCCATGCAAGACGCTCACTTCCATTCCTTTCAGACAGTATTCTGCAGCCGATGGCAATGTTCTATCCGGCCGTGATATCAGGGCTGGTGGCTCATGGTTTGGCCTCAACAGGGCTGGAAGGACTGCTCTCCTGTGAGTATCGGACACTTTCACAGTAACAAAATGTATAAAAAATAGGACAACTATAGCTGAGCCCTCCAACTCCTTGACTTCCTCTAGGTGCCATCTGGTCTCGTCTTTCCTCTCATCTGATTCATCTTCGCCCCTGGGAGACGAGGTGGGCAAGGTCGTGTCCTCAGTTCAACCTCTTGCTTCTTGCACCTACTCCACCTTCAGTTTCCACAATCCAAAAAGAAACTTTAGAAGCTCATGAACGAGAACTAGAACTCACAGTGGAGGAAACTATAATGCACTCACGGGATCAGAAGCTATCTTATGATGCAACACTAGTGACCAATCACGGTGGGGGCGGTGCTCTGCAGGCTCGTCGACTCATGCCTGCAGAGCGGATCTGCGGTTGTATTTGAAATGGTAATGATGGCAAGAGAGGAAATGAGTGGCGGAAAGTGAGGAGAGCAGTGTCTAGTTTTGATGATGTTTTGAACAAGTACTCTCCAAATAGCGACGTGGTTTCTGAAAATCTGTTGGTGGAGAAGCTCTTCGACATTCTCGCGTATGTTTGAGTCTCTCTCTGACTCCCAGATTTCTGAATCTCCTCCACCATCTTTCGCCTTTGTTTGACATAGCTGGCAATCTCCTGAGCCAATAAAAGAACACGCTCAGCTTCGTGATACAATTCAGGTGGCTCCCATCTCACTTGCCACCCAGAGCAGTGATGCCAACTCCCTGTGATATTCCCATAACCGCTGTGACTACTATCTCTGTCAACACTCCCAAAACATTGGATACTTGACCTCCTGCTCAAATGATAACCCACGTTTCTGCGAGCTCTCAATACTTATATGACACCCATCTATCTACGGTACTTCTCATCCGGAGCGATGGCTCAGTCTTGTTCATCGAACGAGATATCTGGCACCTCGGACAAGACGATAATCCTGAACGCGTAGAACATAACACAAAACAAGGTATCTTTGAGATTGAGCTTGAATTATCGTGACTCCAGTCCTGAGGGGAGAAGGGGTGCAATTTTTATACAACTGCCGTATATAGAGAACAAAGAACATGTAGTCTTATGATGGTTTTCGACTTTTGAATGTCGGCTAAACTCAGAAGCTTAACTTTTTTACTCATTTGTCTTCTGAGAGAAGTTAAATCGTGAATTGGTACACAACAAATCGAGGCATGGCATCCAGGTGAAAAATTTGCTTCCTATACGTCACTGGAATGCCTTCAAGTCTTGCAGACACATCCGTCCAATTACATCACACACTTGTCAATATAGATTCGGGGTTGTAGCAACGCGGGGGCCAATATACAGGTTTTATTGGTAGGCTGAAACAGAAATAAAAAACAAGGGTCTCAGATGGAACATAAAGGTGTCCGACAATTATCGTTGGGTTTTTGAATTTTGATTATGAGTCTCTGACCTGGCAAGTTTGATTTAATGATCCACTGGCCTAAGTGTGTCATGCAGAAATTTTCCAGGTAAGGAAACCTCTGATCGAGGCGAATATCATTCTTTTAAAAAAAGTAGAGGAGCATAAGAGAAAAGTAACGCCTTGACCAAAGTCAACCTCTATGAAAGCTCTTAGCTCGGCACGTAAGTCACACCAAAAAAGGGAAAGACCATAGACAGAAATGTTGAGCTGCTTCAAATAATTCTACAGTCCATGGCCTTCGGGCTTCTGAGTCAAAGAAAAATACGATATTAAAATCTTTGTCAACATGGACAGTCGGACAATTTGTATGTATCCAAGGAAGCTCGTTGGTATAGGTTCCAATCGAGGAGCAGGGAAATGTATCCAAGAACAATGGGGGAGTCTCATAGCGTGATTTAATGAAGAATGACATGCCGAAGGAGAAAAATATACAAAGTCAAGCCACCATCTCGCGACATAAGAATTTTGATGTTCTTCATCAAATTAAGGCACATTCATGCGCCTGTCAAATTCACATCATGGGTGTATTGGAAGTCAATTGACAATAAGAGTGACATGAAGCAACATGGTATGCCACAAGTTAAACTTACTGTGATGGCAAGCACAAACATAATGATTGCTGCAATGAGTATAGACTTGTTCAGTGGGCAACTACATAGCTTACAATAAACCAGTGACTAGTATGTCAACATGAATATAGAAGTGAACATGCCTAATAAAAGTTCAAATTTACCTATCCTAGAGAAGAGATGATTGATATGCATACCCTGGAGGCATGAATAGCAATGAGTTTAAACAAGGAACTGACAGTTAGCCCTAAGAGACAAACATTGTTCGAAGTGATAGCCATTTCAGTTGGACAAACCAAACAAGGATGTTAATAGTCACATATGTAGCTACCACAGTCAGCTATTAAGCCCCATATAATAAATTGTTGATTTTAAAAAAAAAGATGAGTCAACCAAATTTCAGTTTATCTAAGGCTGACCCAAATTTGGGATACATGTATTCAATACTACTGTTATAACATCAAGTTATTCAACATATGATCATCATGATGACAATACATAAGGCGCTTTGGTCCCACGTCAAGGGGCCAGCCAATACTTGCATCAAGATTTATTTCAGGAGGGTAGCGAGCTTCACCTGCCGTTCCACACCAATCAAAGTCGATGAGCATAACAGTGTCATTTCCAACAAAGATGTTGGGTCGCCTGAGATCACCAAACACCATGTTTTTTGAATGAAGGATATTGATCGCATCCTTGAGACGTTGATGTTGTTGGTTAGTGAGGCAACCTGCAAGGCGCTTGAGATCGACATAGTCCATCACTATCATGAACCGTTTGCCATAGCGCACGTTATCGTCAGTGCTAGAGTAGTGCAGTTTTGGGGCTAGGCTTTGAGCGGCTAACAAGCGATGTGCCTCCGCGTTGTATCGTTCAACAAACTTGACAACGATTGGGCTATTAGGCACGTCATCAAGTGTTGCCCGGTACAGTAGTCTGTATTGGTATTCAGTACCAAGGCGAGACGAGTACGTAAACTTGATTTTCTCTGCTCCATATTCGGTAATGAAAGGATAGACACTAGTTTTCGCGAGTGGCAGATCCTGTGCAAGGTCTTTGTAGTATTTGTCGAGGCTTGAAATTGCTGATTTGAGTGCTGTGAAAAGTCGAGCCACATAATCTTGTCGTGTTGAAACAAAGGGATCGCTACCAAGCCAGACATAGTCTGTTAAACGTTGTATGATCGCCTTCTTGACAAAGACACCACCGGAGACACAGATCCATGGACCTGCAATCGCCAAGATGATGCTTGGGCAACAGCATTTTTTGGTGAAGTTCCCCTCTATCCGAGATAACGTCAGCGAAAGATCACAATTTGATCACTTTAACTTACGAGAGGTCCAATACTTCTGATAGGCAAGACTACCTTGGTTGTAAGGGTCAGAGCCGCCCTCCCCGATTTCATTCTTCATCTCTAGAATCATCAGATATGCTGTGAACTGACCGCACGGCTGAGTCATCACCCCATCGGATTTGACCTTTTTTGCTGTCGTCGATGTGAACGCTCGGTCAAGAAGGGTTTTTAGAAACTCTTCTATTGCGCTAGCTCGCTCATTAGAGTCCTCACGGATATCAGAGAAGGCATTCATAATATTCCTCACTGCATCGTATGTTGCTGCATCAGCACAAAAGGGTTCTGTATCTTCCATTGCATCATGAAACTCGCTGAACACCGGATGGTATAAGCCCAAGGGTTCGGCGTGGCGTTCTGATGGGCGGCCATTCCAAACTGCTCTGCTCAATTTTTGCTCTTCCGCGAAGTTTCCTATTTTTGCGCCACCAGAAGCAGGAGGGCCATTACGAACAGCCGAAAGGTAATCGTCACAGTCTTGGACCAATGGTCAGTGAACCTGACCATGCAGTAAGAAAAATGTGGTTCTCACCCTTGAAGAACTTGGCCGAAGACGTTTGCTCCTCTTCGAGCTTTCGCTTCTTAGATATGAAACCTATTGCGACTAGAGAATGCAGTTGAGAACAAGAGATGAAAGATGAATTTGAAATCGCACCAGGAACTTGGACTAGCAATACTTCGTCTTCACTAAGCCCAAGAGACGTCACTTTAGCTCCACTGGTAAGCTCGACAACTTGTTCCTCATCATCCAAGTTGATTTTGGAGATGCTTTCTCACAACTGTTTCCTGGATTGGGTGGACAACAGCGTAAATCCCTTACACTGCCAAACGACTAGATCACGAGCTTTGACATTCTCCAATTCTTCCTTAATGGCTTTCTTCAAACCGGCAATGTCCCTGACTTCTACTCTATCGGGTGCACCAAGTATTTCCTTCTCTTCGTTGAAGAGGAGATACCAGATTTCGGCCGTCATGGTGGCGTAATGAGAAGTTGAAAAGTTGTTACAGTAATGTCACATCATCTCTTATCACAGCGGA
>Ga0153959_1000692_pt1 | contig 10934 bp, 9 predicted proteins | sample TSFL043MetaG_FD_104685 | JGI IMG/M metagenome (GOLD analysis project Ga0153959, IMG submission 104685) | Attine ant fungus gardens microbial communities from Florida, USA - TSFL043 MetaG | ecosystem: Host-associated > Fungi > Mycelium > Unclassified | place: USA: Florida, Wekiwa Springs...
TAGTCTGAGGATTAGACCTCAGACTTAACAACATCTTTTGTTGCTAAACTACTTTGCATTTTTGAGCCTTTTGAAGACCACTCTTGCAAATCACAAACTAGTAAGTAACCATTTGTGATAGTTAGGAGCTAGTAATGGAAACGAGTTCTAGTGTAAGACTTTAGATTGTGGTTGAGTAACCTTAACCCTCAGTCCACTCTAAGTCAGAGTTTGACAAAGAAAACTTGTTAGAGTTCCCACTAATTGTTCTTCACTACTTATACAATTTAATTATTTGTACACGTTATGTTTCTCTCATGTTTCCCTATTGAGTCACCATTCCCAATTTGGTAATAAGTTCTCACATGTCCAATAATTAAAAGAAAAAGAAAAGAAAAATAAATATTGCCTTAAAGGAATTGAGTGGTTTATAATAAGAATAGGGGTCCTATAGCCCACTATCCCTTGTCTTCTTCTTCCCTCATATCTGCTTCTATCCAGTGTACTTGGCCACTCCCACTCCTCATAACAACTTGTTATCTCCTGCCAAAAAATACCAGCTATATGCTCAGATGTAGAGGACAAAACCGCCAAAGGTGCCCACATAAGAGAATTGAGACTGGGACCACATAAGGCACAACTTGAGTAATGCTATGGTTCATAATGGAGAGATGAGAACCATACTCATCCTGCTGGTGGGGCTCATAATCTGACACAGCATAAATAAATATGCATGCAGAGAGTAAGAGAAAGGAAGAAAGACCTTTTATTATTCTACATACATTCCCTATTTTATATATCTAAGTATTCTAGAAACTGCTCCAAGAAATGATGTTTCCATGACATCTTGGTGTCATTCCATAACTAATATCATTCTGCGACAAAGATCACTTAGTGATAACCTGCTATATGTTAATATTGTACTAGTCTATTGTTTTTCAGGAAAATACATAATAGCCATTTACACAATCATATGATGTCTGAGTCTATTGTCTTTTACTCTTTATCAAAATTAATAAAGAGAATTCATTAGAGTTCCCAATTATATTACTTATACATTTTACAATGTCCTGCACATCTCTTTTGAGTTATCCTTCCCAATATGGGAATTGTTTTCCATGCATCTGAAAATAAAATAAAATAAAAATAAATATTGACTTAGGAAAAGTAGTCATTCTGCTTCCAGGACAGCATCTCATAATCATGTTAACATCACACACAGTCAACCTGCTACAGCTAGTTTTTCCTACCTCCCAAAACCTTTTCCTCTTCTTCTCTATCTCTTATTTAACTAGATACCCTGTGTACTACCATGGTCTGCCATTGTGCCCCATGTAATAAATTGTTGATCTTAAAAAAATCCAAACTTGAGATGGCCTGGTATTGCACACCACTGGCTATCCAGCTAGCGATACTATGAATAATGCAGAGACACAGTCTGATGTTATATTTCTCAGCAAGACATTCAAAGTCCAAGCCGTTGAAAGCTCAACTCAACTCGGTTCTGGCCTGGGTAGTCAGTAGTAAGATCAAAGCTGGACTCGTATTGAATAGAACAAGTCGGCCGATCCCTTTTCTTATTCACATGCAACTGGTTTTCCGACAACAAGGCTGGGAATTTGAAAAAGGACAGCTGACAGCAATAAACTCAACCCTAAAAAAACCCCAACGCATTGACCCTGAGGAACACGCACTACTCATGCTTCCCAATTGAACCGATGCCCATATGTATGTCAAACCAAACTCGGTGGTCAGCTAATTTTCAAATTGTTATGGGGTTGTTATGGTCACGCGGAATAAAAAAGAAACCAACCCCAAAAAGACGTAGAAATCTGATTTTCCGAGAAGACAGTTTGCATAAATACCTTCTCCCGCTGAGGTGTAATGTCTTAGCCGATAAGCGAGTAAGGGGTTCTGCAGCACTAAAAACACAATCTTCCGATGCCGGCGTTAAGGCGTCGAGTGTCATCCTGGTGTGTACCTGTTGAGAAACACTGCTATTTCATCAATACCCCTATACTGGAAAACATAACTTCTACCTAAACACCGCTAGAACTACCACAAAATCCTGGTAAACTATGAATACATTGGATTTGGGAGGAAGCAAAGAAAGCAAAAAAGATAAGCATAAGCAAGGGAGGGACATTTAGAGAACATGAATGACAGATGCGATACGACAATTATGAAAAGAGTGAATGTCAAAACGATTTGCAGGTCAGTGCAAATAAATGTGTAAGTACTAATGATACCATGTCAATAATTCAATGAATTATACCAAACCTCAAAGACGAAAATGCATATATGAATACAAAAAAAAGATGTCGCGTACTTACGACTGACGACAGGGAAAGGGCTCAGAACTGAAAAGGAGGCGTCTGGACACCAGCAAACCACTTCCTTGCCCATGTTCCGATTTTCATCATTCTACCTCTCTTCTCCTCCCCCTCTTCTCTACCTTGTCTATCATTTACATCGTCATCATCATCATCATCGACTCCACTAGGGGGCAGCCCAAGTCCTTCTATCTGTGCAAAACTCACGTACCCTTCGATCTTCCTACACCTTTCAGACGCTTTCCTCACATTGAATGGCCTATGGTGAAGCGTAAGGTCCATACGTTCAACAGAACTCTCAGTTTCTCGTCTTCGGCACGAAGGGCTTGACGCTGAGTAACTATCCGAAATCGAGATTGACCCAGGCGTCACAGTGACACTTTCGCCAGCTGCATCCACAGCAGAAGTTACAGTGGGAGACAAACTACCATACAGAGGCGGTGTCGGCGGTGGCGTTAGCAATGATCTTGATTCAACGACATCTACATGGTCCAGAGGTTCAGAAAGCATAGGTGAAAAGTCTGCCGTCAATGAAGGGGTCCAGGAACATGAGTTTGATTGTCTAGGTCGATGTGTCGAAGTGTGTTTCAAGGAGGGAGAAATGATGGCGATTGGACGGTGAGACGTGGAAGTAGTAGCGTGTGGATATGTCCTACTTCGGGATCGGCTGTGTGTTGGGTGTCCGTAGTCACTACTGCTTGCACTTTTGGGAGGTGTGGATGCCAACTGAAGGAAGATCTATCAATTTCATTGTTTTCTGGGAGAAGGCCAACATACGCCGGAGTGGTCAAACCAAGGCCAACCATGCAAGACGGAATCTTCTCTGCTTCTCCTGCGTTTCTTCTCGTCGACTACTTTGCCAGAGATCAACACGCGTTCCAGACGTGCACGGAGAACCTGCTCGTGAGGAGTCAACAGAAACGCCTGTGATTCGGTAGCAGGCCGTCGCCGTGGAGGAGTTGAATTATGTCTCTGAAGGTATGTTCCCGTATGCCGCCCATCTGCAGAGGCAGGCGATCTGTGCAATGACTGTCTTCTGGGTGGAGGCGTTGCAGGACATGGCGGACACTGTGAAGAGGCAGTGGCAGGAGTACGGTAGAGAAAAGCGGCGCGAAAGAACTGCTCATCGTGGAGATGCTGTGGATTTGGGGTCATGGTCGAGAGGCAGAGTCTGTTGGGCATGCGACGGGAAATATATCTTACTTATATCTGCCTCCAGCCGACTCGGTTTGACCTGGACTGGGGTAAATGGTCTCACAAACTGGTTCACTCACAATCTTACGTAACTATCCAATCCTGCGAAAACAACGCAATGAACCTGATGACTGATCCGAGTTTGGCAACTGCTGCTAGCTCACCATTTAGCACGACCTTGAAAACGTTATCACTGATGGACAAAGTACCCCACCTCAAGATAACATACTGGTTATGATGCACAGCAAGACTATCTTGTCCAGTGGTAAAAAGCTTATTTCCCCGCGCTTGTAGGTACATTCCTTATGAGTTGACGATAGCAGACGAACAAAGCTCAGCTTGTCACCGATCTAGTCAGCTCCGGCAGGATGAACCACTAGACTAGATTGGAAAAAAAATAAACAGAAATCCACAAAGTGATTCCATTGGCACAAATGGAACTCACGATGCCTTCCTACACAACAACGAACGTTTCCTTCCTGTAAATCGGCGGGAATTACACGATTGGCCTTTGGCGAAAGAAGCTCAAGCCCGGAGCTCCGCTCCACTCGCTATCTCAACTAAACCCACCACCGGGTGATGGATTAACACTAAACAATCGTCATCTGCGAGATTTTTGCCACTTGTGCTCTTACAATGGCCGAGTATAGCTTTTTGAGTAGAAGTAGAGCAAGTTTGAATTTCAGTTGAAGTCTTTTTCGTACGACATATTCCTCGGAATGTTCTCTTATATATCTTTTCCCCATTAATTTGATTAGGAACAAACTCTGAACCTCGTGTAGGATCACAGCTCAAAACCCACTAGCAACGCCAATAAGCGTTTCTCCAATGAAATTAAACCAGCTCATCTCGACGCTTAGTTGACCAGAAAGACCCAATGAAGGTAATGCCTAATACTAATCGCTCCATGCAACGCTCAACGTAGGTGCGAATCGGATTGCCTCCACTTCGTTATCCTGTTGAATCCTAGCTGAAGAACTGCGAGATTTTCGCTAGTCGAGCACCATGATCCCTGTTACTTTTGAGCACACGTCGTCGATGATGGGCTGGTAGACCATACAGCCCTTCGGTTTTAGTTTACAGACAGATGACAGACAGATGTTCTGGATAAACTTAGAGGTAATCACATGACTCATTGGTTTCCCTCTGATGTGATCCTGAACACCGCTCCGGACTCCAACACCATGGGATTTTCCAGAGACTCTCCTGTCACAACCAACTCTTCTCGTGATGTTATGAGAACTGGATTTCTAAATGAGGAGCAACCCTGTGGAAGTAAATTAATAAGTTGCACTTTGTATAGGCATAGATACACACCCAAACTGAGCATTCGTTTTGGCGGTGATGATATATCTACACCTATCCAATGTTTTCAGTTCGAGTTGTTACAATCACTTTCATCTACTTAGACAAAAGGGACACAAAAGGAACGCGATATAAAAAACGAATTGCGGCATGTCTACTTCTTCTCCGAACGAAGTTAATCATAACTGCAAGGACCCTGAAATCTAAGCCAAACCTATGCTTTGCCTAGGTACCCTAAAATACTTTATCAAAAAAGTAACAGTGGAAACCTGTGTATGATCTCCTTCTTTTCCCTATCTTAGGAGCCATTGATCTTGTTCTGATACACACGATTAGTTCTTCACGAAGCGTTCGTGAGATACCAGAAGTGCCTGTGGCTCAGTTCCCTCCCAAGTGAAGATAAATAAAATTCCTTCCAGAAATCTTCCAGTCAGAGAGACGTGTTAATTAGTTTTGGATGAGATTATGATCAGTCACACGGTTATTTTTCCCTAAAAAGGTATACTAATAAATCCTGAGACCCGGGTTTTTCAGGCAAGCATGGAGAGAGAACCTGTGCAACTGAGCATGTATGGATATATATGGTATCCCGTTGAGATCGATATATACCATTGCCCAGAGTCAAAATATATAGAATCTCGACTCACTTGCCTTGACTTTCTCACCAGCGTGCTGACATAATACGTGGATGATTCATTCTGCGTAACAACAATTTACGTTTTACTTGGACCCTTTCGGATTCTTTATCCGATTCAAACGTACAGCCTGTTAACATACTTGTAGTAAACGGGAGTCCGGGGTTTCAAACAACCTCGCTCTGATGTCGATGGGGAGGAAAAGAAGTAAACCTCAGAAGAACTTTCATTTAATGATATAGTTGGGATGGAAGAACGGCCGCTAATCATTATAAGAACTTGCGTCCCTGTACGGATTGGAAAAAGGTGGGGCTATGAACTCGTGTAAGTCAATACCAACGCTCAATAGCGTATCTTTTTAAACGGTTGGTAGATTTCCACTGAACATAATTTGACCCTCCATGAAGGATCAAGTAAGTAGACTGGAGAGTCACTTCCCTTGTTTACTGATCAGATCACTGTCCCTGTTTCGAAGTTCAATAGTTTCTCACCAATAAAAATAATGGCAAGCTGAGATTAGGCCCAGAAACAACCTAATCACAAAAAGCCAATGGATTATCCTAGTCTTCTAAGGGACCCACCTCATCTCGCAGAATTAGTTCGCATGAATTACCTTTGTTCCTGGAGTAAAGCCTCATTCCATGCTCCTTCTTTTGAAACTCTGTGTTTCGAAGTGTGACCGATGTCATAAAAAAGAGGATGCACAATATGTCTTTTGTCAGATAGCGAACGATCTGTCTGTTCAGCATTATCAGCGGATGGCTTCGGTGGGGTAATATTCGTCTACAATATCCTAGCCCCAATTGACGATTCTACGTAGCACTGTTATCAGGAAGCATACGTTCAACAACTATGATGAAATCATAGATCGCGTTGCCTACACATTCTGCGTACATGAGGACAAGGCATGTCGTTGAAAGCATATCATGGAAACAATTTTAGAAGGGTAGAATTATGTTTGCCTGATGATTACCAGTCGCCCGGACCGAGATACTGTACCCACTCATGGATGTGGAGAGAGTGAAGAATGCGGTACATTAAACTATGTATGACTATGGGGTCGAGATGGAGTAGTTGGATGAATCCCCTCTCACCTTGAGAGCGATCAAACACCTTTAATGTTCAGCGCTCGATTTCTCAGATCCTGTCAGGAAAGTCGGCTCTCTACTTTTCAAGAAGTGAGCATATCCGCGATAACGAATAACCTTTTTTGATACTGTTTGTCCGGAGCGCATCTCCGTCTACTGTAGACAGATTTTTTTTTTTTAGAATCACTTATCTTCGGCACCTCGGAGTACGATCAATCACGGAGAAGACTACACATCTTGTCAAACCAGTCCAATCCAGTGCCTGCAGAACGACCAGTGGTCATGAGGCAGTGCTATTATTAGAAAAGCAGTTCGATTGATACATGCTTCTGCCTGCAGGCACTGGAATAGAACTGATCAGGTAATGGTGAATCTGCTCAGCTCCACTAATTAATGGAATCTAGGACGTTCATTTCAAGTAATGAAACAAGCCGGATCGCACTGCTAGAAGGGGTTGGATTGGCCATTCTCATGCTGTGAGAATGCCAAAATTGTTCAAATATTTTAATAAAATGCAAATATTAGAAAGTGATCACTTTATTTTGAAGTATCATACTTGTAAATACCAAGCTCTTTCTTTTTGATAGAGATAAAAACACCATCAGAGTCCACAATTACCCTACAGCAGTTGTACTACATACAGATGAAGAAGCCTCGGGGAGCATCAGAGTCATTCAGTCTATTTATGAAACCCACTACAAACAGATTGTATGAAAAAAAAATGAAAAAAAAGATAGATAACAGCAGATGATCCCATAAATCACTCCAGCCGACGTGAATTTTTTGTCCCCAAAAACCCTTTTTTTTTTGTAATGGCCCAAAGTATAGATAGAGATAGATTACCTTCGTAGACCCATACCGCGATAGTAATCACCAGGTCCACCGAGGTTTCTATGCGGACTGCTGATTCTATCCGTTGGGGACACAGCGGATGGGGGCAGCGGACCGCGTCTAAAAGGAGGATAATAATCCTGGTAATCGAGTCTGGACCTCCTGAGTGGAGGATCAGGTAGCGGTACATAGGAGGACGAAGGGGGCGGTAGTGGACGCCTTGGAGACATGCTACGTGGACGTATACGGGGGTAAGACTGGGATTGCCCTCTTGGACCTACACCACCGCCACCACCTAGTGGGAGACCAGGGGAAGGCGGAGGAATAGGAGTGAGAGGAGAAGCGGTTGCCGGGGGCCCACGAGGAGGTAGATAGTCACGGGAAGAGGAGGCTGAAGGTGGTGGTGGATATCTCTCGTCTGAAAAAAAAGTGAGTGAGGACGGAGTGGGTGAAAGAAGAAAAGGGACAGACCGCGGTAATCCCTGTCCCAGGTGGCAGGGGCAGAGTCGGGGGGTGGATAGCGGTCCTTGTCTCTGTAATCCCTGTCTCTGTCCCATGAGGCTCTAAAGTCTAGAGAGGCCCAGTCCCTGTCCCTGAGAGGAGGCTGAGGGTCATAGGGACGTCGGTCACGGTCTCTATAGTCTCTGGTGTACCAGTCTCTGGGAGCATATCGTCTGTCGTCGTATCGGTCGTCCGATGGTGGTGGTGGTGGTGGTGGTGGTGGTGGCGGCGGCATGGTGGGACGTGGGCGGTCTCTGTAGCTGACCCTTTCCCTCTCCCTTTCCTTGTCCCGTGCGAGATCTGCCTGGGAGGGGGGAGAGAAATGGCGGGGAGGATAGCCGCCAGAAGTGGGGGGCTGGTGAGGGTGGCGGGGCTGGTCGAGGGGGCGTGGAGGACGCCTGGGATAGTGAGGACGGCGGGGAGAGGGAGGACGGGGCGGGGGCGGAGGCGAGGGCGTTGTGGGGGGCGGGGAGGGGGCAGTGAGCTGGGCAGTGAGCTGGGGAGAGAGACTGCCTGTGTAGAGACCTGCAAGACTTGCTGGGTTGGGGACAGGCTTGAAGAGCGGATTTTTGCCGGCGACAATCTCGGCTTTGATGCTCTGCAGCAGCGCGAGCTCGCGGCTTGTGCCAGACATGCCTGCGCACACGTGACCGGCCCTCTCCATCAACAGCATCACGTGTTCCCACGAAGATTCCAGAAGCCGGGCCTGTATTATATTTATAGGCGGGCGTAGGGTGTGTTGGGCAATGGCCGTCGTCGGCGTTGATTTTGGCACTCTCCACAGCAAGGTCTGTCGTCGCCTGCCTGGTCTGTGCGCTGCTGACCCTAACCCAGATCGGTGTCGCCCGTCGTCGCGGCGTCGACATCATCACCAACGAAGTCTCCAACCGCGCGACACCCTCCCTCATCGCCTTTGGCCCCAAGCAGCGCGCCATCGGCGAACCCGCAAAGACCCAGGAGACCTCCAACTTTAGAAACACCGTCGGCTCTCTCAAGCGCCTCATCGGCCGATCCCTCGACGACCCCCTCGTCCACTCGGCCGAGCAAAAATTCCTCAACGCCGCCCTCGTCGATGTCGCCGGCTCTGTTGGCGTCGAGGTCTTTTTCTTTGCTTCCCCGCTCTTGCTCTGCTCATCCACCCGTAGGTCGCTTATCTCGGCCATCAGTCCGTCTTCTCCTTCACCCAGCTCGTCGCCGCCTACCTCGGCAAGATCCGTGACATCGCCTCCAACGAACTCAAAACAGACGTCTCCGATATCGTCATCGCCGTCCCAGGCTGGTACACCGATCTCCAGCGCCGCGCCATCATCGATGCCGCCGCCATCGCAAATCTCAACATCCTCCGCATCATCCACGACACCACCGCTACCGCTCTCGGATACGGCATCACAAAGTCCGACCTTCCAGACCCAGACGCCCCTCGTCATGTTGCCTTTGTCGACGCAGGCCATGGCGGTCTCTCCGTCGCCATCGTCGCCTTTTCCAAGGGCCAGTTGACCGTCAAAAGCACCGCCTATGACCCCAACCTCGGCGGCAGAGACATCGACTATGCTCTCCTCTCCCACTTTGCCAAAGAGTTTGATGCAAAGTACAACATCAATGTCCTCTCCAGTCCCAAAGCCTGCTTCCGTCTCTCTGCAGGCTGCGAAAAACTCAAAAAGGTCCTTTCCGCCAACTCGGAAGCCCCTCTCAACGTCGAATCCCTCATGAACGACATCGACGCTTCTTCCAAACTCACCCGCGACCAGCTCGAGGAACTCATCGCGCCTCTCCTCGATGCCGTCCAGCATCCTATCCAGCGCGCCATTGCCGATTCAGGTCTGTCCCTCGATCAGATCGAGTCTGTCGAACTTGTCGGTGGCTCCACCCGCATTCCCGCCCTTCGCAACAGAATTCAACAGGCCTTTGGCGGGAAACAGCTCTCCTTCACCCTCAACCAGGACGAAGCCATCGCTCGCGGGGCCACCTTTGCCTGTGCCATGCTATCGCCGGTCTTCCGCGTCCGTGACTTTGCCGTCCATGACATCAACCATTATCCCATCAAGCTCCAGTGGCAACCCGTCCCCACAGATCCAGACGACGATACTGAAATAGAGGTCTTTTCTCAAGGCAACCCCGTCCCTTCCACCAAGATCCTCTCCTTCTACCGCAAAGACGGCTTCTCCATCGATGCTGCCTATGCTCGTTCCAACGGCTCCGTCTTTGCTTCTGCCACTGTTCCCCAGGTGCCTCCAGACCCGAAAGGCGACACTACACTCGTCAAAGTGAAAACCCGCCTCAATATTCATGGAATCCTTTCCTTCGAGTCCGCTTACACTGAGGAGATTGAGGAAAAAGAGGAACCTGCTCCTGCCATGGACGTTGACACCCATCCTGCTGACGGCGCTGAACCTGCACCTCCACCCGCACCCCTCAAGAAGAAGAGGATTGTCAAAAAGATCCCAGTCGCTCTGGCCGCTCAAAGCGCTTCATTGGACAAGGCCGTTCTCGAGAGCTACAAGGAGAAGGAATCGGAGATGCACGCTGCCGATAAACTCGTGCAGGATACCGAGGTATTGAGTTGTCGACTCGATTTCGACGTTGATGACCATCTCTTTACAGGACCGTAAAAATGCTCTAGAAGAATATATCTACGACACCCGTGGCAAGTTGGACGATCGCTATGCACCCTTTGTCCAAGAGTCTGAAAAGTCGGCTCTCCTTGCCGCGTTGAGCGAAGCGGAAGATTGGCTTTACACTGAAGAAGGAGAAGATTCGACTAAGTCTGTCTATACCGCTCGTCTCGACACACTCAAAGCTCTCGGTGATCCTATTGCGAAGCGGTACCAAGAACACGAAGAGCGGGCCAAGTCTGTATATCTGCTTCGTGAGACGCTCAACACGTACCTTGCGCAAGCGACATCGACAGATGACAAGTATTCGCATATTGACGAAGCGGATAAGCAAAAGGTGGTGGAGAAGTGTGTTATGGAAGAACAGTGGTTGAAGGATATGGAAGCGAGGCAGGGGGAGAGGGCGAAGAATGTGGATCCGGTTTTGAAGAATGAGCAAGTGTTGAAGAAGAGAGA
>Ga0153959_1000693_pt1 | contig 10927 bp, 12 predicted proteins | sample TSFL043MetaG_FD_104685 | JGI IMG/M metagenome (GOLD analysis project Ga0153959, IMG submission 104685) | Attine ant fungus gardens microbial communities from Florida, USA - TSFL043 MetaG | ecosystem: Host-associated > Fungi > Mycelium > Unclassified | place: USA: Florida, Wekiwa Springs...
AAACTGTCAACAGGATACTGCAAAGGATGAATTATACTGAAGGAACCTTTTCAGGTCCTAAAACAACGATCTGTAGTGACCACATCACTATAGTCAGATTTGAATGATCCTATAAAGGTAGACGACCTACTAAGGATGTGATCGGAAAAATACTGTACTGGGGACCTTGTGAAAATGCTACAGATATAAGGGCCTTTCTGGAGATGGCGGTGCAATGCAGAAACCATATTCCTAACTTTGTAATGGTGGCAGCCCCGTTATATGAAGTTATCAAGAAGAACACACCCTTTGAATGGGGTCCTATGCAGCAGAAGGCACAGCAGAACCTCAAGACCCTAATAAAAGAATACTTTCATACTAGAAATCCTAGGTTTCCAAGCAATCAACCATTAGTCTTAGTAGTTGATACATCTTGGAGAGCTGTAGGATATTATATATATCAGAGAGATGAGGAGGATCCAAAGAAAATCCATTATGTGAAATTCAATTCACTACTAATGGATCCTCGTCAACAGAGATATTCTCAGCCCAAGAAAGAACTTTGTAATCTGAAATGGGCTCTAGAACAGGAAATCTATCTATTCCAAGAATACAGAAACTTTATTGTAGAAACAGATACGAAGTATCTTATGGGGATGCTAAACAACACTGAAAAGATGTCAAACGCCACTATAAACAGATAGGTAGACTATATACAGACCAACTTCTTCTTTGAGATTGTCTATAAAAAAGAGAAGATGTTTGGGCCGAATGGGCTATTTAGAAGAAAGTGGTATCCAAGAGACCCACTTCCAGAAGAATTTAAAGATGGGATGGACGATAGGGCAGGGAAGATTACTCTAAGGAAAGAAAACCCCCAAGAACCAGATCCATTAGGACTAGAGGAATTCTATGAAGAAATTGACTCTAGGGAGGGTTTTAATAAAAATCCGTGAGCTGTTGGCCAATAGAGACACAGGTACACTCGAGACTTTATCGACAGAAGAAGCTAGTCTAGTTTGCAGCGCTTTGTACTATTGACTAGATAAAGACTGATGGTAGACTATATAAAAAGAACCTCAGGAACAACAGTTTACAGTTGGTAGTAGCGGAAGAGAAGCAAATACACCTACTCAAAGCCTGTCATGATGACATGGGACATAGAGGTGCATATGCAACCGGAAGACTACTCCAACAGAGATTCTGGTAGCCTGAGATAGAAGAAGATGCAACGTGGTATGTTAGAACATGCCACTTATGCCAGATCAGACAGAGATAAGCTCTAGAAATACCTCTAGTGATAACCCATACACCGTCTATATTTCAGGTGCTACATATGAATACAGTGCACATGAACCCACCATCAAATGGGTGCAAGTATATAGTACATGGCAGATGTAGTCTATCATCGTAGATGGAATCTAGAGCCCTATGAGAAGAAAATGCTAGATCAATCAGGCAGTGGCTGTTCAAGGACATCATATGCAGATAGGGAAGCCTTGTCAAGATTATAACTGACAATGGCGCTCCCTTTAAGAAAGCCATTGGATAGCTAGAAGAAAAATATGGAATAAAAGGCGTGATCATTTCACCTTACAACTCTAGAGCAAACGGTGCTGTAGAAAGACCCCACTGGGATCTCAGACAAATGCTATATAAAGCAACAAGGGGTGAGGTTAAGAAATGGTTCTGGTCCTTATACCACATTATATAGACAGATAGAGTCACAGTGTACAAGAGGACAGGTTGCTTGCCATATTTTATGGTAATGGGAGTACAACCAACCCTTCCTCTAGACATTATAAAAGCGACCTGGCTAGTTAAATATCCAAAAAGAATGCTATTGAGATCAGAACTTATAGAACTGTGAGCAGTTACTTTGGCAAAGCATATAGTCTATATAGAAGAAATGCGAGAAAGAGTCACAAAAGAAAAGATACGGAGGACATAACAACTAGAGATAGATCTACAACATAAGATACAAGAATTCAAGCTAGAACCAGAGAGTCTGGTACTAGTAAAGAACTTGGCCATAGAGATGTCAGTGGACTGGAAAATGAAAGCGAGATACTTAGGATCAATAGTAGTGGTTAGAAAACTACAAGGAGGTACCTATATCTTAGCAGAATTGGATGGATCCATATGACAGAATAAAATAGTGGCATTCTGAATCATACCTTATTTGGCAAGGAAGAAAATGAACTTCACCAGAGAGGTTCAGGATCTTCTCAACATATCAGAGGAAGACTTAAGGGAGCTTGCAAAAGAAACAAAAGAATTTAATGCAGACATTGGAGACACACTAGCAATTTTATAGAGAACGAAGTACAGGACAGAAGTGGTCTACAGGACATGAGACATGTTATAAAGACAAACCAAGCTACCTAGTGAATCTAGAAGTAGTCTTGGCCTCATAAATAGCAGTCAGACAATCATGCTTCTCCATGACATTCCTATAGTTCCTAGTGGCGTTCTCAAGACGATAAATAGTCTGTAAGACATTAGAGGAGGCAGAGAGCAAGCCAACCTCAAGAGTGGAGACAGAACAGGCATGAACAGTGGATTGCTATATCTCAACGCCCTGTTTGTAGAAGTCTTGGATCACCTAAAAGACAGTACGAGCTAAAAGACAAAGAGATCAAAAAAGAAATATTTCAGAAGTTGAAAGGTATTAACGTACCTTCCTTGACCAGAATACTATTGAAGGCAGAGCTAGAGGAGTACTTAGCACAAAAGAAACATATCAGACAGAAGCAAAGAGAAGCAGAAACAAGAGATAGTTATAGTATGAGACTAGAAGACAGAGAATTAAAAAAAGATCAGATCGAGATAAGAATAGACATACTGGAATAGAGGACAAAGGAGGTGGCTGAGAAACAGCTGCTAAAGGCTTTAAAGATCCTCCGGTATCATCAATATTTATAGGAAACTAGACAAGAAAAATCAGAGAAAATAAAAAGAAATAAAAGAAATAAAATCTGACATAAGCCTGAGGAAGAAGATCCTTAGCAATATTGTTGAGAAAAGCATGCATAATAATCTCTACCTCGCGTTCTTCATTAGAGTCATTGTTAACAGGACTACCAGATATAGGTAAAGTGGACTGTAAAACTTTGACAGACTAGAACATGACAAAGGGATTAAAGACAAAATCTAGATCAGATAATCAGAGAGAACAGCACCTTAACAGAAACATCTTTACTCTTATCAGAAGGAGTGAAAGTAGTACTAGAAGGGCTGGACTTGGAACCAGAACTGGAAGAAGAAAAGTCAGAGGACTTCCCAGCCTTGTCATACTAGATAATAAGAGCCTGTAAAGGCTTAAAGACTGGAGGATATATAAAGAACAGATTATGGTCCTTGCAAAAAGTTTCAAATATGTACTTGGCCTTGTTTAAGATCTGGACATAATTGGCCTGACTGAGAGCAACGGTATTGGCCTAGAGACAATCTAGATAGAATTTCTAAAAAAGCCTTACAGTCAGAAAAAAGAAATCAAGGAAAAAAAAAGTGACACCTACTAAAGGATCTGCTAAGCTATCAATAGCTATCTTGACAAAGCCCAGAGTAGTGGCCTGGCAAGCATAGTGTTGACTGCGATGGAAAACATTAGACATAGTATTGAAAAGCTCGAGATAGACGTTGCGAGTAGTGCCAAAGATAGAAAGAGCCACATTAGATATAACAGAAACAGAATGAAAGAAAAGACAGAAGTGAGGGAGGTTTATATAGGAACCACAACCTTTACTCAGCAGATAAAAGGCAGTCCCAAAAGAAAGGAAAAATGGAAAAGAGAAGCTAAAATAGTCTAAGAAAGAAGACTATTGAAAACCAGAGATATCAGAAAGAGGAAACAAAATCACTTAAGACAAGAATAAAAGAGACTTAGAAAAATTTCCAGCAAGGCTATATTTAGAAAAGAAGTACCTCTTAGATGCAGAGGTAATCACACAAGAAAAACAGTACAGAAAACAGTCAGATATATTTTTTGTGTCAGACTAGATACAAGAAAACACAAAAGATAACCAGAAAAATATCTAGAAAGACAAATGAAGACAGAACAGACAATTTTAGTTACGACCCTTTCCCTTCTTCTTGTTACAAGGCTCAACAGCTTGAACAGCTTTATTGATAATCTGTTGATGACGCTCCTCGAAAGTTAAGGGATCAGAAAGATAACCGCTAAAATTGAAGGAAAAAATACCTTGATAAAAGGCCTGAACAAAAGAGAGATGCACATGGAAAAGAGCAGAAGCAGCATCTTGAGGGAAAAGACCCTTTTTGAGGTTGCAAGCAGATTCTGCGGCTTTGAAAACACGAGACTCAGTGACAGCATCCAAAAGGAGACTACTGGACACCCAGTAGTCAGGATTGCTCTCGAAGTAAGCCCGAGTGATGAGAAGCTCTTCGGCGAACTCAGAGACTTGACTATGATAAGAGGCAAGAGATGTCTTTAGAACATCGCATGCGACTGAGACACAATTCTAGATAGAGATTAAATTGCAGAGACGAGAAGTGAGATCTAGAAAACAAAAAAGAAAGAAATCAGAAAAAGATAATTAGAAAAGAAACCGGACTTACGTTGAGTGCTATTCAAGCTAGGAGCACGCAACTACTTGGCCCAGAATTGCCAAGCAGAAGCAGGCTGCTAGTGGGTACAATGGAAAACATGAGATAAGGCACACTCTTTGCAGGACTGTATGCCATCAATTAGACTATAATTAGAAGTAATAGATGCAGTATAAGGAGTACAGGAGATCAGCGGACAAGGGCTATACTCCAAAATACCTGAAGAAATACAAGACAAGCACTTGAGGTAGCCAGCTAGACCCTAAAAACAAAGAAAAAGAATTAGAAAAGAATGTAATGGACATTAGAAAAAGGATACTTACTAGTTCTTTCTGGAACAGAGGGAAGAATAGAGCTGTAATGAGGTCCAGATAAGGATATCCAGCTGAAAGGCCAAAGAGAGAGACGATATTACGATCTAGAAACAGGAATTTGTCATAAAAAAAGGAATAGAAAAACTCAGATCAGAAAGAGCATACCAGATAGAGGCAAAATAGAAGTAGACTCTCAGGATGCAGTAAACTGGGTTTTAGACTTCTTCTTGGGTAGCACTATGGACTTAGAAGAGATATTAAAGGCCGGGACACATATAGAAGTGCATTTTGGACAAGAAGTCTGTTTTGAAAAAGGAAGCAAAGGCAGAGAAGATACTACTGAAGCCTCAGATCCAGAATCAGACTCAGAGTTAAAGGCCTCCACAGGAGAGGATGTGGGAGAGCACTTGTGACAAGAAGAACATTTATGCAGGAAAGCTGCCTACATGACAATAGGCCGATGGTACAGTTTTAATTTGGGAGACATAGAAGGGGCCAGCAGAGGGACAAGAGTGTCTGAAGAAATTATTGATGCTAGAAAAAGTATCAATAAAAGAATACCAGAACAGAAACAGATGATAAAACTCATCAGAAGCTGGATTAGGAACAGGAGGAACAATCGGGAGAACAGGGCTAACTGGCCTAAGGAATGGTTGAAAAGAGTCCTCAGAGCCATCTCTACCAGATTGAGGCCTAGACAAAGCAGAAACAATCTGGGATATTGAAGAAAGAAAAAACACAATGGGAGGATTACCAGAAATTACTAGAATTGACGTAGAGGAAATAATAGATGCAGGGTCCGCCAGGACATTAGGGCCTAACAATGCACATAGATGATTAAGTTGGGCTTCAGAGAGTGGTGATGCAGAAGCATCGGTGAGTTGACTCTGAAGTTGAGCTAATAAATCAGCCATTTCTAGGCAGTGATGAAGAAAAAGACAAAACCAATAGACCCGGGTAGCAAGTTTTGACCTCGATGAATAAGCAGATTAGATCAGATACAGAGAACATTCAAGAGTTCCCCAACAGAGGTGGAGGTTCTGAAGATGGCCAACCAGACAGATTATGAGATATTGTACCTAGATAAAGGTTACATCTAAAAGCAATTCCAGATCAGAGGCAGTAGCTAGAGAATCCGAGACTTGGGATACAGAGACCAGACAGAAAGAGATACCTCTAGGACCATATAACCAGCCTTGAGAAAATGACTGAGGGCAGTTATTTGTAATGAGGGAGAGATGTTACGCTGCCAGCAAATTTGCCATGGAACTATGACATGGGATAAGACTTATAACCCCATTTCCTAACTAGAATGTGCTCTTAAGACTCTCCTACAAGCCCCAGACATACTCTAGATTTCCAACAGGATATTTTTACTAGATGGCTTTCAAGCTGTCATAGGCTGAAATAGCCTATTACCTCGAGAGACAAGACAAATAAGCTGGCAGCAGAGTCTTTGGAGTTGGAACATCTCATTGGGCTTCTGAATACCAAGACTTTAGACTCTTCTCTGGAATGCTAGCTAACCTTGATTTAGAATGGACTTAGACAAACTTAGAACAGGTGTGATGGATCAGAAGTCTATTATGGGTATGTGAGTTTATCACATATAGCCTAACATTTAGAAGCGGATGCTACATATGAATCCAAGATGAGGACACAGTCATATGATACTAGAGTTATTTCTAAATCATGTTTGGAGCCAGGAAAAGCCAACTAATAGAGACGGAATAGGCAGACCATGAAGTCAGGTGATAGTAGAGCAGTACTATATGGATAGATTTAGGAGGGTGATATGTAGTTGGGTGACAGTGTTGTTAGTGCCCATATGGAAGTACTTCAGAGGAGAGCCATGATGGAGGCTAGGGGAGATTGCTTTTTCCTTCTTTTAGTCTAATTAAGTCTCCTCTGTTTGTAGAGTTAATATATTACTCAGGGTGGAGGGTGATAGGTAAGAGAGAGCTTTCTTAGCTCTTGTCTTCATCTCAGAAGCTCTAGAGGTCATTGTATGTAATGTTCTATGAGTGTAAGAGTTGATCTTGGTAAGAAACTAGTTAGGACAACTTGTATTATATTTTCTACTCGTTCTAGAACCTAATGGTGAAGATAGCTCGAACGACCTTTGGCAGGATAGTAAGCTTAGAAAGCCTGACTAGTCCTTCACTCAGACTATATCACACCCATAAGGTTTGGTGTGGGGGTGCAGATAAGGGATGGATTGAGTGTGGTAAGGCCCAGGAATGATTTACTGACTATATCTGCTAGAGAGCTCATTATGGTATATAAAGGTAAACACCTTAGAGGGATTGAATACCAGGTGAATCTAGATCGATCTTACAATCTTTATACTATATTTAGAATTTACAGCTAAGCTGTCTTTGTTTAATCATTTCTTTAATACCCTTTTTCTTTCTCTTCTCACAAACTCTTTAGTATGCAATTAAGGGCTACCTCAATATTTCTTATTCTTGACGCAGTAAAACTTCCACATCCTCTTTTGCTCCTTTACAGCAGGTGACCAGGCTACCAGTGTCAGGACCCATGGAATAATCCTAGATCCCTCTCAGAGGGTATAAGGTTAAAAATGAGAAGAACTCGACAGAATTCCCTCTATGAATTGACTAGCTATTTATACCTATACATGTGACTGTAACTAATCTATTCTAAGAGAGAACAAGGTATCTACAGACTACCATCTGTCAAGTCCTGAGTATCTTCCCATATCAGACAGCTTCTGCCCATGTATTCTCCCATACATAGTAGCTGCCTGATAGGCATATAATTAACACCTGCCTTTCCCATGCTTGTCCATTTTATAATAGATCATGATATTTCCACGTTATGTTCATAATTTGTATTATCGTATAGTTGTTAATTAATTATTTAATTAAAGAAAAGAATAAGTGCTAAAGCAAATCATAATAACCAAAGATGCAGCTGTCCAGAGAGTTTAGATTCTTCTAGAACAATGGGAACCAGGGGGGTTTCCATAGAGGACAAAGAGAAGAATTTAGTGAAGATTTGAGGAAGAGAGAAGGAGGACAAGGAGTCCAAGACCCCAACACAATAGATGTGAACAGAGGATGGGGAGAAGATCAGAGGTGTTTTAACTATGGGATGTTTGGGCATATGGCCTGATACTGCAGAAATCAAAAGGAGGTTAGGGGAAGGGATGCAGGAGGCGTTAAAAGATCAGGGAGACCAGTAAGCCCTCAGCCGGCCTCCCATAATAGATATAGTGTACTATATGGACAAAATAAAATAAACATTGACCATCACACTGAGAGGGAAGTGAGACGGACACTTAAACCATTAAAAGAAGTCTGGCTCAACATCGGACTAGAAAGAGTGAATACCCACAAAGGGGTATCAGTGAAGACACTGTTAGACAGTAGAGCAGCAGGTCTATTTATAAGCAAGAGACTAGCAGAGAAACAAGGCTTCAAATTAGAAAAGCTGGATAAGCCAATAAAAGTGAAAAACGTAAATGGAAGTGATAATAAGAGAGGATCAATAACCCATGAAGTAGAAGTTAACCTATAGTACAAGGGACATGTGGAACGAGTGAGGATAGATGTATATGAACTGGAGAAGACAGAAGTAATCCTGGGAATGCCGTGGCTCACAGCACATAACCCAGAGATAAACTAGGAAACAGGAGAAGTGAGGATGACCAGGTACCTATCTCTGTATGGTCGAACACATGAGAAGAAAGTAGTAAAAAGGAAGCAGGTAACAAAGAAGGACAAGAAAGATCTGAGATAGACTATGGAAGAAAGAAAGAAAAAGAAAGAAATCGAGAAGGATCATAAAAAAGTGGAGGAGCTGGTGCCCAGACACTTCCACAAGTAGAAGAAAATGTTTGGAAAAGTTGAGTCCAAGTGAATGCCAACCCAAAAACTATGGAACCATGCCATTGACCTCAGAAAAGACTTCGTGCCAAGAAAAGGACAGATCTATCCTCTATCTAGAACAGAGAAGGAAGAAGTACAGGTGTTTGTGGAAAGCCAACTAAAAAAGGGCTATATTAGGTCTTCAAAGTCCCCATAGACATCGCCAGTACTATTCATACCTAAAAAGGACAGAAAAAGAAAGATAGTACAAGACTATTGCTATGTGAATAAAGAGACAATCAAGAACAGTTACTCCTTACCCCTGATATCAGAACTAATAGATAGTATGGGGACAAAGAAGGTGTTCACAAAGATGGACTTACAATGAGGTTATAACAACGTCTGAATCAAGGAAGAAGATGAATGGAAGGTGGCATTTACAATGTACTTAGGATTATTTGAGCCAATAGTAATGTACTTTGGGCTCATGAACTCACCAGCCACCTTTCAGGCTATGATAAATGACCTCTTTAGGAACATGATCAACAAAGGGAATGTAGCAACCTTCATTGACAATGTGTTAGTGGCAACAGAAACAGAGAAAGAACATGACGAGATAGTAGAGAAGGTATTGAGACAACTAGAGGAAAACGACCTCTATGTAAAATCAGAGAAGTATATGTGGAAGGTTAGAAAGATAGGATTTTTGGGAGTAATAATAGGACCAGAAAGATTCCAAATGGAAAAGAAAAAAGTGAAAGGAGTCACAAACTAGCTAATGCCATAGTGTGTTAAGGATGTGCAAAAGTTCTTGGGACTAGTAAACTATCACCAACAATTCGTTAAGGACTTCGCCAAAATTGCCAAACCGCTGTCACACTGGACAATTAATTTTGGCAATATAAGTGACATTTGGAATATAATAATCATAATAAACGGCTCTCAAGAGAGAATCAGCTCCCCAGACATAACTACTAGAAGTCCAGTCGTGTACTTGAGAACACTATCCGAGTAGCAGAGTAGTGGCCGTGATCACCACTATTGGTATCTCATAACGCTTTCCGGATGGTCTCATATCATATTCATAAGACAGACTCCCCTCTTGAAGTGCTCTCGAGAGTAAACTCGACCTTAGAAGCATTTCCCTTGATAATGATGTCACCTGATAGCTGACCCCTAGTTTATAATAGGAACACCATCAGAGGTCATGTATCAGTCCTGATCGGCAGTCCAAATATAGAAGAATAAGATGAGGATATGCCAAACGTCATCAGGAAGGGATAGAAAGAAGAAGGACCTGAGGGATGTGAACAGGAAATAGTAGGGAGAGTAGAGGAAGGTTTAGAAGAGGAATTAGGAGAATTGAAAGCAAAGAGGAATGATATCAATGATGAAGATGTGCTCAAGAGCGGTCAGACTAATGTCCAAAGTACCTCTCAAGTACCCTAGAATACTTAGAACAGGCTCAAGGTCAGCTGACAAGATAAAAAAAGTTGGTAGGAAATAGACAAGGAGTACAGAGAGCAGCTGTTGTATGATTGGATGCGAACTCAACTCATTCTACCTACCTTTTTGAGTAATCTAGAGGATTTCTTTCTTATCTTGTTTGTTGTATTCTGGGCTTTGTAATACTAATATAATACTCTAGTAGTATGGAGAGATATAAGAAGAAGAACCCCCATCTTTGCCCTTCGTTGCTCTAGAGCTAAAACTCAACTTGAGTGACTAAGAGCTCTTTTTCTGTTTTTCTCTTTTATAAAAACTTTATAAAACTTCCTTCAAGGGATACCCACTCTAAAGGAGGACTTGGGCATTTGCTTGGACTAGGAGCTGAACCACTTGCTATGTGTTTTCAGAGTAAGTTGCCAACTGTATAGTCAGTTAAGAGCGAGCTTGCACGAGAGCAACATGAGATCTAGGTAAAACTGCTGTTGATACAGCAAGCCAGCCTACTAGACTAGTATCTTGGACAGTAGTGCTATGGTATTATGCCACCAGTGAATTTGCTATAGAACTGTGACATAGGATAAGAATTATAACTGTCATGAACCGCCCCCTGGGACCCAAAATAGTACGGTTAGAGGGATGGGAAGAACGAGAGCTATTCTCGGACGGACTAGACGAGGGTTTCTAAAAATAAAGGAGAGATAAGATAAGATAAAACTAGTCACGAGACTTGGTCACATGACAAGTCACATGATGGAACCTTCTGGAAGGATCAGTAGTTACTTA
>Ga0153959_1000694_pt1 | contig 10920 bp, 12 predicted proteins | sample TSFL043MetaG_FD_104685 | JGI IMG/M metagenome (GOLD analysis project Ga0153959, IMG submission 104685) | Attine ant fungus gardens microbial communities from Florida, USA - TSFL043 MetaG | ecosystem: Host-associated > Fungi > Mycelium > Unclassified | place: USA: Florida, Wekiwa Springs...
GTGTTCAAGGACAGGGGACAGGGTGGGAGAGTGCGTTCCTAGCATCTTTGACTGGCTCGGGGAGCTATGGGGCTCTCTGGATCGCCTACGAAGAAAACAATAATAATAAAAATTAAAAGGGTATTTACAGTGGGAAAAGGTTGCTGTCAGATGTGCGTGCAAATATTGATGCTGATATAGAGAAAAACAGTCATGTTACCATCGTCGCTTTCTTGCTAGAATGAGGCACCTGTACTAGGGTAGTACATTCACAAACAATACTTTCACAAACAATACTTTCAATCAAAAAGAATTAACATAAGGAATGATAGAAAGAGGTTCTCCTTTGATGCTCCGTTTGAACGGCAGATCCAAAGGCGTACCCTTGTCCTTGCGTTTTCCAAGCTGACTCGGTCCATTTTTTGTTCCAGCACCCTGAGCTGCGTCCTGCAAAGCTTTAGCTTCTTGCTCTTCAAACATTTCCGCATATTTGTTATCAGTCCCAGAAAAAGCCTTTGCCTTTGTCCCCGCCACAATGCTCCATCTTCAAAAAAGCATGACCCGAACACAGTGCCGCACAGAACTCTATGAAAATCACTCAGCGACATACTTAGAAAAGGGTAGCAATTCTAGAGACTTGACAGATGACTTGATATCCTAACATGGTAGACACGCAAATATTCTGTTAGTGCACACATAATATGCATCGGCGAAATGTTTTTTCCAGTCTTAATCATCCTTTCCCTCTCTCAACTCCATTCTACTCGTCTTTAATATGATGAATAGTAACAATAATGTGGTCAAGACAATGGATTATCCATAGGCTTGTCACTTCGGAACTCACACCCGTACGACCCTGGTTTCAGGACAAAGAACCACATCAACTTCAGCACCAGCTGGTAAATCACTATTGACGATGCGCCGACTAAGATCAAGACCAGCGAGAGTTCATCACGCAAAGAGACGAGATACCGATATCTATAGAGCTTCAGATTCGACTCGATGGAGAATTATCCATCACGCACGGGATGGACATTTGGTATCACCATTTACAGAGTAAAGCGGAATGGTCATAGAATGAGTCATATTCCAACGTCACGATATCAACATGTCCATAGTTCATGTATGAGACAAAACCAACTTTACGTCCAAATTCGATAACGATTTTGACTTTCCTTTCAATTAGCCTATTTTTTGTTCGGGGGTGACCAATCTGCCAGCCACGCCTCAACGAACGCAATTTCCTCTGCATGGATCTGCTGAATCTCAGGTGGTTCTTGCGAATGGTCAGCCAAACCGTATTCATCCCAGTGATGGACAGCACCTGAGTTATCGATACGGAAAATAAGCCATGAGGAAAGCACTCCGAACGAAGTGGAAACACACCAGGAATCAATTTGAATGGTCTAAGAGTAGTGTCAAACCTCGGCCTAGCGTCGTCGCTGTGCGGAGTATCCGGTCTCCAAGGATCAACTACACAAAAACATCACGCCGTCAGAAAGGAGTGAATATAGGAGATGGAAATGGAGTGGGAGATTACCTTCACCGTCGATAATAGCAAGTCTATCCGCAGCAATATTAAAATCGCCTAACGCATTGACAGCGGTCACATTTGGCAATGGCGGGACTTGGAAAAATTCTCCAGGAAGGTAGGCTTGTTTGCAAATCTTGGAGAGATAAGGGAGGGTGATGAGACGGGAGATTATCCGAGGTTGTGTGGGGTCGGGTGGTGAGGTCTAGAAGAAATAATTAGAATAGTTAGAAGCGATGAACCGATACACACAGTGAAATATCCCCATTGTGTGCAGACCTGGAACTGCCATAACCTCCAGTCTTGATCTAAACCTGTATCTTGATATTGGGTGTCATTGTATGTTCCAAAGCACTGTTGCAACCGAAATTGATCAGCGTTTATTGGAAGTTTCAGTATACACTCATACGTCTTCGACTGTAGTCGGACATCTTGTAACCAAGTTATTTTTGATATAATTTGCATAGTTTAAGACTGAAAAATCCAGTTCGAAGCCCTTGTCAATCTTGACCATACGTCTCGGTGAACCAAACGGCAAGTTGACTGCCTCTACTGAGATGTTTTGACCAAACACGGATCCATTGATTGCTTCACAAAATCTGTCGAAAGCTTGACTTGAGACTGCTGGATCCCAAACTTGTGACTGCCACGAGCCCAAAATATTCTATTCGTATTACGGCAATAAAATTGTGCATGGACCGAAAAAGATGTAATTTTGTGAATATGAGCTGAGATTCCAGAAGCATAATGAATGACGTACAGAAATTGTAGAAGCAAAATCGTCATCATGCTCCAAGTCGGCCAAGCCGAATAAGCCTTTCAACTGTTTCTTAAAGAGACCGGTGAAGAGGATAGTGTCGATGATGTTGATAGAATTCTGGAGGTGCGAAGAACACGTAGGATCTGCGGCTTGACGTATAATCTCCATATATTGCCAATTCTCGACTGCGGCATGAGTTACTCCTGGTATACAGTTTATAAGACTGATACATTTGATAGAGGTTGGCGTACCACTGGATGCAATAGATCCCCAGACCAATTCAGGATAGAGAATTTTCATATGCGCCGCACGAGCGCCTGCATAAGAGCCCTGGGAGTTTTGATATGTGGTCAGAGACGGGAAGAAGTCGAGACCTAGCTGAGCCTACACCATAGTAGATCCAGGGAGTACCCGGAGCAGTCAAGTCTGCATCAATTCCATCAAACTGGACATTTGCCATGAAATTTGCGCTGTCGGCGGCCGCTTGCTCATTGTTAAGCCAGCTATAATGATTAGAAATAGCACCATTCGGAGATCAAAGTCAAGAAACATACCGAAGGGAGTCGGTAGTAAGGTTTTGAACAGCGATTGATTCACCTAGCCACCTGAGTCAGCTGGGTGATCCAGCGTTTGGGCACGAAGCTTACCATAGTAACGATGTTCCAAGACAACACCCAGTCCTCGTGTCGCATTTGTCAGGATATCAACAATACCAGTATCGAGAAAAGGCAATCGGTCCTTCATGAAAACTGATTAGCAGGTATTGGACCGAACAAGATGAACGTACCTCTCCGCTGGTCTCTCCTCCATCCAAAACAATAACTGGCGCGCCTACCCTAGGTTGGTAGTGCCTCTTGTTCACCCAATAACGCTGCCGGAACGTGTGTGTATTCGATTTGTCAAAATGGTCCAATGGCTGTTCAAACCATTGCGGTCCAAACTCTGCAAGAGCCAACTTCTTGCTAGGTTCGAAATCCAAACTGTCGCTTTCAGTCAGTCTGTAGCCATCTTGTATCGTTATAACCTTGTGTGATGGGAGATCACTGCGCGAGGTACCTTGTTCTTGTCGATCAAGACGCCAAAAGTTGACAGCCTGCGGCCCAGTGCTAGGGTTGGTTAGCCATGAACTGCCATAAGCACCACATGCCAGGCTGAAAATAAGGAATGGGAGGAGGTGACAAGTCATTAACGTAAGTCTGCTCAGGATCAAACAACTTTGTAATATCAAGATGATGGATTTAGTCTACTTTTCTCACTGCGAGAGGTTCTAGTTGTCTGCCATGGCATTAAGAATACCCCATTTGGATTACACGTGATGCCGAAGTATCAACCTGATCTCGGGCATAGAAGACTCGGACTACCGCCATGACTGATCTTTAGTAAAATGACCTGCTGCAGCTCTGTTGAAGTACAGGGGGAAGTGCCATGAGCTAGTAAACACATCCTGTAGTCTTACTAAAGCTGATTTTGGGACGGCATCCACCCTGAACGATGTCGTACTGCTACAACACCAGACCCCAAATATTATGTGCTGTGCGAACATCAACATAACTGGAGAGGTACTTAGACCCCTGGGTTCTGACCGATCCTTTTCTGCTCAGCTGCATCCTCATTCTTTCTCCTGACATGACTCACGGTGGTGAACTCTGGGTGGCCTATCAGTTTGCTTCGCGCGGGGGTGCTTCCCCAACAACACAACTCATTGAACTAGAGTTCGCTGGGCAAAAATTATTTGACCTTGAAGACGTTCTAGATTATAGTATGGCATCTTTTGCCTACCTTTTTGGTGACTTGATTGACCTATAGCTTCCAAATCTGCCGGTGACTGTATCATAATTACTCAAGTCTTTCGTCAAGGTTTCGTTGAGGCTTGTTTTCGTTCTGTTTGCACTTGGGTCCGTCGGGATGGTGTCCCCGTCCATTCCTCTGACACAGTAGAAGAACTTGTAAAACAAGATGTCGGAAAGTGTGCTAATACTGCTATCCATCTTTTCGTTGGTGCGGATTCTTATGACCGTCCGATGTCCACGAGACTAATAAATTCATAGAGGATGCTCCGACTGCTTTATGGTTCACATATTGCTATGTCCATTCCCCAGCTACCAGAGTCGCCATCCAGCGAGTCCGCTTGAACCAGAGTACCAAGTTGGAGCAAATGGCTCATCTCACCAACCACATTTTCACTCAGGGATACCTTCCTGGGCTTTACAGGCCTCTTGTTTATTGGGAAACCCAGTGTGGAGAGAAGCTTACTGAAGATGCCCACATTGTTGAGGCTCTGGCACATGGCTTTGGTACAACAGAAGGAAAAGCTATCAAACTCATTGTTGGTGAATTAAATAACGTTTCTACTACGATGTAACGCTGATTTGGGGATTCTTGTCTGTATAGACGCTCATCCATTCCATCCTCATCATCATAATCGTTTACTTCCGGCTCCTTGTTCTCCTTGCACTCCAACTTCTCCAATGCACCATGGTCGTGACCTTTAAGTATATGTATATGGAGGTCCGTACTAGTGTTCATAATTGTGCTTACTCGAACCGGTGAATAAATTGATTGTCTGATAAGAAATCCTCAGTCAAATACCGCTCTGACCCAGTGTAGATCAAAGTGTCGTCACATACCGCGGTGTTGGCGGAGCGGACTTTGGAAAGACATTCATCCTGTCGCACTAGTGCAACACGATCTCCAAAAATAACGTGGTGATCGTGCGATTGTTGCTGGCACTCTCATAGCCAGGGGGTTACTTAAACCCTTGGGATTTGGCCAATCCTTTCCCTAGGTCTTTGTGATTTGTTCCACTTTCCAGTTACAATCTCACTCTTTCTCACTCACTCTTTCTCACTCATTCTATGACTCACAGTGGTGAATTCTGGGTGGCTTACCGGTTTGCTTCCCGCAAAAATGCTTCCCCGACAACACAACTCATTGAGTTAGAGCTTGCTGGACAAAAGATATCTGACCTTGAAGATATCCTAGATCATGGTATAGTGACTGAGTTCATGCCTCGAGTATAACCTTGCTGACCTGTGACTTCCAATCCTGCCGATATCTATCCTTTCATAAAAACAAGTCTTCAATCAAGGATTTGTTGAGGCTCGCTTTCGGTCTGTCTGCACTTGGATCCGCCAGGACGGTGTTCCCGTCCGCTCCTCTGCCAGCGTAGAGGAACTTGTACAACAAGGCGTCGGAACATGTGTTGATACCGCTATTCACCTTTTCGTCGGTGCGGAATCTCATCACCTTCTGATATCTACAAGACTGATGTTGATGGATTTATAGAGGATGCTCCGACTGCTTTATGGTTCACGTACTGCTATGTCCATTCCCCGGCTGCTAAAGTTGCCATCCAGCGAGTCCGCTTGAACCAGAGCATCAAATTAGAGAAAATTGCTCATCTCACCAATCATATTTTCACTCAGGGGTACCTTCCTGGGCTCTACAGGCCTCTTGTTTATTGGGAAACCCAGTGCGGTATGAAACTCACTGAAGATGCTAACATGATCGAGACTCTGGCACATGGTTTTGGTGCAACTGAGGGAAAAGCTATCAAGCTCGTCATTGGTGAGTTTTATTGCAACATTACGCCGACTTGGAGGTTTATTTGTCTTTCTAGACGGTCATCCGTTCCATCCTCATCATCATAATCGTTTGCTCCTGGTTCCTTCCACTCCTTACATTCCAACTTCTGTGGCCCATCATTTCTGCTGTATTTGAGTACATAGTCTAGTGTTGTTTGCTCGGTGAATAAAATGATTGCCTGATATGGCCAGCTGTTCCATTGTTATCTCCTTTACCACCTGAACCACTATCATCATTTGTAATCCCTCAGAAATGCCCCGCCCAAAGCGCCGTCCTTATAGCCTATTCACGCCGCCTTCGTTGTCGTCTTCCGAGCTCATCTGCACGACGCTCGACCACGACTCGACAGACATGCTCATTGACAAATGGCTCGAGCACCGTTCGTCAGGACACGATGCCTACCATGACTGGTTTCGTGAACTGCGCACACGTCGCCACGCTGCTCAAAACCCAATTAAAAAGCAGGTCATTGCCTGGAACAAGGGTGATTTTGTACCCGAGAACGTGTTTTGTCGTACCGTCGACACGGGTCGCCTGATCCCTTTGGACAGGACTTGGACTACCCACGTCTATCATCATAAGACGATGTCAGAACGAAAATTGAGTATGATGCCCGTAGTCTTTACCATGGTGAGTCTTCTCTCCACCACCGACGTACTGCTCGGTGCTAGATGATAAGATATCTCAACTAAGGTTTTATAGCTGCCGGAGTTAATGCTCCTGCGAGGCATGCACGATGGAGGATGTGATGAGGTTTATATCATTGTTACAGACCTGAAGAGACAAGAAATGGACGATGTGACCGCGTACTTTAAACTCGTCACCAAATACTCGGTCAGTCGCTCCCGCAGGAACAGCACTGAACAGCAGATTCAATACGAGCGTACGTCTCCATAAGTCCGTCTTGTCTGTGTGCCCCATAATGTGTATTCACTCAGATATGCGCCTGAAACACACCCTCGTGAAACAACACCGCCTGCCGTGCTTTCCTCAAATCGACTTGGCTTTGCGTGCGATTCTCTTTGAAAAACGCCCTCGGTTTATTGTCCTTTTTTCGCACCAGACCACATCATACTCGCAAATTTTCTTCACACATCGAGATTACGTTCCCGATCCTGATATATTCTTCGACTACCCTACAGGTTGCCCCAATCCATGCTGCACTGAAGAGTGCGAGATGATCAGATTCCCACGACGGGGCATTGACAACGCTGCAATCTTACCTTTGGTGAATAGTAAAGGCAGACGAAGAAAATTTAGGAGAAAGGAGATGTGCAACTGGATTGACTGTGATATTTGTTTTGGACATCTGGTCACAGCGAGATACGTGGATGGAGAAGGTAGCACTGGTAGTGTTGATGAATCAGAAGAGTCTGTGTCTGCCGAAGGGAGCGAAGGTGGTAATAGCAGTATTACCTCGGATGGAAAGCCCCCTCTTGATGAAAGGGGACAGCAGGGATCACTCAAGGTTCCGTATGGCCACATTTGTGGCAAGTGCAGACTCGTCCGTTATTGTTCGCAGGAGCATCAGTTTGCTGATTGGCCCGAGCACAAGAGGGTTTGTATTAAGGCAAATGTTTGAAAGTATTAGACCATTTTTATCCGTGTACGCTACTATTGTAAGTCCTCGCCTTATGCTCTTATTGGATGCTGGTTTGTCGCGTTCCATTGTCATCAGAACTAATATATGGTTCATGGTGAAAGTGTCACAGTTTAGCAAATTCTTTGACCAGCTATAATCATATAGCATATTTATTCATGTCTCAATCTCCACGAGATTACCTGACCTTCATGTCATCTTGAGTTATTTCATAGAGTATACTCCCTCTCGAGATTTGACGAAGTGTTGCAGATGTACTGCCATGAGCCTGCACTTATTTGCCCCCAGAAAGGAAAGTTGGTGCCTGCCAGATCCCAATGGAGAATAGGGGCCTACTGCTCCTCTATCACGATGGAAGCTCAAGTCAAAGCATGATGCAGGAGGATTCTCTTTAGACAAGATAGCAGGAAGTATTAGGCTTCAAAGGACTTCCATGACCACCCCGATCCTCCTATGGGATCAATTTTGATTCGGGATGAGAAGACCCGTCTTCTCTCAGTAATCATCTAGCTCGAACACTATTGTTTCTCAGGCTATGTTCCCACAAATCATACTCTAATTCTAGGAGATACATTTCCCATTCGTGATAAAGTATGAGAAGCGCTCAGTTTGATAGAGCACATGACATTCAACCCGTGTCCCGTCGGAGGTGGAACAATCTTGATTTATATCACTTCCTATCCCCTTGCAACTTGCACACATAATCCTCCCATTCATGAGGCAGATCCTAGGCCAGATGTACTTCTGGCATCAAAAAATTAAGACAATGACAAACTCCAATTCTTCGGGAGACATGCTTTCCCAATAATACCATTAACTTATTACCAACTGGTTCCGCCTCTCATCACTCTCCAGAGCGTCCCAAGGTGCTCAGACCAAACCACATCTTCAATCTGTCGCCCGTCGATCTCCCATGTGAATACCCAATCTATAACAACAGATCAAATCCAAGCACAAAGCTCAAATTAATACCGTCTGTCGCGATGGTTTCACAACAGACAGCATCCGTAAATGAATCCTGAGATGAGTGACCACAGAGGCGGCCAGAAAAAAACCACAACAATAAGCAACGCAGCCTCGCCACACCATACCCCAGGTGACATCCAGTGTAGACCATTCAAATTATCGACAACTCGCAAACACCTATACCCCGCGGCCTACACCCCGTGTGAATTGGGCATGGACTAACAATACACGAGCAGTACATAACCACAGACAAGTTAGGGTGGCCGAAGCAGAGAAAATGAACCAAGTAACTAAGGAATGAGAGCTTAATCACCCTATCAGACACTTTTTACTAACGATATTCTGATGTCAAGACTTAAATGAGGATATGTCCCACATCACGCTTATTGATGGCGTGGCAAGAAGGGGATGTGCTTAACGTCACAACGTCACAACGCGTCATAGTGTGTCCCAATGAAATTCGCGTACCTTAAAATCTTCCATCATCATTTTCAGACCTTGTTTCGGCCCAAAGCCAGGATCCAATCGGCTGTCATGCATGAAGCTTGTCACCATTATTCTTACTGTGTGACTTGCCTGCTCCCTGATGAAATCTAATTTCTCACGATGATGGAGCTGTTTGGCGAAAAAATCATATTGTTTTCAATTAATCATCTTGCACTTGACAACACCAGTTTCATGCTTCTAGTACTAAGTATAATCTGCCAGATATTAATCTGTGAGAGTGATGAACTCATTTTTTCGAGGCACGAATCTAGCAATAAATCAGAGAAGATCAATAAAATAATAGAAAATAGATAACAAACTTATCATCTGTAGACCATTCCTGAGGCATGTGCTTGTCCGCGCTTGGATTAGATTAATTAAGTCCATGAAGTTGATACGACCCTTGCTGCTCTCTCAATCTACGTCATCAAATGGCCGTGACCCAAGTCGGCTACTATAAATGTACAACTTGATAAGTCATACACCTCGCTCGATTGTTTAGATGCTCTTTCCGCTATCTGGAATTCCTCAGTATTAGATTCACGCTCAAAAAATGTCCAATCACAGGATGTGGAGGCGAGGACAAAAGACCCGAACACTTGATAGCAAAGATCTCATTGGTCTCGCCACGTACATTAGATCAAGAAGATGCCAGAACATTGTTCTAATGGTACGGTTCTTAATACGATAATCTCTCTGATCAAAACTGAGCACAATTTACTACAGCTAGGTGCCGGTTAGTCATCTCTCTCTAACATGTTTCCTGCAATCAATGAGTGCTGTTCCCATATAGGCGTAAGCACTTCTGCAGGTATACCCGACTTCCGATCACCAAAGACAGGTATTCTGCCGTTTTTCTGTTTCTTGATTCCATGTGACCATAATTGGTCTACTTATCTAGGTCTATATGTGAGCCTGTTGCATTAAGTATCAGTAAGTCGCTGACTAGGGTCTAACCAGTCGAATCTTGCCCGACTGAATCTCCCATATCCGGAGGCCGTATTCGAGATCAATTTCTTCAGAAGTAACCCAGTACCTTGTATGTTCAGACATGCACCCTCTCACTCGGAGACTAACTCTCTTAACCATGGCTGCACTACGTCGGTCCACGCCACATCCTAGTCTACACTCTGGCACACGAGCTCTATCCTGGGAAATTCCGTCCGACACCTACTCATTCCTTTGTTCGTTTGCTATACGAGAAAGGCCTACTTCTCAAGTGTTTCACTCAAAATATTGATACTCTCGAGCGCCGTGCTGGTGTTCCGGGTAACAAAATAATTGAAGCACATGGAAGTTTTGCCACACAGCGGTGTATCGACTGTTCGACTCCATATGATGACATTTGGATCAAGGTCCACATTAAGGAGAAGACGATCCCCTACTGTGAAAGCTGTCAAGGCCTCGTCAAACCTGACATCGTCTTTTTTGGGGAACCGGTATGGCGCGATTCATAAATTCAGGGAAAAAAGATACTGACTCTTGTAGCTCCCGGCCGAGTTCAACGAATCGATACAGTTACTCCGACAAGCTGATCTCCTCATTGTCATGGGCACATCTCTCACTATTTATCCCTTCGCCCAACTCCCAACATTGGTTGATGATAAGTGTCCTCGTGTCCTAATAAACCTTGAGCATGTAGGTAATTTTTCCAGTCGGGAAGATGATGTCCTCCTGCTTGGAAAGTGTGATGAGAAAGTAAGGGAATTGTGCCAAGAACTTGGATGGGAAAAAGAATTATATGAACTATGGAAAGAAACAGAAGGTAGTCTCGAAGTTGACGAAGAAATACCTGATGAAAAAGGAGAGACATTGGTTCAAAACGAGCTAAGGACGGGGAAGGAGGAAAGTGACGAGAAATTGTTTGGAGTTGGATCAGAGGTTGACAAACTGGCAGAAGCCATCGACCGCACCTTAACATTCCCTGGCAAACAACAGAATCTTACTAGTCGCGGAAAGGAGCCAAATGAAATTTCAGAAGTGGAGCCACATTCAGGTCTGATGAGGTGAGGA
>Ga0153959_1000695_pt1 | contig 10869 bp, 10 predicted proteins | sample TSFL043MetaG_FD_104685 | JGI IMG/M metagenome (GOLD analysis project Ga0153959, IMG submission 104685) | Attine ant fungus gardens microbial communities from Florida, USA - TSFL043 MetaG | ecosystem: Host-associated > Fungi > Mycelium > Unclassified | place: USA: Florida, Wekiwa Springs...
AAAAGGACTGCCATATGTAGAACAATAGGCAGTAGAACATGTGATGCTCTGTCCAGGTGCACAGACCATCATTTCCTGTATATAAGGCTGCATAGTCTGAGGATTAGACCTCAGACTTAACAATATCTTTTGTTGCTAAACTACTTCGTATTTTTGAGCCTTTTGAAGACCACTCTTGCAAATCACAAACTAGTAAGTAACCATTTGTGATAGCCTGGGGTCCAGCCTACTAGAGATAGGCCCTTGACAGAAGCCTACTCTGAGCCCTCAGTAGTCATCTGTTCTTTGCAGAAACAGAAACATTCTCTATGGTCACCCTAGATACTATACCTGTAATAAACACACCCCCATATTCTTTGCAGAGATAATGGGGACAGAAAACAGTAGACTTAACAAACTATTACAAATGGTCACTTACTAGGTTTGTGATTGAAGAGTTGATGGTTCTCAAGCAAGGTAGTTTAAGCAACAAAAGATGTTGTTAAGTCTGAGGTCTAATCCTCAGACTATGAAGCTTTATATACAAAAAATGATGGTCTGTGTACCTGGACAGAGCATTACATGTTCTACTGTCTATTGTTCTACATATGGCAGTTCTTTTGTGTCTAAAATAGCAATAACTTAACCATAAAAGGGGCTGTCCTTGTTTGTGTTCAAGAATTGATGTGCATCTATGGGTAATAGATTAGTGTTATACCAAACCTTGAGATCCTTGTATCTCCACAGGATCTTATTGCCCTAAGGTCTATTTATAGTCGTCAGAAGCATATTGAAGAGAGCTTCCATGTGCATGTGGAAGTGAACATCCATGTTCAGTGGTCCCTGAGATATCTGCCGATCAGTGTCCAGTACTGATTAACTGATATCTCAGTGAGTACTGATTGCTTTGATACGTTTTGGGCATCATTTGAAAGGTCTTCCTAAGGGCTTTTAGACGCATCTTAGACCGTGGGAATCGTGCAAGTATCCGTGGAGTTATAGCTAAATAAAGTTTGTGACAAAAAGACTATAGTTTGCAGCAGGGATTATGAAAGAATTGAATCAAATGCTGGAGATCAACACCAAACTGTCAACTGCATTCCACCCACAAATAGATGGACAAACTGAGAGGATGAATCAAGAGTTGGAACAATACCTCAGAATGTTTACCAACTACAGACAAGAACAGTGGCCAGAATAGTTGGGAATGGCAGAATTTGCATACAATAATAAGGTGCACACAGGAACTAAGGTGTCACCTTTCCAAGCAAATCATGTTCAAAACCCCAGGATGGGATTCAAGTTGAGAAAGAAGGGAAAGTACGAGGAAGCAGAAAAGTTTGCTGAAAGGATAAAGAATGTACAGGAGGAGGCAAAGGCAGTACTACAAAAGGCACAGAAGGACATGAAAAAGTATGCAGACAGGAAGAGAAGAGAAGCAGAGGAGTATTGAGTAGGTGATTTAGTGCTGCTTAGCACTAAAGACCTGAAGTACCAAATAGCTGAAAGACATATGAAAAAATTCACAGAACACTTTGTAGGACCTTACAGAGTAAAAACAATTATTGCTAGCAATGCAGTAGAGTTAGAATTGCCTAGTATGATTAGAATACATCCAGTAGTCAATGTCAGTAGAGTACGAAGGTATAAGTTGCAAATGGAAGGACAAAAGAAAGAAATGCCATAACCAGTGGTAATTAAAGGAGAAAAAGAATAGGAGGTAGAGAAGATTATGAATAAAAGAAAAGTACAGGGGAGGGATAAATACTTGGTGTGATAGAAAGGATGTACAGCGGAAGAAAATATATGGGAGAGCAAAGAGAATTTGAAGAACGCAATGGAGTTGGTCAAAGAATTCAAGAGGGAATATCACAGAGAAGAAGAAGAAGAAGTAAGGCAACAAGAGGAGGAAGAAGATAATAAGACGTTTAAAAGAGAGTTACTGGAAAGGTGTACAGCCAAGATGTTATATGAGTGAGGAAACAAGAGGTATGACAGAGAATATTGGAGATGAATGGAGGAAAATTAGAGATAGTGGAAGAAAAATCCGTTCTCTAGATACAATAGGAATCCATTCTTGAAAAAGATGGAAGAAGAATGAGAAGAATACAAGGGGAGAAAGATAGAAGAATGGGACAAAGAAGAGGACAAAGAAGATTGATGGAGACTTGAAGAAGATAGAAAATATTTGAAAGAACTAGGGGATGAAAATCAGGATATGGGTAACCTAAGGGACCCATACTATGAACTATGAAGAAGTTCTCAGAATGAGGACCCTTAAGAGGGGGATAGTATTATGAATTGCCTTTTCTCTCTAAGTTAATATTTATTTTTCTTTTCTTTTCTTTTTCATTTAATTATGTAATATCATTGGATCAGTAAATAAGGACAAATAATCAGACTTGTATAAGTAGTGTACACAATCTAGCAAGGACTCTAATAAGTTCTCTTTATCAACTCTGACTTAGAGTGGGATTAAGGTTAAGGTCACTCAACCTTGACTAAAATCCTTACATATAGCTAGACTAGGATCCAGTGAAAACTATTACAGTACAAGAGAAACGTGTACTTTAGAAATTCATCTCAATCCAGAACCGGCACACTTTATAATGGAACACAAAAACATATTCAATTTCTTATTTTATATTTCTATCAAGACTATTTCTTACCGATCTCACCTTTTTCCTATTCTCAAGGCAACTTTTACATCTCGCGAGTATACTTTTAAATTGTGTTTTATCTCTCAATTACTTTCTTTATTCTTCTGAGTTAATTTCTCTTCATGAACAACACTCGAGGACTAGCATCATTGCTTTGTCTGTGGTCCTAGCAATTCCCTTGTTTATTTTGAAGTTGTTTTGTACTTGGATACCACTAACTGAGGAAAACACAAAACACTCTCATCAGCAGGGCCTATAACCTATAAGAATAAATTCAGCACTTGAAGTGACACAAGAACTGAAGTATACATTGTTCTACACAGTATTTTATATATGCAAAACTAGTAACTATTAGTTTCCATAGAGAATATAGAATAGAAACTACTACATGAATGATGGCACTAGTGAGAAACAATAAGATCTGTCTGAAAAAAGACTTAGCACCAAAGATAGTGTTGTTGTGAGTTTGCCAATCTAATACTTAGACTGGTGGTTATCTTTCTCTTTTGATAGTGTACTCATAGATAAGCTCTGGAATTCACTCATTTTGGACCTCAGAGTAATTACTTTACTCATAAATCATAGTTTCTAGTACATTATTATTCCAGATGCTGCCCATAATGAACTGCTCCCTGACACAGATGATCTGACAGCATTTGGTTGGTCAAACAACATCCCTTAGTATGTGTTGTTCCTAGACATTTGTTGTCTTTCTCTTTTCTCTCTTCTCATGTGTTCAGATCAGTTTTGAGTGTCCTTGTTTTCAAATTGTATTTCTGTATAGTTTAGCATGTTTATTGTTGGGTAACATGTATTCCACTGTGGACTGAGATCAAGCACTGCTACAAAGTTGTGAGGAATAACTAGGATGATGATCAGATTCAAGTTAGCCCCCCCTTTCTTATTGAGTCCCTTCTGACAGGTGATTTAGAAAGGAGATAAATATAAGTATGCTTAATCACATGTATTGCTCTTGTCTCTCATTCGTGATTTGATCTTCCGCTCCCTCGTTCAGACCCTACTTTGACAATGGTTATGCAGAGATCTAGACAGCTTACCCGAGAAGAAGTAGCAACAGTGCGTGAAGTCTATCATATTATCTAGTGTTTGGCTGACTGGAGTCATTTCCGAGACAGCACAACACAAACGATGACCTGGTGATCATTCTTATGAATGGACTGATGTTCAATGTTGTTCATGCCGCCTTCGTCATAGTGGATTATCATTGACACGAATGTCTATGATGTGTCGCGGTTTAAACAATTCCACCCTGGGGGACTTTCCGTCCTCCTGGACCCAGATATTGGTAAGGAAAATTCCTATCATGATATTATGTTGCAAGCCCTCAATAATTCGTCTCATGAATTACTAGCTGGAAAAGACGCGACAGAAGCATTCTACGGTCTTCATCGACATGAGGTACTGGAACAAAGTCAATATCAACGATTGAAGATAGGCACTATTGCCGAAGAGAAAAGTGTTGTTCATGGGAGAGTTCCTGGAACCATTAGTAAGGTTCCTTATGCTGAACCGACATGGTTGGTAGAGGGCTATCATAGCCCATACTTCAGTGGTGTCAGAGCATATATTTTTTCTCTTCAATCTCCTCATCCTTATTGTTTGGCCCTTTTTCTAGAATCACCGTACATTTCAACAACAAGTTCGCATGTTCTGTGATACTTATATTTTCCCTGATGCTTTGGTGAGTTTTTTGCACCGGCAGACTCTAAGGAAACATATTGAAATGTAACCAGGCCAGGGAAGCTGATGGCAAGAGGCCTTCGCAGAGCGTTTTTGATAAAATGTCGTATGTCCTATATTTCATACCTATGAGGTTTGCAATAGTCATACAACATATAGGGAACTTGAAATAAATGCCATGCGTCTTGGACCTGGAAAGCACCTGAAAGGTCGTATTCTTATGGGTGGGTCGGTCAAGCCTGAAGAATATGACTATTTTCACGAGGTGTGCTTCATCTAATCCTCCTGTCCGTCCGACACTGCAATTCAGAATATTTTAAGTTGATAATTACGCAAGAACTGACTCGTGTCTCTTTGCGTGGATATGGGGATGGTATGTAGATTTTTCTGCTTGTGTGAACTGGGTTCTTATAAGTATCTAGCCCTTCTTGGCGGAAAAGTCATTGGTCTCCCTCCTGTCCTTCACTTCGGCAATGAAGAACTCAAAGCTCGTGTTATCCCCGATATCCTTGCAGGAAAGAAGTTCATTTGCCTTGCTATCTCTGAGGCCATGGCTGGCAGTGATGTCTTGGGCCTCCAAACTACAGCGGTAAAGACAGAGGATGGCAAACATTGGATCATCAATGGTGCATGACCCGTTTGATATCCTCTCCTTGATATTAAGTTCTTTCTCCAGGTAACAAAAAATGGATTACGAATGGAACGTAAGTCATCCAAACTTCTTGTCTGTCTCTTCTGATTACACTTGTACCTCCAGCTTCGCCGACTACTTCACCGTTGGTTGTAAGACCGAGGATGGACTCACTGTCATTCTAGTCGAACGGGGGCCGGGAGTCAACACTAAGCAGATTAAAACGAGTTACTCAACGACAGCTGGTACCGCTTACATTACCTTTGACAATGTTAAAGTACCCGTGGAGAATACTCTCGGTGAAGAAGGTGGAGGGATCTTCGTTATCCTCAGGTATCTTGTCACATGTTCGAGTTATCTACCATCACTGAATCTCGCTGCGACAGTAATTTCAACCACGAGCGATGGATTATGTGTTGTGCCTCTGCCAGGAGCCAACGGAGTATTGGTAAGCTTTCTAGTGTCGCCCTGTGACCTATGTGATCATGACTTCCAATAGTCGAGGAATGCTTAAAGTATGTTAATTGGAATGACCGATCCTTTTCCTGATGTCTGGGTACAGGTGGACGACACAACGCAAAGTATTTGGCAAGCCTTTACATTCTCAAGCCGTCATTCGGTCGAAACTTGCAGGGATGATCTCTCGTGTTGAGAGTGTCCAAAATTGGTTGGAGAATATAACCTATCAGATGTGCAACATGGTATAGTAACTTTGAAAGCCACTACTATATACCGCTGAGTCTAGTTTCTAGTCATATGGACAACAGGCCAACAAACTTGCGGGTCAAATTGCATTGCTAAAGAGTTATTCCACTGCATGTGGACAGGATACTGCTCGTGATGCTGTTCAAATTTTTGGTGGTCGCGGTATCACCCAGACTGGAATGGGTAGATACATTGAGCATGTAAGTATACCTGACAAGCTGGCGAGCTATGTACTAATAAATGTGACTAGTATCATCGTACAATCACGTTCGATGCACTCCTGGGAGGGGCTGAAGATGTCCTGGCAGATCTCGGTGTTCGTCAGGCCCTTAGAGCAATGCCAAAAGATGCCCGTCTATAGACGTAAAGGAAATTAAGCTCATAGTATGAATCTTAGTATCGATCTCCGTTTTTGCATGGCGAGAAAAAGGTGCTTACAAAACTTCGTGTCGGTGTTGTCAAAGTTACAATGATAGAATAATAATAAAGATTCGATGAGGTAGGCCGCACATACTTTTGTACTTGGATGACTTCCCAGTGGAGTCCCCCAACTTTGAGTTCGGCATCTCGCCATGGAGCATTCTAGGAGAATTTGGGTACTCAAATTCCCAGAAGTTATCCAGTACCAGTGCTAGTTTTCGACGGGTTAGTATATTTAACTTCAGCTTACTTATCCACATGGCCAACACTGCTTTACGATGAACCCCATGTTGGTTGCTTGTTGTTGCCTTCCTATCAGGTCAGAAAGCTGAGTCCATTCTTGATGGAGTTATCCTCAAAGCACACAAGTGCTTAAGGCATAACGAGCCAGGCCAATCAATCACCCAACTGAACGACGCGATCTGTTTCTGAGTCAGCTGAGAAGAAGTCAAGTCAGCTGAGCAGGAATCAAGATGGACCCAAGTGCTATGTTCAGTCGTGGTGGCATTGGAATATTGACCTGTCTGTGAGAAGGAAATGCCAGAGCAGAGAAATCTAATTACTAGGAAGGCTTTTACGTGGGAAAGCTCAAGCTCCGGCTTCAACGAGCAATACGCCTTGGGACTGCCCCAGTGACGACAGATGGCTCTTGCACCACAAAGTCGACAGTCAAACAAAGACACTTCGACTACCTATACAACACCCCAACAAAGAGTCCTGGGATTACTGCCGCAAATCCAAATGCGATGATCTCATTTCAACATGGCAAATGTTCTTCGAGAACTCCCCATACAAGGCAAACAACTTTCTGGACACCTATGATGACAACGACCGCATCATCCTCCCAACATACACAAAGGGAGGGGGTTGGCTCAACACCATTGGCATCTCAAACTCATTGTGTGTGAGAGCCACCAGGCTCATCACCAACCATGCCCCTATAGGTGAATATAGAGCAAGATTCTTCCCGAATAAAGCTAATTCTTGCGCATGCAACAACAACCAACTCGAAGCACGACATCATAAAGGATACAATTATGTTGGCTATGTCCTAAGTAAGATAGTTGATTTCCTTCAAACTAACCGTGCGTTCTATTTTCTGGACAGCGTGACTTATAGACACCACAAACCAAACATGCAACTTCGCCCACACCATACTCCTCCCTCCCGTAGATATGCCCCAGACATTGGGCTCTTTGTAGCCCTCCGCGTCTTAGTACTAGTTTGCTTGTTGCAGAATAGAAATGCTGAGTCCAAAAAAAAAACCAAACATGTCCCCCGTAGCGCCTCCTCCCATAACCTCCACTCTGTTCTTTATGATGTATCTAAATAGCTTATTTAAGTAGACACGTCTACCATGGACTGTATTCGAGCACCGTGTAATAAAGTGCTGACCCAAAAAAAGAGCAATACGCCGAGAACGTTTACAGCTCTTGCTTGGAAATCGCCGAAGGAATCATCCTCGTCTTCACCGCCAACACCACCACCCTTCAAAAAAGTGAGGGTGGCCATGTTACGTGACGAGGGACATGTATGGTTCTTAGGAACAATCACGACTAAAACAAAATTACTCCTTCCATGTCCTAGCAAGTTTTCGGATAAAATGGGTGACTTCCCGTAGGCATGCCGAGATGCCGAGCACGAATTTCAAATTTGGGGGGGTCTGGAGGCCTTGCCAGATCACGGTATCTAGGGAAGTCTGGCAAGGGTCTCCCAGACTTCCCTAGATATTTTCTAGCCTTTTATGGATAGTCGGATCAAAGTTACATACCATATCCAGAATTTCTCCTGATGGCATCTATTGTGGGATTTTTTATTTTTATTTTTATTTCAATGATTTGTTACATGGAGCGCGTAGGCAGACTGTGGCAAACACAAAGTATCTACTTAAATATATAGAGAGAACTAGAAAGAAAAAGAAAAGAAGAGGAGAAAAAGGAAATTGAATGTATTTGGTGACATGTGCGTATCACTGTGGATACTCTAGCTGACTTTTAGCTGTTGTCAAAACAGAAAGATGTTGGATTGCCAATGATGAATTCGATGAAGCTTGAGATGCATATATCTCTTGGGTGAAGTGATGTGTCATATCGTTTGCACTGCATGAAAATATGTTCCCTCATTTCGACGTCCGCTTCTCCACAAGGGCAGTGAATTGGTGAGTTAGGGAAGAATCTTTGCTGATACTCCCCTATTGGTGCATGTCCTAGCATCATACGAGTAAATCTCACACATACGGAATTTGAAATCCCTATATGCAGTAGCCATGATCCTCCTTTGGTGTACATTGGTTTAATGACTTTTTCATTGTCGTCTTCAAACTCAAGAAATAGTTGACCTTTCTTTTTGCTGTCTTTGAACGATTGTTGCCATGACTCGAGTATGAGATCACATTCTTTCTTTTTGCTGAATAAGAAAGAATTTTTCTCTGGGAAGGAGGGTGGGATGTGAGACGCCTTAGTCTCTGTATCGACTAAACTGTGTCTAGGCCACTCTAGTTTGTTAGGACAATGCCAAAAGTGAATAGAGTTGTGACTATCTTTGCTGAGGAAGCTTTGTATTTTTTCTGCAATAGGGATGATGGATTTTTGAAGATGTTGATCGCCTGAAGAAATGATTTTCTTCCCCGCTTCAAGTGCATCTGTGATGACGAGGATTTGGTGTGCTTCAGTGTTCTTAAAGGCAGATGTAAGGCCAATTTGTATAGCCATTAACTCCGCTTCCATCGAAGTGATATTATTTGTATACGCTTTGAGTTTAGCGATGACTTTGTTGTCCTTCCATATGTGCGCAACGGCTGTGGCTGATCCTACTGCTTTGACGCTGCCATCTGAGATAATGGCTATATCACTGGATGATTTTTGAGTTTTTTCGAATGCCAGATTGAGTTTTGAAGAATGGTCGAAGAGAGCTTTATCACTGGATGAATCGGGAGAGTGGAAAACTATTCTACTAGAGAAATGATCTACTAAACGCAAACTGGGATGGAAGATGATATGGTAAGGATCAAATTCGTCTTTGATTTCGTTAAGTCTTTTACTAACGTCCTTGATAGGGCTTTTCAGTTTCAATTTTTGTTTGTTAGTGAGGTTAGCTAGTGCGAATTTGTGTTGATTCTGATTTCTGCTTTGATGTTTGTCGAGGAGGGTATTGATGGCATATGATGAATGGATGGTCACGTATCTGAGATGATAATGGCCATTGAGCTTCTTGAGGTGGAGGTTTATGGGGATGAGGCCAGCTATAGCTTCAACTCCCTCTGAAGGAGACGTGTGGAAGGCTCCGGTGATCCATAAGGCTGCCCTTCATTGTATTTTCTTTAATTCTGTGATATTTTTTATCATCAGGGCCCCCTTAAAGAACCATAGTTGGAAGCCATATAAGGCTATTGGCATGATGCACGTCCTGTACAAAAGGCATTTTTGCGTCAGTAGAAGCCCTCTAGATGAGTTGTCTAGCATTTTCATGGCGTTGAGGGTTGAGAGACATTTAGTCACATAATGGTGGACATGATGGTAAAAGTTGAGTTTCCTGTTGAAGAAAAATCCTAGGTATCTCCAGATGGGCTTGGGATGGAGTATGGGGCCCCTGACCAAAGTGAGATCAATAGAAGGGTTGGGTGGATTGTGGGCTCAGGTGAAGTGGAACACTTCTGATTTGCTGTGCTCCATGACAAGTCCTGCATCCGAAAATATTTTAGAAATCATATTGTAACTACTTGATAGGAAAGCAGAAGACAGCTCGTAACTCTTCTTCTGAGAAATAAGAAGACCATCGTCAACGAAGAATAAAATGTCTGTGTGGATTTTTTCTTTTAGATTTTTTATTCTTTTTTTAAATGTTTTTATGATTGGTGCGAGATATATAGCAGAGAGGATGGGGGAGAGAGCAGATCCCTGGCTGACTCCTATGCTTGTAGCGAATTTCTGTGATGTGAAGTTGTTCCATGCATATATAGTGGATCTGTTGGAATGATAGCTTCTGAAAAAGTTTAAAATGTTAGCGCTTAGACCCGCTTTAGCAAGACATAGCGATAGGAAATTATGGTTGAGGGATAGAAAGAACTATGCTATATCAAATGCTATGACACTTGTGTGACATTCTTTGGCCCAGCCTGTGCGTATAAGGTGAGTAAGATATATTCCAGCATCGATAGTTGACCTTTGTCTAATGCCACCCATTTGGTTGGGATCGAGAAATCCGTTGGCTGATAAGTGGAATTGAAGCCTATGGCTAATGACTTTCTCTATGAGTTTGTCCATGGTATTGAGAAGTATGATTGGTCTAAAGGCTTTGGTTGTGTTGTATGACATTTTATTGGGTTTTGGAATGATGATTGATGTCGACTCTTTGAAGTGTTTGGGCCAATACCCTATTGAAATACACGTGTTAGCAATGTTTACAATTTTGCTAAGGCATGTTTTGTCTGAGGTTAGATGTTTGATGTGTCTCCATGTGACATGGTCAGGGCCAGGGGAGGATGTGTTTGAACACTTAGCTATAGCATCAACAAATTCTTGATCTGTGAATGGAGGCCATTCTATGTCGTTACATTGGCTGATTCCATCTAGAAATCTTGTGTCGATTGGCCTGTTTTCAGCTGAATTGTATGAGTTGTGGAGGGCGTTCCATAATGTTGAGAGGTTGTTGCATGGTTGACCCTTGTGGTAAATTGTTTCAATGGCTGGTAGGCTTTTCTTTTTAACCCAGTTCATAAGATCCCATGGTCTCTTGTTAGACATAGCAATTTCTTGGATTTTCTGGTCAAAGAAC
>Ga0153959_1000696_pt1 | contig 10853 bp, 19 predicted proteins | sample TSFL043MetaG_FD_104685 | JGI IMG/M metagenome (GOLD analysis project Ga0153959, IMG submission 104685) | Attine ant fungus gardens microbial communities from Florida, USA - TSFL043 MetaG | ecosystem: Host-associated > Fungi > Mycelium > Unclassified | place: USA: Florida, Wekiwa Springs...
GGGTATTTTGTGCCGCGGATACGGTACTGGAAATTTGGTTTGAGATGGACTTGGAGTACAGGAGCGTCTTTTGCGGCGTTTGGCGCTGATATTGTCACTGTCGCCCGTAAGAGTGAGGGATTACCACATGAAGGACAGAATTTTTTTGAATGATCTTTGCATATCCTAAGGACTATTAGTTTCCTTCTCAAAGTCGATATCAAATCTCCTCACTTGAAACATGCATGACATCGTAACACATAGTTCCTGACTTTTTGAATCCTCTTTCCGTCCACGCTAACCAAGTTTAACTGCATCTGCAACAACACATTCTGCATTGCAAAATCTGCGGTCATACACCCTGCACCAATCTCCTTCACATCTTCTTTTCTACCCTTGCCTTTCGCCTCATTATCTGGTAAGAGATCAAGAGCACGCGATTTATGAATGCCAGCATTCTGAGGAGTAATCCATTCCCCTTCACCGTCATCATCGTCTGATGGATCTGCATAGATTTGTTGCGGTATCGAAGACGTATGAAATTTGGATTCAAGTGGGCAGGCATGTTGATCAGATATGATGGATTCATCGAACGGTGTTTCATGATCTTTGATTGGGTGGATCTCGACATCTAGAGGCTGGAGCTGTTGTACAATTTCTTCACCGATTTTTTGCTCTATGTTTGTTTCCGAGATTGTTTCCTCACCGGGAATCACTGTCAAGGAGTCAATTACCATATTCTCGACTTTTTGGACGAGATCATCCGTTGTCTCGTCTTGTATAGACATCGTTGAAGGCCTGGCCTACTAATCCACACTCAGTCAGTATTCCTGGCCGTACATAGACCGTCGAATTGCTTGCCTGATATTCTTCCCTCTCCGCCTGCTCTTTCTTATACTCCTCATTCAACATGTATGTTAACGCAATCACACACATATCCGCATGTGAAAGTACAGAGTAATCTCCCGTTTTCTTTGCCCATTGTATCACTGCACATACACCCACCAAAAAGAGAGAAAGAAATCAACAAATCGAACATCAATCTCAATTTTCCAAACAAAAAGAAGAAAAAACTCACCATTACTTAAACTCACAGTATCAGGACTCTTCACGACAACATTCACACCGGACAACAACCCCAATTTCTCAAAATGCTCTCTCGCACGATTATCTTTTAATTCGGCCAAAACTTGAGGCGTAGTGTAGTATGTTGAGGCTAAGCCTCGGAGGGGTGAGAGTGAGAGAAGTGGGCCTGCATCTAGAATTAGGGATCTGCATCTCGGTTTTTGTATGTCGGTCATTGTGTTAGCTTTTGGGAGGAGAGAATCACAGATCAGAGGAACAAAATCTTTTTGGAAGGTGGCTGTGCATTGACAAAAACAAAACGGGTCTAGAGACTAGAGACGCCATATTGTGAAAAACTTGCTGAGTGAATTCATTTCTTTTTTTCAAAGAGAATAACCACAAAGTAGGTACGTTGGTCTTGAGTATTTCTATTGTGACCATTGCTTATATACTACTTTACTGATTGGACTGTTGTATAGGTACTTGCAACATCTCTAATGAGCTATTGTTCCTGAGAGTGGGGGTCTGCATGTTGCCAAGTAGTGTGAGCAAGAGGCGAGTTGAATCATACAGTCCTATCATAATCATCGACCTCCATGGCACCTGAGCCAGCGGCTTGAATTTGGGCTTGATCTCCCAGTGGCTCATTGGTATATGGAGAATTGCTATTGTCCTCACCGGACACAGGAAGATGAGCAGCACTGCCGTTTGCTCGTTTGCCCTTTTCAGATAACCAGGCTAGGGTTACAAGAGTTGAGATGAGCGATATATATCTAAGTGAACGGACCTTGATACTGCTCATTGAGTATGGGAGAGAGATGGCTGAACTCAATCAAGTCGAGTGCATGGAGGATGTCGTTTGCAGAGATAGACTTGTGTTGTTTTGAGGCTGCAATATCATGGGCACTGGATGTCCAAAGTCATAGAGTGCTAGATAAAAATAAACTGAGCATACGTTGCAGCTGGAAAAAAAGGGTCAGCGGGCAAAGACCGGAGAAAGCTGGTGTTCTGACCGAGGTAGTTGATAAAGACTGTGGAGGACTTGACAAGGGCAAGGACGGTATCTTTTTGAAGTTTTGCATTGTCGGGAAGAGCACTTTTTGCAATTCTTGTGACGAGGGATTTTGGAAGTTCAAACTGGTCAATGGCATCTGTGAGCTGCTGCTGCTGGGCCTGGGCAGTGAGTGAAGCAGTCGACGTCCGGGGCATCGCAACCTGTCACAGCCTGTCACACCCAGTCCAAGAATAAATGACCATAAATCTCCTCCAAGGCCTGCGCTCCCGCTATGGCTCTGTTTCTCTACCTCATCCCAATTCTGTCTGTGTTCGCACTTATATCTCTTGCTGCTGCCTTCTGGCTCATGTATGGGTGCTGCACCCGAAGACCCAAGTATCGTTCTGCACACGACAAGGACTGGGATGATGTCGAGGGATTCAAAGCGCTGAAATATGACGACTGCATCTCCCAAGCCCTGATACACGATGACAAAGCAGACTGCAACCATCGACCCTCTTCTGATCCAGATCGTCAGTCCCTGCTTGACCACCCGTTCAAGTGGCCCAGTGTCACTGAGCTTCCTCGTTCTATCACTGTCTCCAATCACGACATGGATCTAACTCTGGAAATCACTCGACAAAGAGAGAGACTGACCAAACATCGAGAGAGTATGGCCAGTCTTCCTGCCGGCATGCTGTATAGTCCTCCCTCGGTTGCAGTTTCTATGTTTAGCTACGATGTAGCCTCATAATGTATCCTTGCTTCTTTACCACGCTGTTCTTAATCACACCCCCTTCGCAGGGTTATTTAGATCTAGCCCGAACTGAACCAAAGTTTAATAGTGCTTTAATATATCGATTTTGAATCAAATCTAAGATACTTTGAGTATAAATCTCGGCTTAGTGCTTATACGGTCTATGTCAATAAAGCATTACTATCTTTTTCCAATCATTATATCCAGATCAGCTGCGAAGCTTATCTGTAATAAGTACATGCCCATCGGGCACCACGTGACGAGTTTATGAGAAAGTAGAATCACAATCAATATTTTTTCATCTTATCAACCCATAACTCCCCATCCATCATGGCCTCCAAAAAGTATGATGCTTCTTTCTCCACAGCAGTCTGATACCTCATGACCATACGTCAGTTTCCGAATTGTTCTTCTTCATGGTGACGGAATCGGTACGGCCTGTCAGGCTGATGATCAGAAGACGTGAATTATTGACTTGGATATATCCCATATCGACAGGACCTGAAGTCGTCACGGAGGCTGTGAAAGTTCTTAAAGTGGTCGATGAGCACTACTCCGATTTCGACCTCATATTCGATTCTCGTCTGTTTGGGGGCTGCGCGATTGACGCTGTCGGGGAGCCTTTACCCCCTTCAACTCTCGAAGCTTGTCAGGAAGCCGATGGTATTCTCATGGGTGCGCAACTTTTTTAACCAGTTCCATTGATCGATGAAGACAGAAAATAGGTTCTGTTGGAGGACCAAAATGGGGTGTCTCGACACCTGTTCGCCCTGAAACAGGTCTCCTTGCTCTCCGAAAAGCTCTCGGCCTCTACGCCAACATTCGTCCTGCAAACCTTGCTTCCGAGAGTCTCCTCTTCAACTCTCCTCTTCGCCCCGACGTTGTCCGTGGTACCGACTTCATTGTCGTCCGTGAACTCATTGGCGGTGCCTATTTTGGCAGCCGCAAGGAACAAAATGTTCAACCCGATCCTGACGTCGCATGGGATACCATGATTTACTCAGTTGCAGAAGTTGAGCGTATCACTCGAGTTGCTGCTCAGATCGCTTTGGCTGCCGATCCTCCTTTGACCATTCATAGCATTGACAAGGCAAACGTTCTTGCTAGCTCTAGACTGTGGCGAAGAGTTGTGACGGAAACGTTGAAGAGAGAATATCCTCAGATCAAGTTCGACCACCAGTTGGTTGATTCTGCTGCTATGATCCTTGTGTCTTGCCCGAGAAAACTAAACGGAATCATACTCACTGAGAACTTATTCGGTGACATGTAAGTTTCTCTTCTAGTTTGTTCCTTTTTCCACATCTATTCATTCCAATCTCTATCAGTCTCTCAGACCAATCCAGTGTTATTCCTGGTTCTTTGGGCCTCCTCCCCTCTGCTTCCCTTGCCGGCGCACCCTGTTCTCCTTCCTCAGAACACTTTAAACCCACTCTGGGTCTTTATGAGCCTATCCATGGCTCCGCTCCTGATATTGCCGGTAACGGGATTGCCAATCCTATCGGCACTATTCTCAGTGCTGCCATGCTCCTTCGCTATTCCCTGGGTCTCGAGAAACCTGCCAAAGCTATCGAGGATGCTGTACGCAAGGTTCTTGATACGCCTGATCTGGGTGGATTAGGCCTTCGTACAGCCGATTTAGGTGGAAACGTGTGTACGATGGAGATTGGCGACAGAGTCGTTGCAGAGCTCAAAAAAATCTTAGTCATCATGGGACAATAATGAGAAATGAGGGTTATTTCATGTCGTACTACATTCATAGATTAGAATTGAAAACAACGAAGATTATAAGGCGAAATACTTGAGAAATCAGTAAGAAAAATAGGTTGTTCACTGAATTTTGTTTATTTTACTTCCTAGGCATTCAATTTTGCCCACTGGCCTCTTCATATCGAAGCGCAGTCCTTCATGGATGGGACTCTGATAAAGAAAGAAAAAGTACCATTGTGCCTAGTAGTCAAATGGTTATCTCTTCAGAGCATGATTCAAAGTGTGTTGGCCAGTTGGCTTAGTTCAAGATTTCTTATGATCATCTTCTCCTCAGAAAGTACCATTATGACAATGACATCATACCAAGACACTCCAAGGAGACAAAAGCTGAATCAGACCCCGATAATATCTAGTACAAGTGCGCTCCTGTGGCAATCTGGATTTGACATACAGGCAAAACTGCATGTATTCTACATGGAATTATCCAGCCAACATGTGTAATATACAATATGGGGAGTGGGAGAGATTAAATGGTGGTACTTTTACGTTAGATTGGCGAGGCAATGCAAGCTCATGTACTGGAGGTGAAGCGAGTGTTACCATAGGCCAGGAAAATAGGGTGCAGAGGAGAGGGAAAGAGAGCCGCTAATATCTCAGGGGGGAAATGATCGCTTAAGCGACATAAGCAAAAGTGTCTTTTGAACCATCGACCCGCTCAATGTATTCCTTTTCGAGAAGAGTCTCAACTGCCTGGACAATCACACATATCAATCTATCACACTTAAACACAAATACAAGTTGCATCACCTTCTTGATATCAGGAATTTTCGGCGCAAAGCGCTGAGAGGTTTGTGAGATGACTTCCTGGATCAGAGCCTGGTTCTTCATGGTCTTACGAGCCTTCATAATCCTAGAAAGTCGGAGCACGATAAGAATCAACATGGCACACAACTACCAGAAAGACTTACCGAACGATAGTTGCCTGTATCACGTATTTACGGTCCTCATCAACGGCCTTGAGAACATCACTTGACTCAGCCCTTACTTCTGCCTTGATTGGCAGGTTGAGATTGACACGGATCTTTTTTGACTTGAAACCTGACCCAGGAACATTTAAACCTCTCCGCTAAACAAGATCTATGAGCTTACCAGGATTGAGATCATACTGATCCTGCTCCTCATTGACGAGCAGCTTCGCTTTAACCAACAAAGCCAGCACCTGAGTCAAGATATCCTTCGAAATCGCAGTGGCAGATACCAATTCGTCCAGTGACAGGGTGTCATGTCTGTTATACTGGAGCAACACGGCCATCTGATACGAACTTGTCATCAAGATATATTTTTGATTGAGGTAATTCGTGCGTAGCTCATTCTTCGAATAATTCCAGAGCCAGGTAAGCTTACGACCTGAATGTTTGCTCTGATAATATTTCGAGAATCGGTCGTAGGTGGGGATGATCTCTTGTGGAATGACAAAATCGTGTGAAGGTGGGTTGAGGGGCCAGAAGTTGGTTCCGAGGACCATGATGTTGAACGTAATATCCATATCATCGTGGTTCTGCGACATACGTTCCTTAAAAGAGTCTGTGAGATCTTTACTGAGACTCATATCTGAACAAAATAAGCGGGAAGAACAAGATCGAGAATGGCGAACAAACCAGTAAACATGCGTTGAAGTTTGTTAGTGTACTCGAACCCACAAGCCTCCTTAAGCTTCGAAATCATACTAGCCTCACTCTCATCGGATGCAGATACGCCATGAATAAGACGTTTGGAGAGCTTAGTGGTGTAGAATGTCTGAAACACGTCTTTATCTTCGAGATACTTGAACAGGATCATCTATGGCATATATTAAGGAATGATGTTCATCCTGGAGAATTAGTGACGCACCACACGGTTAAGCGCAACCTCGAGGTCATCCTCCTCCGCCATCTTATTGTTTTTTCGAAGTAGCATGTCAGCATGTTTAGCAATAAGCTCGGGGGACTTGGTTGATGAAGGTCCAGTGGCAGCGTTGTTATTGACAAATTGGCGGCATGCCTTATCCAGACTAGCAGAGAAACCTGCTTCGTTCTTGAAACTCGCCTGGACCGTCTCCGAGTTCTTACGATGGACCTCAAGGAGGGCATCTACGTAGGCCTTTGGATCTACGTTCTCTGCGTTTACATCACCCTCGCCCACCAGTCTGGAAATGGAAGACAGTCCAGCGTTCTTGACATGATTCTCAAATCTCTTACGCAAAGGTTCGAGGCCCTCAGAGGTGCGCGATAAGAGAACATACATCCGCTTGAGATCCTCATCCTTGTCGAAATCGAGCAGAGTTTGAAAACTCTCCCACATCAATTCAGAGTGTGCACTGATCAAGACATGTTCACACTTGTTGACGAGATCCCTGCCCGTCTTTGTGTGCAGATAACGCTCAACACGTGCCTCTTCCTCTCTTAGCCGCTCTTCTGCCTTCTTGAGATACTCCGATACAGAATTTTCGGCGAGGAAAGCCTCTGATTCAGCTTTGTAGTAATTCTCGGTGGCTACGAGGAAGGTATTTTCAAATTGGTCCCGGTAAACGTCAAGGCACTCTTTGTTAGGATCCGCGCTGTCGAGCCCAAGTGAGACAAACGAGTCCACAACTTTCTTGATGAGACCTTGATCGATAATTTCGCCGTTACGTTGCTGTGTTATCAGCCGAAGGACAGCATTAGTCAGTTTCGAGTTGTCCTTTTGAATATAGGAAAAGAAATAAGTTTTCCATTGTGAGAGAGCAAGCTGTGGGTGATTAAGATGTGATCAATTCAAAGGGGAGGGCAACGTACAGTATACACCTGGTATACGCCCTTCTTCCCCTCATCGCGCTCACGTTTCACCCAATACCGATTGAGATAAGTGAACAAACGGTTGAGGTAGTTAGCGCCCGTGGTGTATCGATCCCACTCGGCAGCGTAATATCGCAGGAGGTCGATGTCCTGTAGGTTTTCTGATTTCTAATCACATGCCACAGTGAACAAGCAAGGTCGATATCGATGAATTGACCACAAACTTCTATCATAGATTGAAAGAGCTGAACGAAATATCCGCTAAGCTTGTTATACAGATCGGATCCCACCAGGTTGGCACCGGCTGATAAAGGATATGAGCGCTCAAGCTCATCATTATGAACAAAATGACACACTCCGACTACCGGCCTCCATCCGCGAATGCATTCTCGTAGACGTACAATAGTTGTAGACAGCGGTGTAGAAATTAGTGTAGTCCACAAAAGAAAGGCCCGCCTCCAGCAGGGTCATGATGTGGTCGACGCCGATGACTAGGTAAGCCCATGTCTGGTCGAGATCTGCTGATTTCCCTGGCATATTTGGGAACCTGGATTGTACTGGAGCGAATTGGGCCATGATAGTGAGCGTGAAAGAGGCAAATGACTCGAAAATAGAAATAACGAGGTGGGTCATGCCTCCCTGTCACACGTATCAAATCAGTCCCAAATCAGTCCTGGCTTTTCGCCACTGGGTCCAACTATTCAAATGTATCTGCAAAACTCAAAATATATTCCTACATGTTCTCAAAAAGACTAACATTTCCTCAGAGCAGATTCGAGGGGTACTGGAATTCCTCCAGGCCAATAAAGTTTTCTTTGATGCTCCTTGCACTGATAAAACGCCAAAAGATGCTCACACTACCAGCTTTGTCGTTCGTACCACTGGCTCTGGCTCCGCCGAAAGGCTGCTGGCCGACAACTGCCCCTGTACACTTTTCGTTGTAGTAGATGTTGCCAGCCGCATTGCGAAGTCGGTTCGTCGTTTGAAGAAGAGCTACACGATCCTGAGCGAAGCTACATCGTATGAATATAAGTGCTAGAACCAGCAGGTGCATCTAGTACTTACATGGCTCCTGTAAGAGCATAGATTGAAGTGGAATCAATCAGATCGAGAGTCTGCTCATAGTCACTGTCTTCAAACACATAGACCTGGAAAATGTCCAGACCTCAGAAAAATACCAAGTACATAGATCCACATACTGTCACGACAGGTCCAAAGATTTCCTCACTCATGGTTACTGAATGAGGATCTTTGGTGAGGATAACGGTGGGTTGGACAAAAAATCCCTTGGAATCATCAGCTGAAAACATGTCAAATTCTGATCGAGTGTATGAAAGGGCTGACTTACCTGAACCACCCGTCAAAATTTCGCCGCCTGCATCCTTTGCTTTCTTAATATAACCAGTGATAGTGTCATATGCCCGCCGCCCACTATAATACACGACGCATCAGCTGAGATCAACAACCACCGAAGTGACATGCAGCACATACATGACAGGACCCAAGAAGTTCTCCCACTGAGTACAAGGACCAACCTTGATCTTTGCGATCTCCTCAAGGAATTGTGTCTTAAACCCTGTCTCCCAAACGTACTTTGAGACGTAGAGACGCGACAGCGCAGAACACTTCTGTCCTAGGGGAAAGTTTGCAAAGACCATGACAAAAAGACCAAGTACCCACCTTGATATTCAAACGCACCCCGTACACTCTGTAAAACAGCGTTCTGAATCTCGGCTGAGCGATGAATAACGTGCCAGTTCTTTCCGCCAGTTTCTCCTACAATCCTCGGGTAAACTTTATAGATGTCTAGATTCAAAGCGATGTCTTTCCAGAGACTCTTGAATACGTTTGTGCTACCCGTAAAGTGAAGAGAAGCAAAATTCGGGCTTCTGATTGCGGCCTGTACGACCTCAGGTCCACCTGGAATGAACTGTATGACACCAGGAGGAACACCGGCCTCTGCCAAGATATTGTAAACAAGATAATTTGAGTAGATTGCAGCAGGAGCCGGCTTCCATACTACAACATTACCGACGAGTGCAGGTACTAAAAGGAATCATCAATTTATGCAATGCCTCTTTGATGGACAGAAATAACATGCCTCCAGGGATATTGCCACCGATGGCCGTGAAATTGAAGGGCGAAACTCCCAGTACGAAGCCCTCAAGGGGTCGGTATTCAACGCGGCTAAGAAGGGTGCATCGGCCCAAGTCCAATTATCCAAGAGAAACACGCACTTCCAAGATCCAGATGAGTTTTTTTGCGGCTGTTGCGCATACAGCTCCTGAACATACTGAACACCGAATCGGAAAAAGTCTGACAGCTTGAGACGACACAATGTAAGCTTCTAAATATGAATAAATCGAGTCTAGACTAACCTCAGCAGCAGCATCAATCTCCGCTTGCCACACATTCTTCCCTTGACCAAACATAGTCGCTGCCATGAGTTCGTAGCGATACTTTCCGCTCACAAGGTCTGCAGCTTTGAGGAAAATGGCTGCACGGTCGTTCCATGGTAAGTTCTCCCAAGTACTTTTAGCTTTCAAAGCCCCGTCAATGGCTTTTGCTACGACTTCAGGAGTACCTTCGTGAAATGAACATAAGTGGCGTGCATGATCGTGTGGCAGAGGTTGTTTCTGGATGTTGTTTGTTCTTATCTGTAAGAGAGGAAATCAACATCAACATTGTTTGCCCTGATTTCACCGACTAACCTCTTCTCCATTGACGATGCAGGGAACTTCAAGCGGGAGCAGTGTTTGCAGCTTGTCTAGAGCAGCTTGCAGTCCCACTCGTTCCGGAGATCTGGGTGCATACGACCGCTATACAGATTACTGAGCAAGGACTGTCAAACATCGGGCGACATACCATGGGCTCATTCTGAATAGAAGGGATCGTGAAAGTAGCAAGCTGGGGTGTAGCCATGGCTAAATTGAAATGGGCTGGTCTGATGATATACTTATTATCTCTGAAGCAATTCCGGAAGGATCATGTCACGATGATTCACACACTGCCAACCAACGATTTCCTCATCGATGCAGAGAGACGTCAACTTTTCATCTGATCACCAGAAATACCTATCATGTTCAGCATGATTGATATTCTGGATCTGTGGGGCTATCAAACCTCTTGAGGACTTGTCGACAAATCGTTCGCCATCTATTTGAAGATATTCAAGGAAGAAAGTATCCTTCCTTCGAATTACGAGAAGCAGAAGGTACAGGCAGCTTCTTGTTGTCTGCCTCTCAACAAATCCAATCTCGCGCAGTGGTGGACTTCTTTAAGCTCAAGCTTTGTTCGTATATATGCTCCGTTGCATAACTTGTCCTGGTCCCTCTTAGTTGCTGACAGGTCATATTGTATGTTTGGTTTTCAAAATCCCATGGTGCATAGTTGACATGAGTTACTTTTTTTTTTTTTTTTTTTTTTTTAATTTCAACATTTTTTAAATAAAGTGGTTTGTCTTCGTTTGTAGTTACAACTATTTTATCTTTAAAAATAAAAAAAAAAAAAAAAAAAAAAGAAAAAAAAAAAGAAAAAA
>Ga0153959_1000702_pt1 | contig 10758 bp, 10 predicted proteins | sample TSFL043MetaG_FD_104685 | JGI IMG/M metagenome (GOLD analysis project Ga0153959, IMG submission 104685) | Attine ant fungus gardens microbial communities from Florida, USA - TSFL043 MetaG | ecosystem: Host-associated > Fungi > Mycelium > Unclassified | place: USA: Florida, Wekiwa Springs...
GTGTTTACTTTTAAAGACTAACAAAAATTTATGCTGACAAAGAAGAAATTTTTGTGATAGGAATGAAGTGATACCGGCTACTGAAACTCTCCGAAAACCGGTCTCGAATTGCAACCTTCAACAAGTGATCGCAGCAGCTTACTTTTCTATTGATCCAGAGTAGCAAGACACGCCCAACCGTAAGACTTCTACAAGCATTGTGTGGCAGAAATGATGTGGAGTATCCCTCATTGGCTAGAATTGAACATTTAGAACATATAACCAGTTTTGTTCATTACAATGAATGGGATAGTGATCCAAAAATCAGTGGGGAAATTGAGACGGCTACATCCTCCAAAGGGCCATGGTAATGAATGAATTGTTTGGCAGGGAAGAATTATGCTCGAGTTTTTTTTTTTTGATCAACAGTTTATTACACGGTACTCGAGTAATTGTGCTCGAGTATTATAATCACGCATGTGACATAGTGATGTCACATCTGACGGGAATCTTTTGTCTCAGATTTGAGACCGTACCATAGATTCTCCCAGATTTGTACGGGAAGTCATCCAGTCCTCTGAACTACTATGTATCCAGTTGATGGTATCCGATCTCAAATCGAGTGGAATTCTACCCTCAGCGTCTCTGACGCTCCTGTCCCCACTGAATCCACTAAGTACCTCCGCAAGGTCAGTTATCAGCGTACCTTTTTCGCTTTCTGCGTGATATTTACGGAAATACTCCAGACCTCGATTATTGCAACGATCGGTGAGTTAAGATACCCTAATTGCCATGTGTGTCTATTTAGTGTTTTGTAGGTCCGAAGATCAACACCGTCGAAAAGCTCACAGAGCTTCGTCGTGCTGGCGTTAACATTGGTTCGGACATTCACTTCAGCGAGGAAAAGGCCTCACTTCCTGATCTTCTCTAGTCCGCATGAACTTTTCTCATGGCTCGTATGAGTACCACCAAAGCGTCATCGACAACACCAGAAAAATGGTCGAAGGTGTGTTTTTCGTACTTATTTTACACTTGAGCCCAACATGCTGTTTCTCTAGCTGACCCACATGGACGTCCTGTGGCAATTGCTCTGGACACTGTAAGTGTTGGGGTGTTTCCCCCCAGTTAGGTATACCCACACTTAATTTGCGATGGAATTTACAGAAAGGCCCTGAAATCCGCACCGGTCTGACGAGGGATAACAAAGATGTACGTCACTGACTTGAGAATATGGGTGAAGTAGGCTCACTGTGTCTATTAGTGGCCCATCAATGCTGGCCATGAATTCATCGTCACCACTGACCTCAAGTACAACGAGAACTCCGATGACCGATACATGTTTGTAGACTATGTGAGTCACAGCACCCTGGGCTTGGCAACTTCAACTTGACTGTACACAGGTCAATCTACCCAAAGTTACTGCCCCTGGAAAGCTGATCTACGTCGACGATGGTTTGTATGGTTTGAGTAATTGGGAACGTGTCACTGATTTCTTACTAGGTATACTCTCCCTTCTCGTTCTCTCTATCGATGGTACCAATGTACACGTTCGAGCTGTGAACAATGGCAATATATCCTCTCGCAAGGGTGTCAACCTGCCAAAGACTGATGTCGACCTCCCCGCCCTTTCTGAGAAGGATAAGGCCGATCTCCGCTTTGGGGCCCAGAATGGTGTTGATATGATTTTCGCATCCTTTATCCGCCGTGGTGAAGATGTAAAGCAAATTCGTGAAGTTCTTGGTCCCGACGGTGCTTCTATCAAGATTATCGTCAAGATTGAGAACGAGCAGGGTGTTTCCAACTTTGATGAAATCCTCAAGGAATGTGATGGTGTTATGGTTGCCCGTGGTGATCTAGGCATCGAAATTCCTGCTAGCCAGGTCTTCCTCGCTCAAAAGATGATGATTGCTAAGTGTAATATTGCTGGCAAGCCTGTTATTGTTGCCACACAGATGCTCGAATCCATGACTGTACGTCTGTTGAACCTCTTATTTGTTTTCCTTGATTTAAACCTGAAAATTAGTATAATCCTCGTCCCACTCGTGCTGAAGTTAGCGACGTCGCCAATGCTGTTCTAGATGGTGCCGACTGTGTCATGTTGTCTGGAGAGACTGCCAAGGGATCTTACCCCGTTCAATCTGGTATGGATCCTATCTGATCTAAGTTATAACCGAATGTCAACGGATGCCTAGTATTGATGATGGCCGAGACATGCTTGCTTGCTGAGTCTGCGATCTGCTACCCTCCCCTGTATGACGACTTGCGTGCTGTTCAGGCCCGACCAACTGAGACGGTTGAAACTGTCGCCATTGCTGCTGTCGCGGCTGCTGCCGAACAAGATGCTAAGGCAATTCTCGTTCTTTCGACAAGTGGAAACACTGCGCGTCTTGTGTCCAAATATCGTCCCGACATTCCTATCATCACCGGTGCGTGTATCACTTTCTTGACATTGCTTCACACTTTTGCTGAAGCCAGAATAAAGTTACTCGCAACGAACAGACAGCAAGGCAGATTCACTTACATCGTGGATGCTATCCCTTCTGGTATCCTGAACCTCGTGGCATACAAACCCACCAATGGCAGACTGACGTTGATAACCGCATTCGCTTTGGTCTTCGCAATGCACTTGAAATGGGACTTGTTGGCCCTGGTGCAACTATCATCGCTATCCAAGGCTGGAAGGGCGGCCTTGGCCATACCAATACGCTTCGTATTTTGACTGTACCTGTCGATCCTGCTGATCTTGAGATCCAGCCCCTCGGTGCTCTGTGATTATTTATGATAGCAACGAAAGTAGTAAAGTAGTATATGTATCACCGACATGATGTAACTTGATGATAGAATACTCCCCTGATGAAGCCTCACTTCCCACGGGCAGAAATCTTGGTGTTTGATCCTGGGACCATTCTATCTGTCAGCCTCCAGGCTATGCCCTCTCCCTCCTTCTCTGCCTATCTCCCAAACCGTACTCATGTCCAGCGCAGTCGCCGGGCAACTAATAACAGTCTCCCGGTCTTCGCCAACGGCTCTTCTGCTGTCCAGGAGAAGCTTGCCCTTCACATTCAACATGCACCGTGGTGGCTTCGGATTGCAATCCCAATCCCCTTCTTTCGCTGTTCTCTCCGCATGTTAGTCCTCAATCCTCGGAAAGTCCATGATTTTGCGACAGTACATCTCGGGAGGAAACGAGGTTGTCTAGTACTAGTGCTATTCTTCGTACTGGCGTTCTTCTCTATCTTTGCCTTTGCTAGGCGTTTCGGAACGCATGCGAAGCAGTGGCCCCTCAGTAAAGACACACGGACACTGGTGTATAGGCGGGCAGACTTACAAAAAATATGGATGTGGGAAATAGCGAGTGGGCATTATCCCAGTAGAAAAGCAAGTGCGTCATGATTTATAGCCCAGATACATGTATGGCAACTCCCCCTCATACTAGAGGGAACTTATTTCTATCCATAGTCCCGGAGCAGATGCAGTTCAAGGATACAATCACAAATCCTGCGCTACCTCCGAGAAAAATCAATATCCCCTCTCCATTCACTGAAGAAGCTACTGCATTTGTTACGACTACTCGCGGACTCGGTCCAGAGCGAATATATTTCGATATTCAGAGTCAGCCTCCAAATGTTGCGTATCCCCCACGACCCATCCCTGGCAGCGTGGCGGACCTGGACATCGTTATGGAACATTGTGACTTCTCGAAGAAGAAAGTACGTCTCAATATTCTTCTTGTATGCTCAGCATCAATCCTACTTCTAGTTTGTTCGGGACTGCCTGGAAGTCTTACGTGTTGGCGCAGGACTGGATAATGGGAGACGACTGCGAAGGGGAAAACTGGATGACTGGAAATATATCTACCTGGAGAGAGCTGAGAATACCACGGATCATTCACACATCCGTCGACACGTAAAGGACGAGGATGACCTTTTTGCTGTGTTCGCCACTGACCGACATCATGATACTCAGAGTGATAATGCTTCTGACCCTGATAGTGGCCTTTTTAGACGACGAGATGTCCAGACTGAACAGTCACCCATTGACCTTCGACCACCTGATCGTTACCGGCCCTACGCATCACTATCGCATCCCTGCGATCCGGAAAATCCACGGCTTTTCCATATGTTCTGGACAGGACCCTTCACAGATAAACCATATCTCGCTATCCTTAGTTTTCTGTTCACTCAGAATACGGGACTGCATCTGAAGCAGTGGTCGGAAGGCGCCGGCTGTCGATCGCAGTTCTGGATGTGGATTAATCCGGGTCCTGCGGCCTCTGTTCCGAATCCCAATGCAGAGAGGGATATGTTTGCTCAACTTCGATCAAATCCGTGGGCCGCACCATTTTTGCATGAGAGATTTAGGGGAATACTTGAATTCAAAATATGGAATACGACGGAGCAGATGGACGGCGTGCCTGAACTGAGAGATGAATGGCGCTCGAAGGATTTATTCAACTCAGGCGGAAATGTGATTAATGTAGGCAGAAAATCTGGTGCTGAAGAGACAGAGACGAGCAGTGACTTGACCAAACGCACAGGCTCGAAGTCGGCATCGACATACGACCGACTTTCTGTTATTCTCTCGGATTTGGCGAGGTTCATTCTATGTCACCGCTTTGGAGGGATTTACCTCGACGCCGATACAGTTTTTCTCCGAGATTGGGAAGAGTTGTGGGGCTGGAGAGGGGCTTTCGCGTATCGTTGGTCTAGACTGCCCAGGTACAACACTGCGGTGCTCAAACTCAACAAAAATTCAGCACTGGGCAAGTTTTTGTTTAGAACTGCGCTCAAGAATAATTTGGATTTCCATCCAATGACTATGTCGGTGTATCTGAGAGAGGCACATCTAGAAGGATTGTTGTTGATGTTGTCTGATGCATTGTTTGACTCTGCATGGCTCAATACCGAGGGTTACCAATTATCGAGGCCGCCTCAACCGTACTTTAACAGGTAAGTCTCTTTCTCGGTCACGGCACTAACTGGGTGTTAATGCCCTTTGTTTGCAGCTTTGAGCAGTTCTTTGACACTCCAATCTCTGAGAGCGCTGCTCCTCAAGCACTTGGATTTGAAGGTTTCTTTCGAGGTGCATACTCATACCACTTTCACAATTTCTGGTATGGTTACTATTCCATTTGTCACTGAAGTCAGCGCTGATTTGTTATTCTCAGGTGGAAACCATTCGATCCCGCGCGTAATTGGCCTGATCTTGGTCCCAAATTTGCTGAGGGGGAACAAAAGATCCGTGCAACCCTTCGTGGTTTTCAAAAAAGTAAGGTGATGGTTGAAGAGGATGAAGACACAGTGGATCAAGATCGGCGCGATTTGGACTGGGCAACGGTGCTGAAGCGGACATTTGAGTCATACATTCGTGGAGAGAGACCGAATATGTATGGGGAGTGGCTGAAGTGGTAGCACTTCTTCTGAGGTTGTGAATTCTATATCCTTATTCCAGATTATTCCCGCTATAATTTTTTCCATCATCTTTCCCGCCTTTTGGAACCGCTCCTTTATTCTTATATGCTTGGGTTTGGAAGGATAGGGACTTATCAGATGTCTCTTTTCATTGTCATGACGTTGAACCCCTCACGACCGTACTACGATACTATACTATTTACTGACATGCCCCTAGAGTATGTTAAGCCTATGACACTAATCTAATGCTCAGATGCCTGGTGTCCAACTGTCTGTGCTGTCGTCATCAGCTCGATCTATCATCTATTTTGTGGTCATTCGTATTTTCAAACTACCTACTGGCTTTCTTGGGCACAAGCAAGTATCAGAAGTTCCGTTTGGGTGAAAGATTAAGATGCTAGACCACTAAAAGGCCGATCTTTATGACATTGAGATTGTGGGTATGAATTTTCCGCTCGTACCGTTGGCAGAAAATTTGGTTTGAGCAGTGTTGACTGCGGACTTGAGGGCAGTGATCACTTGCTCGGGATCCTCGGCACCAAATATGGCTGTGCCTGCCACAATAACATTCGAGCCTGCGGAAACAGTGCAGTTAAAATTTTCTGCAGGGGACACTCCATTATTTGTAACCAGAAAAACCAACCTGCATCGGCGCAAACACCAATCGTTTTTGGTCCAATACCACCATCAACTTGGATATCTTTGTCGGGAAAACGTTGGCGGAGTTCGGCTACTTTAGGAACACACCGGTCCAAGAACTTCTGACCACCTCGACCTGTTTTGCACGATGAACAGGAAATTAACTCGGTCCTGATAATGATCTAGGGGATGACGCACCTGGATATACGGTCATTACAAGGAGCATGTCTGCTGCTACACCTATCTCATCTGTGATAACTGTTGAAGGTGTGTCTGGTGAAATCGCTATACCGGCGCGCATTCCACGTCGATGGATGTTGTGAATGAGGGATACGGGATCAGCTAGGAGGAATCGACAAACAGGAAATTAGTTTCAGAGTTGCTCCTTCTCTGTCATGTCTTCTCAAAAGAAGGGACATACATGTTGCTTCGTAATGGAAACAATAGAGGGCACCTCCTGCGTCTGCGATATCGTCCACCCACTATTCACAAAACCATTCATTTCGGATATGGTGGCGTAGATGCACGAGGCGTTGAAACGTTTACTAACTTTCTCAGGTTCAGATACCATCATATGACAATCCATGAAGATGCCTGGAATGCCCTTATGGACACAAGAAAGGATTGGAGCACCTGTATGGTTGAAGGTTAAAAGTCATCATACAATGTCATCGTAACCCACCCATAGTGATATTTGGTACAAAATGTCTGGAGAGATTGTCTGAGTAAAATGAAGAGCTGAGCCTCAATTGATAAGATTACCCATCCATGACGTCTAGAGAAAAAGTCTAAGTAATAGATCAATAAGGTCAATGGAGAGGACCTGCCCATGTGCAGCCACTCAGCACCGTTCTTGATCATACGTTCGCATTCCGCTGTGAGTTGCCCGAAGTCAGAAGCGAGGACAGAGGGAGCTATGACTGCGCGTGGCATTGTTACAAGGCTATGTTCGCGCAGCAACGGCCCATTGATATTTACGTAAGTTGATATTTACAGCGACATAGATATATATAAATACTCTACAAACTCGGAACTTCACCACATTAGTCTCTTTTCCCTCTAATCGCTATGTATGCTAAATATTTCGTCGCCGCTCTATTTGCCTCTGCCGCCTTCCTCGTGGCTGCCTCTCCCAACCCGATTCCGAGCCCTGCGAAAGAGTTGCATGCTCGCCAAGATGGTATGCTCACCTTATATTGAAGATCGTCGATTTTGAAAATGATTCCATCTAGCTGGTGGTGTTTTTAACTCGCTCACTAGTGCTGCTGCATCTATCATCACTGGCCCTGGTACCTACACTTCCATGACTAATTCTTCGGGTCTGATTTCTCTGCTTGTAGGTGGTTCTATCTTCACAGAGGCTACTTCTGTTGTCGGAGGTGCCGTTTCACATGCAACTAGTGCTATTGCAGGAGTGGGTGGTTCAATTTTTACCGAAGTCACTTGTGCGTTCCCTTTTTACCATCTGACCGTGGCTTATTCGAATTGATAGCTGCTGGTGGACGTGCATTTACTATTGTAACTAGCGAAGGTGGACAGGCCGTGACACTTGCTGAGTCGGGTATCCCAACTTCTGCTTTCGGTTCTGTTTATACCGTTGCCACTGCCGCAATCTTGCCTAGTACCAGCAGCAGCACTGCTGCCGGTTTGCATGCTGTAACAGCACCCACGATTGTTGGGTTGGTTACAGTATTAGGCAGTGTGTTACTCGGCGCTGTGGTGACTTTCTGATCCTGACTCCTGGACTTGTGGCTTTTGATTTGATTCGTCCATATCCACCGTTTCACAATCCGCGATCTCCATGTATCTTATTTGCTTGATGTCGCCATCGTAACTTCATTTTTCTGTTTATCATATCAATATTTATTGCCATGCTAGCAACGGTGTTCATTCCACAAAGTACTAACATGTGCAGGTAAGGCCTGAGGACCTGAAGACAAGTTCCCTGCTGCATCCCCCATTCATTTTTTATTCTTTCTTCATACCGCCATAGTAACACCACTCTACCCCATCCATCTTTGTTCCCACTTCCCTCCCTTGGTTATATGCCTTCTGTTGGTGCACCCTCAGTGCTCCAGACGAGCTGTCAAAGTGGAGAGACGTTTTTGGGTAGCTGAGAGGCACTCTAGTACAAGATAGGCTATAAGAACAGCATGATCTGGACTGCTAGAAAGCAGTGGCTTACTGAAGTAAAGGTCTCTGATACTAGTCGACAGGTCATATGAGATGCCAAGGTGACAAGACAGAAGAGGGACCAGGAACGGGTTGAGAAGGGGCGGCATGTTCAGAACGTTGTCAGTCTGGAAGATGGTGGCCTGATGATGCTAACTGACTCAAAAAAGGAATTCTCTGCCTCAGAAAGAAGAAGAAGCAGGAGAACTAGAAGGAGGAGACACAGGGACTGGAGGTGGTGTTGTCCATCAAGGACAGGGCCGAGGCCTTGGTTTGGAAGAGCAAGAGGGAGGTAGAGTACATAGTGATAGAGTGCTATCGAGCCTTGTGTTTGACAGGAGAGGGCGTTCATGAAAGCAATCAGAGAAGAGGAGAAATGATAGAAGGGATGAGTGACTACAAAGACAGAAGTTGCTATAGGGGAACCCATGGAACAGAAATCAGAAAATCAGATCAGAAAATTAGAAAGAAATGTACCAGAAGAAGGACTGAAGACAGTAGATGTCACTAGTGGTTGAGGTAGGACTGGGGGAGGCAAGGAGGATCAAAGCAACCTCTCCAGTATCAGTACCAACCATGGGTGTTGGAGACAAAGCATGCAATGATAGTGATGACTAATTAAATGATACATTTATGATGACGACTCTTCATATACCGCGGACTGTGTTCGTACACCGTGTAATAAATTGTTGAAGTAAAATTAAAAAAATATGACTCTTCATATAATATATGAATTCTACTCCTAGAATCGATGTTAGATAGGTATATAAGCACCTATACAAATCAAGGTTCTATTTTCATGGCCAGCAACCCCATCACTGAATCTTGAAATAAGCATATCAACCCATGCTGTAGAAGTATAAATTTCAGGAGTCACCTATCAAGGTAGACGACTGAGGGAATAAGAGTACACTAACTAGGTTAATATAGGAAGAAAAATGGGCTGCATTATTGTGGAAAGAAAAGGAAATATCAAGATAGGTGAGATGAAACATTGACTTGATCTGAGACCTGATGGCATCAAGGTGCCGGATGCTACGGTCCCATTCGACATATGCCATTTGCGACTTCGTAGCTCAAGGGAGGGTTTCCCTCTTCTACATAGAGGGGAGTGAGAACACAGCTAATATGTTTACCAAAAATTTGGGCCAGCCAAAATTCAGGGAGCAATTGGGACTAATATTTCAGTGACTGCTGCTTTGTTTTTTTTTTTATTTTTATTTTATTTTTTTTATATCAACGATTTATTACACGGAGCGCGTAGGCAGGCCATGGTAGATACATGTATCTACTTAAATATAAGGAAGAGAGAGAAAATGAAAAGTGAAATCAAATGCATATTGGTGACGAATATGTGTAGCTATTCTGATTACTCACATCCTATCCTAACCGTTATCAAAACAAAATGAAGTCGGATTGCCAGTGATGAACTCCATGAAGCTTGAAAAAAACTCAGAGGGCTGTTTGATTACTATCTGAATATACGTTGATGATGAAATTATTGTCTTGTCCGTTGTGAAAGTCGATAATGTTGATGTCTCGATGATTTATAAGGTCTTTTCTCAAGGAGAACCTCATTTTTGAAATGTGCCTGTTGACGTATGTTGCGACCCTAGGGTAATTTTCAGTACTGCCGTCGTTTTGTATGAACAGTGACCATTCTGGGTGGTTTGGGGTGCCGTAATATGGGTCTCCTTCAGGATTGATGTGACTGGGAGTGCGTCTTAAGAGGGCCCAAGGGGGCTCTTGAATAAGAATGATGTCTGCATTGTTTTTTTGGGTTTCTAGAATTATATCAATGAGCGTTTTGTTTTTCCTTACGTTCTGAGAGAAAATCTTTAAATTGTGCTTAATCATAAATTGATTTTTCCGTCTATGGCCAGACGAATTGAGTTAGCCCTAATTTCTCTGGCTTCTTGTGCTTTTTTTGAATGCCATTCTCGGTTGAAACGGTGTTTCCAGAATGGGCATTTAGTGTCGTCTGCCATGTGATCGCCTTTGCAGTTGACACACTTGAACATGTGGGGGCATGGTTTGCCTTGTTTGGTTTCTAATCGGGGGGGGTTGAGTTTGAAGTTAGCTTTGCAGCACCAGGCAAAGTCCCTGTGGTTTTCAATTTTGTGTGGTCCTCTGCATTTTTGGCATTTCGAGCAATGGGCCTTGCATGAGAAAGTGAAGTGACCCCATTTCCAGCAGTTGTGACACTGAGGGACTCCAGGGTTCATGCTGGTGCCTCTGAAGGTGGCTATATATCTGCCGAAGTTGAAAGAGTGATTAATGAGTTTTTATGCCTTAGAACCATTTTGTGAGTCCCAGATATCGATCCATATGATGGCCATGTCTGATTTTGGAGAGGCTTTGATGACATGTGGCTTAGCTGCTAGAGTTATATCCTCGAACAAATTGCTGTCTTTCAGATAGTTGATAATATTGCCACTAGAAATAGCTATACCACTTGGCTGAATGTATGGAATACCTGTGATCTTGAGGTATGATTTTGACTGTGGGAGTCGTGGTGTGGCAACTTCATTTGACCCAATGCCTTCGATGGATTTGA
>Ga0153959_1000703_pt1 | contig 10753 bp, 7 predicted proteins | sample TSFL043MetaG_FD_104685 | JGI IMG/M metagenome (GOLD analysis project Ga0153959, IMG submission 104685) | Attine ant fungus gardens microbial communities from Florida, USA - TSFL043 MetaG | ecosystem: Host-associated > Fungi > Mycelium > Unclassified | place: USA: Florida, Wekiwa Springs...
AAATTTTATCTTGGTTTATTTGAGATTGTTCCTTTTAATCGTAATCAAAGATGTTTTCTTGTCTCTCGTTTCTTTTCCGAACAAATCGAAGAACCTAATGGATCGAACTTTCACTCCGGGTGACCTTACTGCGGACCCCCCGGCGAAAGTGGTTGGATCCACCAACTACAGTAAATAGGGTTTCGCTTAAGGCAAACAAGAATGAAAGAAAGAATTCTAAAGATCAAACTACTTCTACTTATTCTTCGAAGTATCTTTCAATTAAAGGGACTTTCTTTTTATTGTTGGGATGAGTGGGTGGTCGGCGGCTTCCCGGACTTAGCCGAGGTCATCCAGTACAAGATGGTTCGGGCTTCTGGCTCCTCGAGCTCAAACCCCCGGTGAAGCCTAGATTAAGCCGATGAGTAGCTGGACGAAGATCGATTCTCTCGCAAGATCTCTTTAGAAGACTCACGCGTGCGAAACCCTCTACTTTACTTTGTCGATGGCTTGGGGATTGAGTTTGCTTGCTGCTTGCCCGGATGTTGGAGATGATGACCCAAACTGGGTGTTTAGCTGATTGGAATCGTCAACTTCGACCTGTGGAAAGAATAGATTATCTGCCCTTTTTAACGATATTTCTACTTTCAGGCATTTCAATTGCTCCCCGTAGGAAGAACTCGCCATAAAACGTCTTAGAACAAGCCTAGGAAGAACCTACCTTTTCTCTATCCAGAATCCCCTTACTTATATTCTTCCTTACTCATTGCTTGCTTGCTCCGGAACGATTATTGAGCCAGGCTGCTTTCAAGGGGGAGGTCTTACTCCTAAAATAGTGAAAGTCTTCCTGACAAAGCTGCCCTTGGTTGACACAGTCCTACGATCACCTCCGCACTAATCTTAAGGGACTGGCTTGAAGAGAAGAGTTTCCTCTATCCATTACCACCGAAACTGAGACTAGAGATAGGAAATGAATCAATACCTTTCTGACTGGTAATGGGACTGGAACGGATCCCTCCTTGCTTCGGAACCGCCCATTCAGGAGTTGTTCTTCGACCTGCAGCAAACCAAGCCCTAGCCCGGCCCGGTAACTAAGCTTGATCTTTCTGTCTTACTGAAACAAGACCATGCTCGTGGCGCTTGTTTTAATCCATATAGAGCTGCCTTAAACAAAGACAGAAGGGGCTTAGCGGCTTCAGAATCCTGCATTCCAAACCCTTATCTCGCAGATGGATCTGATCAGACACTTGCTTTTTCCCAGTCAAGTAAGTACCCACTACAGCTCTGTAAGTACAGTCACCAGTAGAGCACTAGCTCTTACAGCAAGCAGCAAGCTAGCGTAGGCAATAGTGTCCGGATAGCCCAGTGCTAATAGCTCTAGCTTTATCTTAGTAAGGCTAGCCTAGCCAGCCGACTAATATACTAATAGGTAGAAAGAAATCCCTTTTCGAACAAGAGACTAATGGAACGACCTGGGGACTCTGAAAGCGCTGTAAGGCTAGCAAGGTACTCAGATAGGGGGAGGAAGATGAAGGGGAAGCTTGACTGAGCTAAGGTAAGAAAGCAAGCGCTAGTAGAAGGCTAATTGAAGACTTACTACTTCAAAGGTAAACTTCACACTAACTTACTAGTCTATAGAAAAGATAGAACAAAGTAAGCCTTAGCTAGCCTATCTAAGATAGTAAGCGGTTAAGGGAAGTGGAAAGAAAGGACTGACTGAAAGCAGAGGCGGAAGGTAGATGGCTAGGGAGTGGATCTTTTAAAACTCCCACTTTCTCGTTGGGATTGGGCGCAATAGGAGGTGCTTCATCTGTCACGGCAATCTTCCCTTCTTCAATCAGATCTTGAATCTTGTGTCTTGCTACCACGGGGACCCCGGCCTTTTTCGCTTCAAGCCGATTTCAAACCGGAGACTGCCATCAAAAGTGGAAAACTTGCCAAAACCTGGGAATTTTTGTTGCAAGCCCTCGGAAAAGATAAAAAAGCCATTAGTCGACACTTATAAATAAGGCATATTCGGTGCTCCAAATCACTTCCATTTATTCCACTAAAGGGGCCGAGACTAGAGGAGGGATGCCCCTAGAACGTTTCAAATCCCACCTTCGGATCCCAAGCTCAGGACACTCGACAAAAGGGAAATCCCGAATCTTGGAATGCTGGGACAGGATATTTGTAAACAACTTCTTTTCTAATAGAATCGGTTCTTGAATAAGATGTCCTGCTACTATGAGAATAGGAGCGATGCCCTTAGCTGGGATCATTCTCAGCGTCAAATTCTCAGCCATTCACTCGGCTCCCAGAAGAGGACGAGACCCGATCTCAACACAAACAAATCTTAGCAATATCTTAGCATCTTCTCGTAGACTATTAGTTGGGGAAAGAGAATCAGTAAGACAATCGCGCTTACCGGGCTTGCCTTTCAGCGGCTTGCTGCCGGAGTGGGACAGCTCTACAGAGACTAATCGACATATAAGTAAGGGGCCGGGAAAGTATATGCTTCTTCCTCTCAACAATAGTAGACGAGCTCTTATAACTCTATCCACCCCCCTCTTAGCGGTCTTTAGAATGTTCCATGCTGAGGTACTTGCTAATGCAATTTTTTCAAAGGTAGATTCATCCACACCTTGATAAATGAGAATGTTGGCCCGCTTGAATCGTTCTATGGTTTGGGGCAACACTCCTTTCTTTCCGAGTTTCCACTTCGCGAAGAAGGGAAGGACTAAGAAAGGAAGAAAGATCAGACTGACTTACTTTTCAAAGTGTAGATCCTTCGTACCAGTTTGTTCTGATTCTTATTTCAGATTTGCAGTGTCCCAGTATGGTTACGGATGGAAGTAAATAAATGGTTGCCTCACGGCGGCGAATCTAACAAAAGCTGGCGAACTAAACTATGTGCCGTCTTCCTAACTCGGATAAAAGAAAACGTGCCGGTCACGCCGGCGGGCGCTTCACACAGGTCGGGAGTTCGGTTTCATAATTCTTCCATTCAGAACCCGATTACCAACGTGAATGGTCGTGTTAGTAGAAAGGCCTCGAACAGCCAACTCTGGAAAGAGGAAGGATGCGGCGAGCCATACCATGCGTCGATTGAGCATGGAACCGTCACAATTCACCTTTAGTGACCCTCTTCTAAAGTTTCACCAACTTAAACCGAAATCCTCCGGGACCGCGAGAGCCTTGTTCGGTTGGAAGTAAAAAGAATGTCCAACTAAACAAAAGGGAACAAAAGCACCGCTCGTTGACCCGCTTCCACCAACCCGGGCGGAGGTAGTATACTTATCCCCGATGGGAGAGACGTTGATTCAGTCCTTGTGGCTTCTTGGTCTCTTCTGTCGTGCCACCTCATCCATGCTGGGTTGCCAACTGCTGCATGTGTACCTTCTCTCCGGCTGGTGTCGAAGTTGAGTGAATTCTGACTATGGTTTCGTAACCCGTGTCTCGTGCCATATGTATACCTCGCTTCTATGTCCAGGCTTTGTCTTGCTAATCCTTACTTTATGGTTGGTTCTGATGCCAGGTATGAGGCTTTCTTACTATGTGATTATCCTACACTGTGGGACTTTTTCACTCTTCGTGCTTTTGCTTGTACAGGGTGGTATTACCATGGGGAGAGAACTGGATTGATGGGGTTAATGACTCTCAAGGAGTTACTTGATTCAATAGGTAAAGAAGAAGTTACCCCACCTTCGATACGCTACCACTCACTCGGCCAGGAACTGCAAAGGAGTGAATTCTTTGGAACGTAGGAGTGGAATGGTATACAGGACTATCAGCCCAAAGGAAAGCAATGAAACTTCTTCCTAAGCCCCTGTTGTCATGGTAGCCTTTAGAGTAGTTGCTTGCCCAAAGCCGTTATGCTTTCATACTGGTCACCTAACTCAACCTAACTCATGTTTAGGCACTCCCCCTACTAATAGGAATGTGACTGTCCTCTATCCCTAGTTGTAACTGACCTTTCCCGAGAAGAAGAGGATACTAGGGGATATAGCTAGTAAATGGAACTCCAACTCCCTCGCTCCTAACTCAACTATGCCCAGATAATCTACTAAAGAACTTCATTCGTTGGCCGAAGCCGGCTCACTTCATTCTGAAACTCCTCTTTCTATACTTAATCAGAAGAACTATAACTCTTTTCTTTACACTTTGTCCTAGAAGCCCGGGACTAGCAACCAATAGGAGAAGAGGACCCTAGCAACAATAGCAAGAGCAGCAAGAGCAGCCCTGCCTGCGAGTAGAAGAACAAGGATACTAGCATCCGTAGAAGGAGCAGGGTACATTTCCAAGAGGACCCTTCCTTGCTGAGGAGGACAGTGTTTGCTCCATACAAAGGCGCCTCTTGGGGGGCGAAAGAACTCCCTCCTAAACCCCTTCACTCCTCTAAACTTCCTATTCTTACCTACCCGCCTTCTTATGATCTAACTGCCTTTCTTCGACTAGTGCTATCAGTGCACTCCTTGCCTTAAGCCCAGATCCGTGCTCGGCTAACCTTCTTTCCTTTCCTCTTTCCCCTTAGTCGAGCATATTACACTAACCTTGTTAAGCTGGAATATAGGGATTCTTTTAGGCTTTCTTTGGGTTCAGTTAACCCCAACATAAGCCTGAAAGCATCAGGAGTCTTCCCACCGCTACTCTTATTCTTCCGTCACTCCGGGAATCAACTCCCAGCCAAGAAGTGAAGAGTGAGACTCCTGTCCTTTCCCTTTCTAATCTAAGAGCTTCTTCCCTCTCTTTAAGTTCCTAACCCGCATGAGAAAGCTTCTATTCTTTTCGTGTCGTGACTCGATTGAAGCCCTTCTTTCTTTGTAGCTATTCAAAGGGTATTAAATCAGGAGGTTCAGAAGCAGAAGGTAGGACTAGTCTGGGTATGAATCAAATCCTTTCCTAGTCAGTAAGTAAAGCTCTTCCATTAAGACCCCGCTTGAGGAAGCAACCAAGCTTTCTCCTCTAGTCTCTTGCCTCGTCAGCAAGCTCTTCCATTCTCTTCTCCTTGCCTAGTCCGAAAGCCGTAGCCATCTCAGACTTTTCTTTTGTCGAGTGAAGTCCTGGAGTTACTGCCTTCCTCCTTTTGCTTTTGTCGACCTGAAGCTGCAGTGAAGGAGGGAATGGATTAGATTACTGAGGAATTCAATAGCTCGACTGGAAAGGAGAGGAAGGAGCATAAAAGAGTATCTGAGGAAGTAGTTTAAGTCTCAGGATCTTTTCTTTCAAGAGAAGGAGCAAGTACAGGGCTAGGTCCCAGCATAACGGGAGGCGAAGGAGACCTTGATAAAGAGAAATCCGTTTGGTTCCCTTATTGATATTGATTAGGGCTAGTCATAGAAGGGGCTTGAATCGCTATCTTAGGAAGAAATCCAACTAGGAAATGAGATATGGTCCCGGTCTTCTTCCCCCTTAGAAAGGAACTCTTCGCCTCATACGGTTCGAGATCGAGAAAAAGGGATTCTAAGTCTATGTATAGAAATGTCAAATAGGTAAAATAGGCATTCTCGGGGAATGCTTACCGACTTCATCTCGCTTAATTGAATCTCCCGCGACAGGGAAGGGATCATTGGAAAGCGTTAGTGGTTGGCTAGACAGAGATTTGCGAAAGCTCAAGCTCGGGAGAGGAATAGAAGGGTTGGCTCTTTTTCCTTAAGATCTTTCACCGGACCCTTACTGATTAGGGCGGATTGCATGCTTTTTGATTATGAGACCCGACCCCCTTTCAGGTATTTCCTTAGCCTGCCTTCACTCCTTCAGTCCTTTTCGGACTTCAGCCCCCACTCCGGAACCCAACTCTTAGCTTGACTCTTTCAGTCAGTTTTTCATTCTCTTAGCTCAGACTTTAGAGCTATCTCTGGGGCATCTTTTTAATATATGTAAGTTGCTTCTGTGCCTACTTTCGTACCTTTCCCCTTTGGCCCTTGGTAATTCCGCATCTGAGATGAGTTAGGTCAGGAAAGGTGGCAAGAGCCTATTCTATTATACGATACCACCAAGAGATCGAATTCCTCCTTGCAGTTGATTAACTATAATTGGACATGGTAAGGAAAGCAGGAATGTAATCAGGCTCAGACCTATTCTTGCAAGAGGCGATTCGTGCACAAGCCCTTCTTCTTCGGCCTTTTGACTCTTTCTTGCTCTTTAGGGAATTTCGGAGTGAATGAGTTCAACAAAACAAGGAAAGAAGGCTATAAGCTGCCTACATGGAATCATGCACACCTCCCAGAAAGAGTATATTGCGATAATAGAATGCTAAATCTCCCTAGCTTCCTTCCTCCAACTGCTCTTAGTCCGCCTACTACTATTATCCCTTCTCTTCGACGAGTAACTCCCTGCTCCTCGGGCATTAAGGCCAGGAAAGGAATCAGTCCCAAGAGCGGCTACGACTACGAGAGCTCTTACCCTTCTAACTTTAACACCGGTTACGTCCTTCTTGTCTTTTGCAGCGGTTAGGAATTCAATAGCAGTTAATTCAATTGCTAGTCTGACAACGGCTTATTCTTGAACAACAACCATGGCATTCTCTGCCTACTCTTTCACTATGTCATTTGCTTTCCTTAGTAAGCCTTCTGCTCTTCGAATACCTAAGGGATTCAGTCAGTTCAGTTACTTCCCCAATCAGTACCTTGCTTCTAGACCTCAAAAGAGCTTATTCGATCACAGTTGATTCCGTGCAGTCTGTCCCTCAATCCGATTAGGGGCATGCCCTTTCTCCAAGTGCCTTACTGACTTTTGAAAGCAGACATCTGTCCATTCAATCGGAATTGATATTTCGTCAGGTATACTCAATTTAGCGATATCCCACTTCTCTTCCTAAATGAGAGGGGCTCACTTGACGGAGCGCCGAGCATTCTTCTTCGTGCTAGTTCCCCCTCTCCAGTTCTTCTAACTCGACAATTCTCTCAATAAACTACGGATACCACACAGCTCCTTATTCTTCTATGACCCAAAGGTGCAAAAGAAGGAGAATCTTCCCATAGAGAATATGGCACGGGTAAGCCAATCAATCAAGCAAGACAAGCACGGACCAGACAAGAGGGTCAACTCTCTCCGTAAGGCTCGGATACGCGTTCATAAACTCCTCTAATTCATATGTCGTACCGATATCGGGAACACATTCCAAAAGATCGCCTCTCTTTGGACTCAAGACATGTTTTGATGTCAGTCTATGGCACTTCTACACCTGGGCAGACAGAGCTTGGTAGCTCAGAGGAAGAAGCACGTACTCATGAACCAGACCCGCTTCTGTCCCTTGTTGAGGGTTGACCTCTATGCCATAGCCTATTTGGCACTGTATCCTCTTTCGGTGAATTCTCATTTTCTATCTCCCTTCCCCCTCCCGACACCAAAGAGTTGATTTCATCTCCTACTGCGGCTTGAACGCTTCTCCGTGATTCCCTCCCCTCAACTAGGCGAGGATAGGCAGAATCGGGAGTCTCGTCTATGGTGGCAAGAAATGGGGAAGCCATAAAGGTTGGGCATGAATCAGTCGTTGGGAAGGAATAAAAAGAATGAAAGGTGAAGTCATCGTTTCCGGTCGATCTCCCTCTTGAACCCGTCGGGTCGTGAGACAAAAAGCTATGTGAACGTACGCACCAGCCTTTATCCCCCAGTTCTTTTACAGCCTTTATTCCATTCCGCAAGTTGAATGTCGGAAATCTCCCTCACAGGGCGAAAACATGATTTGATTTGTCCAATCATTCCCTCCCTCAGAGCGAATTCAATAGCATTGGACTAACTCGCCACGGGAAAGCTAGCCATAAGTCAAGTAAGGTTAACAGCCCTATTCATGTGCATTCGATTCCGAAAGACCGGATTCAATAGCTGCGGATTCTCTTGCAGCAACAGCACATTCGAGAACACCGTAAGCCCCTCCTCGGAGCACTAAGCCCTTATACCGCTTTACTCTGTTAATTAGATAGACATCCTTCCCCTACTCCTGATGGTTATTTCGGATTCTGTGCCTGGGTGGTATCTAAAAAAGGCATCCTAGACTGTGGGTACTTCCTCTTTGGTATATACCCACTATCGTAGAAAAAGATGAAGTCTTTCGCGAGGACGAGGTCGCCTTGGACTATCTGTTAGTTCACTCCTCCCGGACTAAACGATCGCACACAATGACCAGGCTATAACCAAAATAGGTGTAAACGAAAGCAGTGCTTTGCTCAATCCCAGGGCGACAATCAATGGATTTCGCTTCTGAAAAGGACATCAGCTCTGAAAGAGCCGACCCGGCTGCCGCGTAAACTACCGTGGCGATCGAGAGAGAAAAAAAACCTAAGAACGAGCCCAGTAGTGGAAGGCTCGCTTAAGGCGCCTTCAGCCTTATCACCAAGTCAATAGGAACTCTCTTATCGCAAAGCTCGTTGAGCAAAAGACTTCGGAATGGGACCAAAAAAGTCCGAACGAACCGACCGACTTTTCTTGCTTTTTTGTGTTATAAAGTGTTAAAGCCTACTGCAAGGGGGATGACAAGGTTGATAGGAACGTCGTGGAAGAATTCAAACGAAGGGGGCCCTCCACGAACCATCTCACCCATGATCTTGACAGCCAAGTCACAGAGATCATTGAATTGCAGGAGCGCAGTCTAGTTTTCTTCGAAGCTCCCATTCTATAAAGCAGGGAAGAACTAAGGCATTGAAATCCCCTAGTGCTTCCATCAAGCGAAGCACTAGACTCACTCCTCAGGATTAGACCTAACGGAACTATTCCTGCTTCATTCAACTCAGATAAGCTAGTCTAATTCTCTCGGATCAATCCTCGGTCTCAGCCGCATCTCATATAGAGAATAGATTCCTTTTGAATCCGTGCGTGCTTCAGAAAGAACTTTCCGTACGTAACTGAAGATTCATTTAATTGAACTGAACACTAATAAAATTTCACATTCAGTCAAGTGTGAATTCTCACTAACTTCAAAACTATTCTTTAGGATTTTAGGCCTACAGGTTACCGGCTCGCATCCCCTCGGGGACTCAGCACTATTGGGCCTTAGGTTTCTCGATCGATTAAAGAAGGAAGATGAAGAAAGAACTAAACTTGTTATATATGAGATTTTCCGTCTCAAGGGAAAGCAAGGAAGTCGCATGGGAAATCTCGATCACTACTTATGGTAACGGATTCTCATGATGCCCGCTATTCAGTGATGGTGAGCTGGTCAAGTAAGGAGAATCGGAATAATCGAGCGAATCGGTATCAGTCTTGGAGCAGGGCAGCGGATCAAAAAATACCCCAAAAGAGTAGAAATAAGGTACCTATTACTCCATTCGTCAAAGCACGCTGAACACCGGCTCTTGATCCAGGGGTTTTTCATGTAAGTGGTTTAGAGTGAGATTCTTGTGACCGACCACCTCACTCCGGAATAGAGACTCTCAATAAAGTCAGAAAGATAAAGAAGGGCGGACAGTTTAGACTGGTTGGACAGTTGGACATATGACCGAAGAGTTGCTAACAAGAACAGCAAATCGAATTCACGATATTTTTCCGCTAGCACCTGACGAGCACGGAGAAAAAGACTTTCTTCGTGATCCGCTTTCCCTAAAGTACGGAAAGGACTTTGATTTCCAAAGTGCCGAAGCCTAACCCGAACTACTTGACTTTCACCACTCGACTTTCCTCGATCCTGAAACAAGACTGATTCTACGACCTACCGCCTTCCCGCACGCTATCTACTGTAACCGCGGTATTCGAACTGTAGGCTTGAAGAAAGATAGCCACTTCTTATACTCTATTTTCAGAGAGTGATTTATCTAAAGGACGGAGAACTAAGGAAAGCACCTTACCCTTTCCAATATGAATATGGGCTCCCCGAGTCCTCTCTTCCTCCTTCTGTTGTTTCTGATCTGGATTTACCTATTGCCTTGAGGAAAGAAAAGAGATATTTGACTTCTCACCCTATTAATCACTTTGTGTCCTATCAAGCTTCCTTCCCTTAAAGCTTTCGTTTCAGCGATTTCTTCCACCAAGATACCGGAAGAAGCCCTCAATCATCCCACAACATCAACGGGGGAAGAAAGCTATAATAGAAGAAATGGAGGCTCTAAAGAAGAACGACACTTGGGAACTGGTCACCGTTACCAAGAGGCAAACGTACGGTTGGCTGCAGGTGGGTATATACCCTGAAACACAAAGCGGATGGCTCTATCGAGAGGGCTCGTCTTGTGGCGAAAGGTTTCACACAAACCTATGGCGAAGAAGTCCGCACACAGGGGACTAGGAATAACTCACTTAACTGACGACATAGAGGACCTACCAATCATTCAACTATAGGTATAGGAAGAACTAGTAAATAACCTCTCCGAGCAAGCAAGTGAGTGAGCTAGTAAGCAAGCCAAAGCTCCCCGACAATTTCTTTCAAGTCTTCAGCGCAATCAGATTCAAGAGAGGGAGAGGCCAATAAAAAGCATAAAGAAGGTTACCAGTAAAGAGTAAGAAGCTAAGCTGAAGAAAGGCGAGCGTCAGATAAAGAGAGGGTCCGGTCCGATAAGGGGGTTAATCTCGATCCTACATTTTTGAAACTGGAAAGCAGGATACTCAATCTATCTATCGAAAGCCTTAGAGTAGGAGTAGAGGTGGAAGGAAAGAAAGGCCATCTGATCTAGGGCTATCGGTATCTTCACTTAGCTCTGTTCAACAGCCCAAGGTCAACAAAGAGCGCCCCCCTACACAAGTGGTTTTAGAACCCACATTTTGAAAAGTTCTGTTAGGTTCTTAGTAGCAGTCGGCGACCTTTTCTTCTTTTACTTCACAGCTAATAACATTGATTCAATTGGCATTGACAATAATGAGTAGGCGG
>Ga0153959_1000705_pt1 | contig 10691 bp, 12 predicted proteins | sample TSFL043MetaG_FD_104685 | JGI IMG/M metagenome (GOLD analysis project Ga0153959, IMG submission 104685) | Attine ant fungus gardens microbial communities from Florida, USA - TSFL043 MetaG | ecosystem: Host-associated > Fungi > Mycelium > Unclassified | place: USA: Florida, Wekiwa Springs...
ATAGAGAAATATCTGTACCATATCTTGTAAATCAATAGTAGATACAAATGACGACTATAAAGCATCATGCTTGTTGATGGAAGTTATAATACCAGGTCGCTGTGTGTTGAATAAGTATAACAGCATATGTAGATGGTTGAGTAAGTATACTAATATATCAAGCAAAGACGACAGCAGAGCAGAAAGAAGATAGAGGGAGTGATAGATGATGTTTGTCACTGACTAAGCAATGATTGTAACTTAGTTGGAAGTTTGTTGCTTAGTCAGTAATAAAAGGGCTGCAAACATGCTGCACTGATTGCAGTATGTTTTACTAGCTATCACATGCGATCTTGCCTGACATTCTGTTTATGATCAGGGTACTGGTGAGCTCATCAGTGTGGGTATGTTAGCTATGAAGGGCATGTAAGGGGTTAGGTGGTACCGTGCTTGTTAAGAGTAAGCTCAATGTTAAGGCTTGCCTAGTTTTATTTCTGATGAAGAGCTGTTTTGGAGTAGTACTTTATATTTCTTATGTTGCCAAAAACAACGAGAATCTTCATCAAATTCTGGTCTACTTCACAGTAACTGGAGCCATATCAGAAGTCAATATTGAGGCTAAGGTACCTGCTTCTCCATTACCCCATTAGCTAGAACCAAGTTACGAGCCCCGACTCACAAGTAGTGTCTTATCTTCATGAAAATATAGTAAAAAGGATGTCAGAGTCCAAGACACTCACTTTAAGGTTAAACTACCTACAGTATCATCCATCTACAAACCATTGTCCTCATATTCACCATCATTGCAATCACACAGCCATGATCTGATCAATAGCAACAAAGTGCTCCTTAATGCACAGCAATTATCAAGCTCTCGTTGGTGGCAGTTATAACCTTTTCCAGGAATCAGTGATTAATCAGAATAACCTTCACACGACATGCCAGAACCAGGTGAGTGCCAATTTATTTTCTCTTTCCTATCTTGTGCTATATATTGAGTTTGTTTCAGATGCAGAAGAAGACCAGTATTGGATACTCTACCAATGACCTACTCTACATGCCCATTGCCTCATGGGCTACTGATTCTATGAGTTACTGTAGTCATCAGCTAGCAACAGGCACAGTGAGGGAGAAGAGAGCTTGGTTGTTGGGTGGTATTGTAGTGGGCATAGATGGTGATAGAGGAGAGTCCTGGAGGAGTAAGAGGGATGAACAAATAGCCATAATTTCAGCAGTATCCTTGGCCTTGAGAACATCTGGATTGACAACAACCTGGCACAGGTCAGTGCTATATTTTGTTTGATTCCATGTACACTCACACTGAAGGAGCTCTGCATGTTGCTCCATGGTCAAGAGCAGCCAAACAGGCATGCATATAACTCTCAGTATATCCAATGACTCAGAGTTATTATCAGACAGTGGGCTTGTAGTGTCAGCAGCCAAAAAGAGGGGTTTAACAGGCAAAAGGCATAGTGGTAGTTATCACAAAACAAACATATATTAGTTAATACTACATAGTAGTCAGTAAACTACCAAGTTTGTACATTATGAATGAGTCAGATAACATCAACACCAAGATACCAGAGGGCTTGGGGTGCAGCACCTGCAGCACCTCCACCACTGATCATTGATTTTACACTTCTTGTACCAAGCTGAGTAACAACACTCATACAACCACACAACCGATCCATATCTTGGATCTGAGGTCGACCTTAGAATGATGGTAATCACTATAAGTTTGTCAAGCAAGATCGTTATGGACATACCTCTAAAATCATCTACTGTGATTACTTTTCCTTCCCTGGAAAGGATGTGGTATCAATGCTTCAAGTTTTTCCATCCAGAAGATCAGACCAATGTAGTACAAGAGAACATGATGATGGTGTGATTGGTGATGCTATACCAATATAGAGCTGTTCTCAAAAGTCTGATACTACTCATAATGTTACGAAAGTAGGCTTCAATGGCCCTAGGAGCATAACCTGGCAACTCAATTGTTTTTATCAAGGAAGAAAATGGTCAGGGCATCTTGGAAGAAGCTAGGGGTGTGTTAGAGAACAATGAGGTCGATGCTGGAAAGACAAAAGATATAGCTCACAAGGTGGAGGAAGTGTGGCTTGCAGGATGGAAAAAAGATCACTAGGAGGGTGAGGTTGAATGTACTAGGAACAGTCTTTGGGAGGCAATGTCTACAAAGAAGACCTAGTACCTACTTGGATTCAAATGGCCCGCAAACTATTTCAGATCTTGAAACACAATGCTTGGTCCAACTTGTAAAGGCCCAGCTGCAAATTCATACTTCATTCATCTTCTGATTCTTTCTCATATGACTGTTTATTCACAAGCAAGTGCTGGGTTATTGTTTACAATAGCATTCAACTGTGCCAGTTGATAGGCTATAACTGTTTGCATGTCAATGGATTACAGGTATACTTTGAATAGTTGTAACACTCACACAAGAATGAACAAATAAAACAGCCAACCTGAACCTGTCGGTTGTTCAACAATATGAAGTGGAAGAGATGGCTTATAACAGTACACAAAATGAATTGATTTGAATATGTTACATCATAAAAAGTCGCAAGATACTTAATCTGGTACTCCAGATCAATTTGATTACATAATACTACCAAACTAAGTACTCCAGAGAAGAACCACTTCCCAAATCCAGTACTCCAGAGAAAGACCAAGTCCAAATTGAATACTCTAGGAAGAACCAATTACCAAATTGAGTACTCTAGAAAAGGACCAAAGTCCAACTGTAATCCTGAACATATTTGTGACACAAAAAGTGTGACATTTTCACCTTATATAGGAATTTTATTACATTTGGTACTCCAGATCAGAACTATGCCCATGGTTTAGGACAACATACTGCTAGATTACTTGTACTTTTTTTGTTCTTAGCAACCTTGTGCTGCAGGTGCATTGGCACTTGGTACATATAGAGGAATAGTGCTCAGTTCTTAAGAAAGTACTCTAGAGTAGGGATTCTCTTCTTAGAGGTGATCGTTTAACCATATTATTAGAGTAGTAGTTAGTAGGGTAGTAGGCATCTGGCTGGGTGAAGACTTTGTGCCCTAGCAGATGTAAGTAGTCAGTAAGATAGTCAACCAAAGAAATACTGGTCAGTAAAACCCGCAAATACACCTTTCCTACACAACCAAAAAACTCTGCCCTTTCTTAGACACAACATCATGTCTCTGGAAGAGTACAACCAAACCATGAGCAGTCTGCTCAAGCAAAGGCAAGCACTTGCCAAACTGAGATGGAAATTAGAAGAAAGAGAGGGACACAGATATTAGAACTATAGATTGTTTGGTCACCTAGCTAAAGACTGTAGAAACAAGGGAGAAAAGGAAGAGATAAAGATAAAGAAGACAAGCAATAGATTTGAAGCATTAACAAGCAGGGTAATGCAATGTGGGGTAAAGGAGGTGAAACAACAGAAGGTAGTTGTTATGAATCATGACACAAGGACTTTTCTTTTCTCTTTTCTTTTCTATTTTTCTTTTCTATTTTTAGAATGAACTTACATAATCAGGGAAGTCACATAATCAGTCACATGACATGTCACATTGATGTCACATGATCACCATGGGAAATTAGTGCACAGACCAAGTAGAATAGATATAAGTAGTGTACTCAAATCCAGCAGGGACTCTAATGAGTTCTCTTTGTCTACTCTGACTTAGAGTTGGGATCCGCCTATCTAAGTTACTTGGGTGACCATTCCTTACAGTAGTGGAAGAAAGGAGGCAATGCTTCAGGTGTGGAGAGAAAGGGCACAAGAAGTAGGAGTATCCAAAAGGAAACAAGGAGAGGAGGGAAGAGGTGGCACCCCCACAAGAAGTATGGAGAAAGATAAAGGAGCATTGTGGGGCAAAAGGACTGCCACCTAGAGGAGCGGTCATGAGCATGGAGGGGTGGACAATGAGGTGGGAGGTTATAACACTCATAGAATGTAGAGGATATGATTACAAAGGGACAAAAACTCAGGAGAACAAAGAACAGGGTTCCCTGAGTAAAGGACAGTGGTATAATATGTGGTGTGGAAGATGTAAAGAGGCATGGAACTGGAGAGACAGAGAGGTGGAGAATGGAAGAGCAGAGAGGGTGAAGTGTAGTATATGTGAGGGAAGAGATGCAATCATATAGAAGACAAAATGAAATGAGAAAGGAGAGATTTTCTGTCCATCCTGCAGAACAGGAAAGAAGGTACCATGGTGGAACTGGAGAGGAAAGATAGAACGGTCAGTGCCTAGGGCCCAGAAGGGGAGGGCTGGAATCACTGATCTAGAGAAGAGGCAGAGAGAAGTCAGGAGGACCTTAAAGGGTCTATGAGAAGTGTGGATGCAAATAGGAGTGGAGAGAATCAACACTCATGAAGGAATCTCAGTGAAAGCATTACTAGATAATGGAGCCACAAGACTCTTCATGAGCAAGAAGTGCACACAAAGGGGGGGCTTCAAGTTAATAAAACTTGAAAAGCCAATATTAGTGAAGAATGTAGATGGTACAGGAAATAGTGGAGGTGCAATTCCACATGAGGTAGAAGTAAATCTGTACTTCAAAGGGCATGTAGAAAGAGTAAGAATGGATGTGTGTGACCTAGAGAAGATGGAAGTAATATTGAGGATGCCTTGGTTACAGGCACACAACCCAGAGATAGATTGGGAGAAGGAGAAAGTAAAGATGATGAGATGTCCACCCATATGTGGACGATATGTGGGCAAGAAGGAAATGGGCCCAGAAATCAAGAAGAGAAGAAAAGAAAAGAAAGAGATTCAAGAGGATGAGATCAAAAGAATTAGGTGGGCAGCAGATAAGAAAGAAGATTGGGGAAAAGAGGAGGAGATGAAACTGGACCATAGAAAGGTGGAAGCAATGGTGCCTCAAAAGTTCCACAAGTGACTGAAGGTATTTGGAAAGGTGGAGTCAGAAAGAATGCCAACAAGAAAGATATGGGATCACGCTATAGATCTCAAGGAGGAGTTCAAGGCCAGTAAAGCACAGGTGTATCCACTCTCTAGAAATGAGAGGGAGGAGGTTCAATAGTTTATTCAGGACCACTTGAGGAAAAAATACATAAGGTCTTCAAAGTCACCACAGACTTCTCTAGTTTTCTTTGTGGGAAAGAAGAATGGTGGAAAGTGTATGGTCATAGACTATCATAGACTCAATAAGCAGACAGTAAAAAATAACTATCCATTACCATTGATTACTAACTTAGTAGATGCAATGGAAAACAAGAAATTGTTCACTAAGATGGATTTATGATGGGGCTGCAATAATGTATGCATCAAGGAAGGTGATGAGTGGAAGGTGGCCTTTATTACACATGTGGGGTCATTTGAACCAGTGGTGATGTTCTTTGGGATGACAAATTCACCAGCAACATTTCAGAGAATGATGAATGAGATCATGAGGGATCTTATAAATGAAGAGAAGGTGGCAGTCTTTGTGAATGACATACTAGTAAGCACAAAAGAAGAGGAGGGACATGATGAAATTGTGGAAGAAGTGTTAAAATGATTAGAGGAGAACGACTTGTATGTGAAACCAGAAAAATGTTCATGGAAAACAAATAAAGTAAACTTTCTGGGAGTAGTGATAGGTCAGGGGAAAATTGAGATAAAGAAAGATAGAGTGGTGGGAGTATTGAACTGGCCAATACCAAAAATGGTCAGGGACATTAGAAAATTCTTGGGACTCACCAACTACTATAGGCAGTTTATTAAGAACTTTGCAGCACTTACAAAGCCCTTGAATATGTTAACAAGGAAGGACAAGAAGTGGAGATGGAAGAAGGCCCAGCAAAAGGCATTCAAGCAACTGAAAGGAATCTTCACCACAAGACTATTGCTAGTAGCACCCAACTTAGATAAAGAATTTAGAGTTGAGGCAGACACTTCCAATTTTGCAACAGGAGGCATATTGTCTATTAAATGCAAAGACAATAGGTGGGGGCCGGTAGCCTACATCTCAAAGTCTCTAAATGAAATGGAATGTAACTATGAGATTCATAATAAAGAGATGTTGGCGGTAATTAAATGCTTGGAAGCCTGGAGGCACTTTTTGGAAGGTGCAAAAGAAAAATTTGAAATTTGGTTAGACCATAAGAACTTGGAGTACTTTATGAGCAATCAAAAATTAAATAGATGACAAGCTAGATGGGCTCCATATCTCTCGCGGTTCAATTTTATTTTTAAACATGTACCTGGAGGAAGAATGGGAAAAGCAGATGAATTAAGTAGAAGATCAGACTGGGAGGTAGGAGTAGAGAAGAATAATGAGGAGCGGACACTAGTAAAGAGGGAATGGTTGGAAGCCAGAGCAGCACAAGTATTGGAAGTGGTAATTGAAGAAGTAGATATCCTGGATATAGTGAGAAAGAGTAAAGTGAAAGACAATGAGGTTGTCAAAGCAGTAGAGAAAATGAAACAAGTGGGAGTGAAAGTTTTACAAGACAAAGAACAGAGGGAGCATGAGGGGTTAATGCTGAAAGAGAGGAAAGTGTACATGCCCAAAGATGAAAAATTAAGGGCAGAAATTATCAGGCTATATCATGATATATCTGTAGGAGGACATGGGGGACAGTGGAAGACAACAGAGTTAGTAACAAGAAATTTTTGGTGGCCAGGAGTAAGCAAGGAGGTGAAGTGGTATGTGGAAGGATGCAATGTATGCCAATGAAATAAAAATTGTATGCAAGCACCTGCTGGCAAGTTAATGCCAAACTCAATACCAGAAAAACTATAAAGTCATATATCAGCTGATTTCATTACAAAGTTACCATTAGCACAAGGATATGACTCAATTCTGGTAGTAGTAGACAGGTTGACAAAGATGGCCCATTTCATACCTATTACAGAGAAGATAACAGTAGGGGGACTAGCTAGATTATTCAGAGATAATGTCTGGAAGCTACATGGCTTGCCAGAAAGCATTATTTTCAATAGAGGGCCACAATTTGCAACAGGAGTGATGAGAGAGTTAAATGCAATGCTGGAGATCGATAGCAAATTATCAATGGTGTTCTACCCACAAACGGATGAACAAATGGAAAGAATAAATCAGGAGTTAGAACAATATCTCTAAATATTCATTGATCATCAAGAAGAACAGTGGCCAGAATAGTTGGGAACAGCAGAATTTGCATACAATAATAAAGTACATACTTGTTATGGTTTGCTCTGACACTTATCTTTTTCTTTATTAATTTAATTAATTAATGATGATACAACTTACAAACACAACACAGAAACGTCATGATCATAAAAGGGACAAGCATGGGAAGATTGAGTGATGATCTGAGATTGATCACATGCCAATCAGGCAGCCGCTATGTGTGGGAAAATATATGGGCAGAAGCTGTCTGATGTGGGGAATTACTCAGGACTTGACAGATAGTAGTTAATAGATACCATGATCTCTCTTAGAATAGCCTTAGCATAGCCACTTGTAATTATATAAATAGCTAGGCAATTCATAGAGGGAACTCTGTTGAGTTCTCCTTGTCTTTTACCTCATACCCTCTGAGGGGGATCTAGGATTGTCCCGCGGGTCCTGACAATACTGGAACAAAGGTGTTACTTTTCCAAGTGAATCATGGACAGAACCCCAGAATGGGATTTGAGTTGAGGAAGAAGGGAGATATGAAGGAACAGAAAAATTTGCTGAAAGGATAAAGAATGTGCAGAAGGAAGCTAAAGCAGTGCTACAGAAGGTGCAAGATGACATGAAGCGGTATGCAGATAGAAAGAGGGGAGAAGTAGAAGAATACAGAGTGGGTGACCCAGTGCTGCTCAGCACTAAAGACCTGAAATACCAAGTGGCTGGAAGACATACAGAAAAGTTCACAGAACACTTTGTAGGACCTTACAAAGTAAAGGCAATTATCTCTAGTAATGCAATAGAATTAGAATTGCCTAGTATGGTTAAAATACATCCAGTAGTTAATGTTAGTAGAGTACAGAGGTACAAGTTACAAGTGGAAGGACAAAAGAAGGAAATGCCACCCCCAATGGTGATTGAGGGAGAAGAAGAGTAGGAAGTGGAAAAGATTATGAACAAAAGGAGAATACGAGGAAAAGACAAGTATTTAGTGTGATAGAAAGGATGCACAGCTGAGGAAGACACTTGGAAGAGCAAGGAGAATTTGAAGAATACAATGGAGCTAGTAGAAGAATTTGAGAAAAAATATAGCAGGGAAGAAGAAGAAGAAGTAAGTATCACAAATGGTCACTTACTAGATTTGTGATTGGTGATTTGATGATTCTCAAGCAAGGTAGTTTAAGCAATGAAAGATGTTGTTAAGTCTAAGGTCTAATCCTCAGACTAGGAAGCCTTATATACAGGAATTGACAGTCTGTGTGCCTGGACAGAGCATCACATGTTTACTGCCTATTGTTCTGCATATGGCAGTTCTTTTGTGTCTGAAATAGTAATAACCTAACCATAAAAGGAGCAGTCCTTGTTTGTGTTTAAGGATTGATGTGTATCTATAGGTAATAGATCAGTGTCATGCCAAACCTTGAGGTCCTTGTATCTCCACAGGATCTTATTGCCCTAAGGTCTATTTATACTTGTCAGAAGTGTATTGAGGAGAGCTTCCATGTGCATATGGAAGCGAACATCCACGTCTGGCAGTTCCCAAGATATCTGCCAATCCGTGTCCAGTACTGATTAACTGATATCTTGATGAGTACTGATAGCTTTGACACATTTTGGGCATTGTTTAAAAGGTCTTCATGAGGGCTTTCAGATGCATCTTAGACTGTGGGAATCATGCAAGTATCTGTGGAGTTATGGCCAAATGAAGCTTGTGACAATAAGATGGCAAGAGGCAGAAGAAAACAGAGAAATGTTTAGTAGAGAGTTACTTAGAAGGTATACTGCCAAATTGCTCTATGAATAGGGCAATAAGAAATATGACAAGGAATACTGAAAACAGATAGAAGAAAACTGGAGACAATGGAAGAAAAACCTATTCTCAAGATATAGTAGAAATCCATTCTTAAAGAAGATGGAAGAAGAAAAACATGAATATAAGGGGGGGATAATAGAAGAATGGAATGAAGAAGAAGACAAGAAAGATTGACAGAGAATTGAAGAAGACAGGAAATATTTGGAAGGATTGAAAGACAAAGAGGAAAGTATGGGTGACATAAGAGACCCATACAACGAGCTGTGAAAAGTTCTTGGGATGAAAACCCTTGAGAGGGGGGGTAGTGTCATGAATTACCTTTTCTCTCTAAGTCAATATTTATTTTTATTCTATTTTATTTTTCATTTAAATATATAATATTGTTGGATCAGTAAATAAGGACAAATAATTGGACTTGTATAAGTAGTGTACACAATCTAGTAAGGACTCTAACAAGTTCTCTTTGTCAACTTTGACTTAGAGTGCAATCTGGGTTAAGGTTACTCTATCTGAGCTAAGGATCATTACCAGATGTTATAAATTACCACTTTTCCTAAGTTATTCTTATTTTATTTTATTTTATTTTTTAGACATATAAGAGTTAATTGCCAAATCTAAAATGGTGACTCAAAAGAGATGCATAGGAGGAATATAATGTGTATAAATAGATATTATGTCTAAGTATGTCATGGAGTAGTGTCAGAAATAGTAGTGTGATGTTAATAAAGAAAAGAAAAAGAAATAATAATGTAATTACTCTGAGGTCTGAATAATATTCAGAACTCAATTACAGGTATGCTACTAAAGAAATAAAAGAGAATGTAAAATCCAGAGTGTTGCCAAGTAATGTCCAGAGGTTGTATTTAGTGATGATGGAGGGAACAACCTTGGCTTCAACTTATGTGTTGCGCCCCAATCTTCTGTTATTGTGTTGGTCACTAACTTTGGAGAAATAGAGTCATCAAAGTATGAGGTGGAAAGGAGATATATCATGAGAGAATAGATACAAGTAATGTTAATTTACAAACTAGAGAACTACACTGTAACTATATGGTATATATATAAAATCTAAAAAAGGAGATGTACATAGAGCACAGATTACAATGTAATTACAGGAGATAGATGTAATTGACTAGGAGATTTATTATGAAAAGGAGAATAATAAAGATAATTAATTAAATGAAAGAAAATAAAAATAAAAAATAACTATGAAATTTCCAGAATATAACAAAGTAGGATAAATCAAATATTGGGAACTCTAATGAGTTCTCTTTGTCAACTCCAATAAAGAGTGCAAGTGAGGTTAAGGTTACACAACCTAAGTCTCAATTGTTACATGGGGGAGGGTACAAATGGATAGTGAATACAAACTAAGTATTCCTACTTATATACCTACTTAGAATAATAAGGATCTGAAACAAAAAGAATCACATGCATCATACAGACTTACATGAGATCCAATAACCTGTGCCATAGACATAGTATGCATAAAAGAGTGTTATTCTTCTACTGTAATAATTATCCCATGTTCTTTTCCAAGATTCACTTATAATTATATTTTCTTGTCTATTTAGAAATGTACACTCAGCATTCACACAGAAAGTGTGAATGGTTGAAGTTAAGCCACCAAATCATCCTTCCTTTATAAGTGAGAAGGAATTGAATAAAAAAACGACCAGCGAAAGAATAAAATAAAATGAAAACATCAATTGATCAACCTTGCCTCACCAACACTACCATTCTCGATTCTCCTAGTATAACAAGGGCAATTAGCATTTCTTAA
>Ga0153959_1000707_pt1 | contig 10669 bp, 14 predicted proteins | sample TSFL043MetaG_FD_104685 | JGI IMG/M metagenome (GOLD analysis project Ga0153959, IMG submission 104685) | Attine ant fungus gardens microbial communities from Florida, USA - TSFL043 MetaG | ecosystem: Host-associated > Fungi > Mycelium > Unclassified | place: USA: Florida, Wekiwa Springs...
CAACAGGCTGATGACCAGGATGAATGCGGTCAGCCACGAGGTGTTTCGCTGGATGAAGGCGACGGGTCCGTCCGGGGCGCTCAGGTCGGGGACGTCGACGTTGACCCAGAACGTCAGCAGCGTGGCGGTGAGCTTGCCGAGGGCCTCGGAGAACGCCTTGGCCGCGGTCTCGATGAAGTTGCCCGCGACCGCCTCGGCCGCCGATCCGGCGGCGTCGCAGACGACGCTGATCCCAGGAACCTCGCATGGTCCGGGCATGATCTACACCCCTCCCCATTCGATGTAGCCGACCACGCTGTCGATCTTCTGCGCGCTGGGGCTGTCCGAGCCGTCAGGCTGCAGCGCCAGGCGCCAGTCGGTGCCGTCCCACTGCACGGTGATCGTGGTGACCTGCATGCGGCCGGAGACGAACCGATTGACCAGCTGCACGGTGGCGGTGTCAGGCGAGTAGTTGACGAAACGAAACCCCGCGAACTGGCCGAGTTGACCGGCCGCGGGAGTTGCGTCGGTGATGGTGGCGCGGGCGGCCGCGAAGGCGTCCCGGCCGGGGCCTGGCATGACCTGCCGCTCGACGACCTGCTGCCAGTTCGGCGCGAGCAGCTTGCGCACCGGAATGTGCGAGGCTGCCAGCAGGGCGCCGGTCGGGGTGTGGGCGTAGCCTGCCGCCACCGACGTGTCGACCTGCCGCGGTCCGGCCTTGGCCGAGTACGGAAGGGCCACGGTCTGGAACAACTCCCAGCGGACGCCGGGTGGTGCCGAGGTGGGCACGGTGGTCGGGCCTTCGTCGGCGGGTGGTGCCGGCGCCGGGTCGCCAGCGGGTGGGGCCGGTTGTGCCGTCGGGGTCGAGTCCGCCGGGTCGTCGGACGTGGTGACCACCAGCACGACCCCCAGCACGAGGATGAGCACCACGAACGCGCCACCGAACAGGAACCCGGGGCGCGTCCAGGGCGAACGCCCGTCCGCCTTCTTCTGGTTGGTCATCAAGCTCCTCCTAGATCAGGGCGGCCGCGATGGCCGAGGCCGCGCCGACGACGATGCAGCCGATCAAAGCCGCGCCGAAGCGCTTACCGTGCGTCGACATCTCACCGTGGGAGTGCTCGACGGCCATCCGGCCACCGACAACCAGCAGACCGATCACGCACAGGGCGGTCACGCCCCACAGCACCCAGCGGCCGATTTTGAGCAGGTTCTCCGACCCCGGAGGTGCTTCGCCGCCGCCGAAGTCCGGCACCTGAGCGAGGGTCACGAGGTCCATGAGCATGTGCATGGCGGTTTACCGTCCGTTCCTGTGTTCGATCCATGGGCGCGACTGCAGTTCGAGCCCTATCTCGGCGATATCGCGTGATGCGGTGGCGAAGGTGGGCTCGGTCGTGCGCCAGGCATCGACCCAGCCGACCCGGAACAACCGCTGCACGGTGCCCTGCAGCCGCTGCAGGTGCGCCTGCAGCGGTTTCGGCAGCTTTCCGGGCGCGTCGGCCACGACGACCAGCCCCCACAGCGCGAGGTGCGCCGGGGTGTAGCCAGAGGCCCACTGCAGCGCCGCGTTCGACGCCGCGGTGAGACCCGCGTAGTTGGACCGGCACACCAGCAGCACGCCCTGGGGCCCGCCGTAGCGCGGATCCGGCCACTGCCGTCCCGCGTCCTTGCCGCCTGGCAGCAGACGCTCCAACGTCGTCACGCCCGCACCGCCATGGCACCCGAGCCACCACCACCGAGGCGCCTCGGCGCCACCCCTCGGTTCCTGCGGAACCCGGGTGTTGATCGGAAGCCGCGCCTCCAGAGGTGGAGGCTGCAAGGCCCCCGGCGCTCGTTGCAGCACTGGACCAGCCGAAACCGCCTGCCACTCCCCCGGCCGGCGGAACGCCATGGTGCTCATCGGTTCACCTCCCCATCACGTGGAAACTGTTGTATGCTGCCACAAGCTAGCATAAACCACATGCAAACGCCTACAAACTACTAAGAAGCCACTACAAAATGTGCAAAAGAGTCCTCAGAGCGAGGGTGGAGGTGTTGACGTTGCGCCAAACAGGGGGGAGCGGAACGAGGACGTCGGTCACAGGACGTGACAAGCTCACCGCCGACATGTCCCCGCCCTCTCGCTTTCAGGAGGAACCCCGTGCCTGAACCGTCCGCTCCGTCACCGTCCGATCCCGACGTGCTCGTGATCGACGAGGTGTCCGATCGCCTCGGGCTGCCGACCGAGACAGTCCGGAAGTTGCTCGAAGCCGGTCATCTGCCCGGCCGCGAGTTCGACGGTCAGTGGCGCATCTACTGGCCGGCCGTCCTCGACGCGCTGAGCCACGGCGTGGTCGACCCCGACGTCGTCGGCGTCACGGTGCTGGCGCAGCGTCTCGGAATGAATGAGTCGACTGTTCGTAGTTTGCTCAGCAACGGTTCCCTCCCCGGTAAAAAAATCGGCAAGCAGTGGTATTCGTACTGGCCTTCCGTGCTCGCAACTCTCGGGCAGGTTGACCAGCCGAAACTCGGAAACGATCACGGTTCACACGAAAAGGGCACAGGGGGGTAGCAGCGAGTGAGAAAAGGGTCAACGGTAGTAGTAGTTTCGGGTGGTGGTATCGCCGCATTGTTTATGGCTGTGATGATGTTCGTCGTCATCGGCGGCGGCGGGGCCAGCTCCGCCATGGGTGACGCGAAAGGCATCAAGATCGGGTTGGTGCCGCAGCCCTACCAGCAGTGGGTGCTCAAGGCCGGGTCACTGTGCGAGGCGATCACGCCCGCCGTCATCGCCGCCCAGATCGAGGCCGAATCCAAGTGGGATCCGATGGCGGTCAGCTACGCCGGGGCCCGCGGGCCCGCGCAGTTCATGCCCGGCACGTGGCCGAGCTGGGGGCGCGACGAGGACGGTAACGGCGTGGCCAGCCCGCACGACATCGCCGACGCGGTGATGGCGCAGGGCCGGTTCATGTGCAGCCTCGTGGACCTGATGACCAGCTACGTCCAGCAGGGACGGGCGCAAGGCGAGATCTTGTGGCTGGCGCTGGCCGCCTACAACGCCGGGCCCGGCGGAGTGCTCAAGGCGGGCGGCATCCCGTTCAACGGGCAAACCGAAGGCTACGTCGCCAAGATCCGTGGACTGATCAGCAAGTACTTCATGCCCGTCGCGCCGAGCGGCTCGGGCCTCGGCCTGGGCATCGTGGCCGCTGGTCTGACCCAGCTCGGCAAGCCCTACGTCTGGGGCGGTGGAAACCACCACGGCCCGACCGGTGGCGGGTTCGACTGCTCGGGCCTGGTGATGTACGCGCTCTACCAGGCCAGCGGCGGCCGCATCGCGCTCGCCGTTCACCTGGCCAACTGGCAGGTCACCCAGGGTGCCGCCGTGACCGGCGCCGTCCCCGGCGGCAGCGTCGACCTCGGGCAGCTGGCGCCCGGCGACATCATCGGCTTCGCCAACGGGCCCGGTGCCCGCTACCACCACATCGGCATCTACGCCGGTCGGGGCCAGCTGTTGCACGCGCCGACCTTCAACGACGTCGTGAAGGTCGCGCCGCTGGACAGCGCGTACTGGCGGGGGATGACCTGGAACGTCCGGAGGTTCACGTGAAGTATCGGCGCACCACCTTGGCGACCGTGGCCTGCGCCGCGGTCCTGCTCACCACAGCGTGTGGCTCACCGGAGCCCGCTCCGGCCGATCCCCCGCCAGTCCCGCCCAGCCCGACCTGGGGCCCGATCAGCGGACCACCGATTCCACCCAGCCCGACGTCGACCCCACCACCGGCACCGGTCACGCCACCGAACCCCGCGTCGGCCGACGGCGCCGATCCCGGCTCCGTGGCGCGGGTGGTGCTGCAGCTGATGTGGCAGATCGACACGACCCGCGACCGGTCGTTCGCCGACGGGCTGACGCGCGCTGCCATGCTGCTCACCCCGGCCTACGCGGACGCGGTCAAGCAGACACCGCCCGCGCAGCCGGACGCGCAGTGGCGGGAGTGGCAACAGCACCAGGCCTACACGACGGTGAGCACCGAGCCGAGCCCGGAGGACACGCCGCCCGACTCGACGAAGACGGCGCACCGCGCCTTCGTGCTCACCTACACCCCCACCGGCCGCGACGGCTGGACCGCCCCGCCGATTCAGCAGATCGCCCTGGTCACGCTGCAGCGAATGACCGGCGGCTGGGCCGTCGAGAAGATCGAATACGCGTAAGGAGACGCTCATGACCGACCCAACGACGATCACGCAGGCCCGCATGACCGAGCTGCTGGCCAGCGAGACTCCCGCCGAGCGCGCCCGGCCGATGCTGCCCGAGGGCATCCCCGGCCCGGTGCAGTACCGCGACCAGTGGTGGGCCATCCCGGAGAACGAGGAGGTCTACCAGCGGGTCACCAACCCGGCTGTGATCGCGCGGTTCAACCAGCTCGTCGAGCGGTACACCGCTGGTCGAGCCGCCCTCGCGGACCAGCAGTCTGAGCGAGGTGCGCCATGACGATGAACGCGCGTGACTTCGCCGAGCGTGCCCTGGTCGGCTCGCTGCTCCGCACCCCGGCAGCCGTCGAGAAGCTGGGATGGCTGCAAGACGACGACTTCCACTCCCCCATGCTGACCACCCTCTACGGCACGGTGCAGCGCATGGTCGCCGAGACCCGTGCCGCAGGGCAGGACGTTGCGGCCGCGGTCACCCCGATCACCGTGTTCGAGCGGGTCCAGCGTGACGAGCCGCGTGCCGTGCAGGACGGTCCGGCCGGAATCAACGCCCCGACGTTGCACACGCTGATGCAGACTGCGCCGGTCAACGCCGACCCCGTCGCCTACGGCGTGATGGTGCTGGAGTCCTCGATCCGGCGGCAGGTGGCCGAGACCGGATACCGGGTAGGCCAGCACATCCAACAGGCCGGGGACCTGGCCGCGGTGCTCGAATCCGTCGAGCGTGCGCTGCAGCAGGTCGCGCACGCGCAGGCCCGCTGGGACGCCAGCCGCCTCGGCAGCGGGATCGCGTCGACACGGCTGGACGGGGCGCCCGACCAGATCAGCGACCTGGTCAACCGGGCCGGACGGGATCTATCGCTACTGATCGAACCCAAGCCCAGCGCCGAACAGGTGGCCGACGCCGAGCACGACGTCATCAACGCCGTGCTGGCCAACGCCACCGTGCTCAACGACCTCGGCGACCGGCTGCGCCCCGAGGACTTCCACGACCGATCCGCCGGCAACACCTACCGTGCCGCCGTCGAGCTGCACAGCCGCAACGCCCACGTCGACCCGGTTACCGTCTCCTGGGAGCTGCAGCGCACCAGCGCACAGCACGGCGCCGGTCTCGCCCCCGACCAGCTGAACATGCTGCAGCAGCAGACCGCCACCAGCGTGAACTACACGGCCGAGATCGTCATGCGCGGCGCGCTGGCCAGGCTGACCGAGCAGGCCGCGGTCACGGTGCGAAACGCGGCCCAGCACCCCGGCCTGCAGCCAGTCGACGTGCTGGCCACCACGCGCATGGCCTACGAAGCCGTCCGCGAAACGGCCAGCCGGATGGGCGCGGCCGCCCGGCTGGCCAGCATCGCCTCCCCCGTGCCGATCGCCCGAGCCCTCGACGGGGCAACCGGCGATCGGGACACGGAACTCGAGTCGGTGACGGCACATCCCGGGCGCCGGCTCGACCACGCGCCCGAACGCTGACCTCCAACCCGAGGACACAGGGAAAGGGCCCGGAACCACAGCGGTTCCGGGCCCTTTCCCTGTCCAGAGTCGGCTACCGGGTCGGGGTCAGCTGCGTGAACGGCGCGAGCCGGTGCATCAGCTCCGGCAGGGACAGCCCCATGCGCGCCGAGATGCTCTCCAGCTGGTCCTGGTTGAGTTGGCACACGCCGGTCGGCAAGACCTCAGCCAGTTCCGCGGCCCACGCGCGCAGGCCCTCCAGCTCCGGAGCCCGGCTGTGTGCCAGATCCGCGACCCGTAGCACGATGCTCGACGCGCTGGCGACGTGCCGCTGGGCAAGGTCAAGCAGCTCATGAGGTGCGACGTCAAGGCGACTGCAGATCTGGGCAAACCGGCGCAACGACAGCGTCCGCTCCGCCCGCTCGTACTGCGCGACCGTCTTCTCGACCACCGGGGGCTGCAAACTCTGCCCCAGCTCCACCCGGCCCAGCCCGCGCTGCCGACGCAGCGCCTTGAGCTGGGCGCCGACAAGCCGGTCGAACAGGGCAGGTCGCTCCGATGCCCTGGTCACCGTGTTCGCCCGATCCCGCTCGGCTCCCAGGGAAAAGAGCCTGCTCCGACCACGTCGCGGGCAGCCGTGATGTAGGTGAACGTGGTGCGCTGAAGTGCCTCGGTCGCCGTGTGCAGGCCACGCAGGTCCGTGAAGGTGGGCAGAGCCCGCAGCGTGCGGTCCGCACGGTCGGCGAGATCCCGCTGCTGGAGTTGGTTCTCCCAGGCGCGGGTGAGCACAAGGCACCCGTCCAGGTCGACGGCAACCCGGGCCAGATTGTCGTCGAGGGTCGCCATTACCCGGCGAGTCCACGCGGCAAGACGGCCGAGCATGTCGTCGCTCGTCGGGGTGGCAGCCAGTTCGTCGGCGAGCGCGCGGACCGCGCTCGTGCGGTCCGCCCAGCACAACGCCTGCCACACCAGCTCGTGAGCCCGGCGCAACACCTCGGGATCGATCCACGCACGGGTACCGTGCAGCTCGTGCAGCTTCACCAGCAGGCTGCGCACCGTCGCTGCCGTGATCGCGTCGAAGTCCTGCGAGCGGTAAAAGAACGCTCCGCGGTCACGGTCGAGCGGACAGGGCTTGTCCGGCTGGTGGTCGTGATGAGTGAGCGCCCGCACCGCCTGCCAGCCGCCGAGCAGCCCGCACGCGGCGAGCACCAGCACGCCGACGACCAGGTAGAGAGCACGGTCGTGGAGATCGTGGTCGACCACTGCGACGACGACGAGCCCCATCGCCGTCAGGGCGGCGAGGACCGTGGGCAGCTGCAGGGCCCGGCGCGCACGTGCCCGATGCCACCGACCAGCGGAGACGTCTGGATTCCGCAGCATCAGGTCAGGACCGTTGGCGAACATCCCGGTCTGAACGGGCTGGTCAAGGCGTGTCACAGGATCAGTCCTCTCCACCCGTGGCGTGGCGATCCAGGGACCGGTGCCTGTTCGGCGGATTGCTTCGCCCTCACCCCGCGTAAACAATAGCTAACAGAGACCATGTGTCACTGTAAACACAACCCATCGGGGAGTGTCAACTACAGCTAACGCGTGGTATGACAAGCTGGGCGCTGTTGTTGACAACATTCACAGGAGGCGCGGGCCATGAACGAGCCCACCGAGTCCTTCGCGGCGAAGCTGTCGCACCTCATCGCGACTGTGCATCCGCCGGACCGGCCGCCCTACAGCTACCGGGAGATCGAGGCTGGCATCAAAGATATCGGTGGAACCACCATCAGCGCCGCCTTCATCCACCAGCTCGCGAAGGGCAAGCGGCAGCCAGGGCTGGCCGCCGCGCAGGTCCTCGCCCAGTTCTTCGGCGTTCCCGTCGACTACTTCTCCGACAGCGAGACCACGGAAAAGATCAACCAGCAGCTGGCCGACCTGGCACGCTGGCGCGACTCGGAAGCCCGCGCGACAGCCGAACGGATCATGTCCCTGGGGCCTCGGGACCGGAGCACGGTGGCGAACCTGCTCGACTCGTTGGAGCAGTACGAGGCCCAGCCGCGTGAGCAGCGTCGACGTCGGAAGGCGACATCTCGGCACGAACCGTGACAGTATGATCACTGGGGGAGGGTTGCTCATCGGCGCTGTTCCGCGGTGTCCGCGACTGAGTGTCCCTGGGACTGAGTTGTCGGAAGGGATGCCGGTCGTGGAAGTCCAGCTACGCCGCCAGTGCCAGCAGCGCGTACGCGGGCTGATCCGGGATGTCGGCCTGCCGGACCCCTGGGACATCGACCAGTTTCTCGACCGGCTCGAAGCCCATCGCGGCAGAGCCATCGACCTGTGCCCAGTGCGCTGGACGCCGGGTGAAAGCTCCGGAGCCTGGCGGGCCTACCCCGACCACGATGTGATCGCCTACAGCGAGAACACGAGCGGGTTCCACCAGGACGCGATCATCCTGCACGAGGTAGGACACATGGTCGCTGGCCATCAGGGCCGATGCGTTCTCTCCGTCGACGAAGCTCAGCGGCGCGCCCCGGATCTGTCGCCCGCGGCCTTCGCCCATCTCCTCGAACGGGTGAATCTGCGTAGCGAGGAGCAGGAGGCCGAGCTGACGGCTCGGCTCCTGCTCGCCCGGATCGCCCGCGATCGGCCAGGAGACCGCCGAGCGGATCCGCTGGCCCGCCGCGTCGAAGCCGTGTTCGGCTGACCGGGAGGGAGTGCTCGTGTCGGCCGCGCTCATGTCCTACGCGCTCGCCGTCGCGCTCGTCATCGTCGCCCTGATCCGAGCACGCCGGCTCACCACCGCATCGAACAAACCCGCAGTGCGCGCCAGCGTGCTGTTGCTGCTCGGCATGGCGGCGACGTTCTCGACGATGTCTCCGCCGTCACAGGCATGGGTGAACCAGTACGTCCCGGACGGATTCAAACTAGTCGGGAACAGCACCACTTTGGTCGCCATGTTCGCGGCCGGTGCCCTCGTCCTGCACACCCTCTACCCTGCCGACGAAGCGACGCGGAAGGCCAAGCCGCGGGCCGTGCTGCTGATCGTCGCGCTCGCCATCATGTGGGCGACGTTCTTCGCGCCACACCCCGTCGAACTCACCGGCTCTTTCGACAGCCTCTACGCGATCGACTGGACACTCGTCCTCTACACCACGGCGTACGCCGGCTACTTCGGCGGAACCCTTCTCCTGCTCAGCGTCCAGTTCGTGCAGCTCGGCCGCCGAGCAGGGCCCCTCTTCCGGGTCGCGTTGTACCTGCTCGCCGTCGGCTCGATCGTCGCCTTGGCGCACAACGCGGCGACGTTGGTCATCGTCGGCTACAACGTGATCACCGGGAACCGCGAGGGAGCCGGCGGGCCGACCGGCGTCTGCCAGTCAGCGTTCAACGACTGGCCCTGCTTCAACGCGATCGGCCTGCCCGCGATCGCCGCAGGGTTCGCGGTCGTCGGCTTCGTGCTTGCCGCCATCGCAAGCACAGTCGCCCGCGTTCGCCGCCGGAACCGGCACCACAACGCCTACCGGCGACTCGAACCCCTCTGGCGGAGACTGACCGTCGCGTTTCCCGAGATCGTCCGGCACGACGACACCGACCGCCCGCGCAACCTGCACGAACACCTCTCGCATCGAGTGGTCGAGATCCTCGACGGGCTTCTCCTGCTCGCCCCCTACCGCAGCGACGCAACGCATGAAGCGGCCACGGCGGCCGCCGCCCAGGCCGGAATCACCGGCCAGCAGCCAGCCGTCATCGAGGCGTGCGAGATCGAAGCCGCGCTGCGCAACCACGCCACCGACCACACGCCATCGGACGCACCCCCGCCAGCGCCCGCATACTCCAGCGACGACATCGACACCGCCACCGTCTGGCTCGACCAGGTCGCCGCCGAGCTGGCCACGTCCCCGCTCGTCGAGGAGTTCCGGAACGCACCGCACGGAAAGACCACACCATGACCACCGGCTCGCTCACACCGCTGATCGTCGACAACGACGGAGGACTCGACGACGCGCTGGCCATCGTCCTGCTCGCCCGGTCCGACCACGTTCGACTCGTCGGCGTCAGCGCCGTGCACGGCAACGTCACCGCGGCCGCTGCGGCCGCCAACTCGAACCGCCTCCTCGAAATCGTCGGCGACCACACCACGCCCGTCGCTCTCGGCGCCTCCGAACCCCTCGCGCAGCCTCTGCACCTGGCCCATCCGAACGACCTGCTCGCGCGCCTCGTCGGCCGACCTCGTCGACGCCGGTCAGCGGCAACACCTGCCGCTGATCAGATCATCGCGCTAGCGAAGGAGCACGCCGGCGAACTGGACCTGCTCACCACCGGCCCCATGACGAACATCGCCCTCGCACTGCAGGCCGCGCCCGAGCTGCCGCAGCTGCTCCGCCGAGTGGTCGTCATGGGCGGCGCCTTCGACGGCGGCAACATCACTGCCCACGCCGAGTCCAACGTCTACCACGACCCGGAAGCAGCCGACACGGTCTTCGCAGCAGGCTTCGACCTGACGGTGGTGCCCCTCGACGTCACCCAGACCGCCACGGCCACCCGCCCCTGGCTCGCCGCTCTCACCAGGACCGCACCCCCGCTACGGATGAAGCTCGGTGCCGCCCTGGCCTGGCTCGCCGCTGGCAGCACGAGGATCCCGGACTTACGCATGCACGACGCTCTTGCCGCCGCCATCCTGCTCGATCCCACGATCGCAACCGCCGAGCACGTCGCGCCGGTCGAAGTGGTGCTCGATGCCTACGAGCACCGCGGGCAGACCATCACCACCGACAGCCGTGACCGACGATCGGCAACCATCGTTCAATCGGCCGACACCTCGGTCTTCCGCTCGCTCCTTCTGCGCGCGCTGAGCACGCGACGCTGAGGACGGGCTACCAGGTCGGGCGGGTCAGCTGGGTGAACGGCGCGAGCTGGTGCATCAGCTCCGGCAGGGACAACCCCATGCGCGACGCGACAGTCGCCAGCTGCTCGCGGTTCAGTTCGCACACGCCGTTGGGCAAGGTCTCGTCGATCTCCGCAGCCCACACGCGCAGGTTCGCCAGGTCCTCCGCCCGGCTGTGCGCCAGATCCG
>Ga0153959_1000708_pt1 | contig 10660 bp, 7 predicted proteins | sample TSFL043MetaG_FD_104685 | JGI IMG/M metagenome (GOLD analysis project Ga0153959, IMG submission 104685) | Attine ant fungus gardens microbial communities from Florida, USA - TSFL043 MetaG | ecosystem: Host-associated > Fungi > Mycelium > Unclassified | place: USA: Florida, Wekiwa Springs...
AATTCCCCTAAGTCAATATTTATATTTCTTTTCTTTTTCTTTTCTTTTAATTATGTAATAACATCGGATCAGTAAATAAGGACAAATAGTCAAACGTGTATAAGTAGTGTATGCCAAATTAACAAGAGCTCTAACGAGTTCTCTTTGTCAAACTCTGACTTAGAGTGCGAACGAGGTTAGGGTTACTCAACCACAACTTCAATCGTTACAGTACTAGCTTAGACCAGACCTTACAATTGAGTAGTGCTCATTAGTTACTTGTACACCTTTCATCTTATAAACTTTGTGCTACTGGTCTATTGTGATCAATTTATATAAAAGAATAGTAGTCATTTTTTAAGAGGCTACTTAGAGTAAGAATCTTCTCTGTGAAGTGATAGTCTATTCTAGTATTAGGACAGTAGTCAGTAAGGCAGTAGGCACCTAGCTAGATAAAGATTTTGTGTTCTAGCAAATGTATAAGTGAGACAGGAGAAGAACATGACAAATCCCTCAAGAAATACAATCTTTTGTTTTACAATTAATTTATTTCACTGTCTAGAGACATAACACAATATCACTAGACCAATACAACTATCTTATAAGCAACATACTCAATCAAAGGCATGCTCTCACCAAATTAAGAGTAGAGTTAGAAAAAAAAAAAAAGAGGTTGTGTTGGTGTTATGGGAGGTTTGGACATGTTGCCCAAAAGTATAGGAAGAAAAGGGAAGAGACAAAGAAGGCAAACTTTTAGAACTGATTTAAAGTTTTGAGGAGCTGAGTAATGCAGTATGAAGTAAGAGAGATAAGAGGGCAGAAGATAGTAGAAAGAGGAGTGCAATGCTTCAAATGTAGAGAGGAAAAACACAAAAAGTGAGAGTGTCTAAAGATAAAAGAGAAAAAAAAAGAAGTGGGAAGAAGCACTACCACCAGAGGTATAGAAAAAGGTGAAGGAGCACTGTGGAGCATAGGGACTGCCTTCAAGAGAAACAGTAATGAATATTGAAGAATAGATAATATGGTAGGAAATGGTGACCTTTGTAGAGTGTAGGGGATATAACTACAAGAGAGCAAAGACTCAGAAGAACAGGGAACAGGGTTTCCTAAGTAAGGAACAGTTGAATAACATATGGTGTGGAAAATGCAAAGAAGCATAGAATTGGAGAGAGATGGAAGTAGAAAGTGGTAGAATAGAGAGGGTGAAGTATAATACATATAGAGATAAGGATGTAGTGGTAGGAGGAAAGGTAGAAAGAAATAAGAGAGGAGAGGTTTTCTACCTGTCATGTAGAACAGAAAAGAAGATGCCTTGGTGCAATTGGAGAGGAGAGTTAAAATGATCAGTATCTAAAGCCCAGAAGGGGAGGGCTGGAATTACTAATCTGGAAAAAAGAATAGAAGTAAAGAGAGTAGCAGGAACTGTTAATAGAAAGACAGTATAAAGAGGGCCAGTAAAAGAAGTAAGATGAACCTTTAAGCCTCTTAGGGAAGTATGGATGAATGTGGGTATTAAAAAGATAAATATGCTATTATACTGCCAGCAAATTTACCATGGAATGGTGACATGGGATAAGCTTTATAACCCCTGTTTCTAATAAGAATATGCTTTAGAACCTTTTTACAAGCCTCAGATGTACTCTAGATCCACAAAAAATACTTTTACAAAATGGTTACCAAACTGTCACTGGCTAGAATAGCCTATTACCTCAAGAGACAAGACCAATGAGCTGGTATTGGGTTCTTTAGAAATAGATTATCAATACTGGGCTTCTGAAGACCAGGATTTTAGATTTTCCTCTGGAATGTTAGCCAACCTTGATCTAAAGCAGACTTAGATGAGCCTGGTATGAGTATGATAAATCAGAAGTCTATTATTAGGGTATAATCTTATCACACTTGGGCTAATATCCAGAAGCAGACACAACAGATGAATTAAGAACTTGGGTATAGCCACATAAAGCAGGAGTTATTTCTAGACTGTGTTTGGAACTGGGAAAAGCCAATTGATGGAGATAGGACAAACAGACTGTGAAGTCAGGTGGAAGTGGAACAGCACCACATGGTTAGCTTAGGGAGGTAATACATAATCAGGAGGTGATATTGTCAGTGCCTGTATAGGAATACTTCAGAGGAGAGCAATAAGGGAGGCTAAGGAAGATAGGATTTTTCTTTTTTCATTCTAATTGAGTCTCCTCTGTTTGTAGAACTTAATATATTATTCAGGGTAGAGAGTAATAAAAGAGAAGCCTTCTTGGCCCTTGTCTTTATCTCAGAAGCTCTAAAGGTCATTGCATGCAATGTTCTATGAGTTATAAGGGTTGATCTTGGTAAGAGGCTAGTTAGGCCAACTTGTACTTTATATTCCTAATTGTTTTAGAGCCTAATGATGATGACCTTCAGCAGGGTAGTAGGCTTGAAAAGCCTGGTTAGCCCTTCACTCAGCCTGTATCATACTCATAAGGTTTGGTGTGAAGATACAGATGAGAGATGAATTGAGTATAGTAAGACCTAAAAGAGGTTTACTAACTATATTTGCTAGGAAGCTTATTACAGTGTGTAAAGGTAGATACCTTAGAGGGATTTGTTGCCAGACAGATCTAAATTGATCTTACAATCTTTACACTATTTTTAGAACTACAGCTAAGCCTGTTCTTTGTTTAATCTTTTCTTTAATACCTGTCATGATTTGCTCTGGCACTTATTCTTTTTCTTTAATATTTAATTAATTAACAACATCATGACATGATGACTACGATGTGGGAACATCATAAATATAAAAGTGACAAGCATGGAAAGGATTAAGTGATGATCTAAGGTAGATCACATGACAATCAGGCAGCCACCATGTATGGGAGAACATATGGGCAGAAGCTGTCTGACATGGGGAATTACTCAGGACTTGTGTAGTAATCTGTAAGGTCTTGGATCGAGGTTGAGTAACTCTAACCCTTAACCCTCTCTTTATTGGAGATTGACAAAGAGAACTCGTTAGAGTCCTTGCTAGATTGTGTACACTACTTATACATGTCCAATTATTTGTCCTTGTTTACTGATCCGACTATATTACATAATTAAAAGAAAAGAAAAGGAAAAAGAAAATAAATATTGACTTAGAGACAGAAGGCAATTCATGACAAAAAGGCCTAGATGAAAACCTCATTTATCTGACAGCTCTTGAGTCAAGCACTTATCTACAATCTACTGTCCCATAGATGAACTAAGATCATCTTGTGATTCAGAGAATATAAAGATAGTTATTAGTTGCTGTGGAAACCATGCTAATCATTGTATTGAGTGCACTTCACTATTAAAATCTTCATACATCTTTATATTTCTTGGTAAGTCTATCTGGTATTCTGATAAATATTTTCTTCAATTCATTAAACATTAACTTAGTCAGGCTCAAGAAAAACGGAATCATGTAACAGGTTTGCTTTGTTTAGAAGATACAAATTTTGATTATCATGCAGTTGTGCTTACACAAACATATATGATGTCACTTCAGCTCCAACATGGGGTGCTAGCAGTTGCCATTCAGGTCAGTGTTCCTGGCCAAATGACCGCCGGCTCGGCTGACATTTTTCTGGACGTGAGGACTAAATTCCCTTTTGGGATCCCATTTAATTCAAAGTGACTTTAAAGAGAATGAGACATCAACGCTCGTCACTGGAGAAGAATGAGCAGTTGGCTAGGGCTACAATTCTCACCTAAGAGGTTAGGTGCAGGTGACTACGGACAAATGTGGATCTCACATCTCCACAAGGTAGGAGTGGGGTACCATTAATAAATGGAGCTAAAGCTCGGAATGGACTGATAGGATCAATTGCTTGTGTTCACATGAACAAGAGGCTCCACGATCATGAATGTATTCTCATAATGATATATATATCAGGTCCCCAAACTTGAAGGGAGTCAAGCCCGTCTTGCCCCTTTTGTCGAAAACTTGCAAATATCAATGCCCGTAGACGACATTCACCAGGATACAGACTCCATGAGCCTGGAAGCTCAGAAAGAAAGTCCTATCCTCGTCAATAACATCAATGCTAAGCATGTCCAGTTCACTACGCCCCTTTAGATAACCAGTTGACTAAAAACTGTAGGATCCAAAATCCTTTATACGGGATTCCAAAGGAGAAGCTGTTGTCTCAAGTAGAAGATTTCGCCAGAGAGAAAGGGTTAGAGGAAATCATGAGCTTACTAAAGAAAGGTGCTCTTATTGCACAGAACCCCTCGAATTTTGAGATGATACCGGAGCTTGATGAGGCGGATAAAGAAGTCATCCGCCGCGAGACTACTCGTAAGCACCCTTATCCAAGAACCATCTTACATTGACACTATCCCCTCAAAAGACAGATGGAGCCAACCGAAAGGTCTTTACTATACAGTTATCCTATGTTCCATCGCAGCAGCTGTACAGTACGTTCCCTCTATCTAATGCTTCAGTGCCTTTCCCATATCGTCTTCAGGGGATGGGACCAGACTGGGTCTAATGGTGCAAATTTGTCTTTCCCAGACGAGTTTAATATTCGTTTGGATGATCCGGTTTCTGGGAGCAAAAACCAGTGGATAGTTGGAGCGATTAACGCAGGGTGAGCTTGTCGTGATTGAAAGTATCTGATATGCTGACACTTCAAGGCCTTATATCGCCTGTGCCCTGTTAGGCTGTTGGCTAACTGATCCATTGAATTATTATTGGGGACGCCGTGGCTCCATCTTTATTTCTGGTATCTTTTGCACGCTTTCAGTCATTGGATCTGCCTGTGCGCAAACCTGGCCTCAGCTTTTCGTACGTGCGCTTTGAACTTGTATGGATATATGTTCATGCCCAGGAAACTTAGGTCACTCGTCTACTACTGGGTATTGGAATGGGCGTTAAGGCATCTACAGCACCAGTCTATGCAGCCGAAAATACGCCAGCCAGCATACGAGGCGGTCTTGTGATGTCTTGGCAGTTATGGGTGAGTGGAATCCAGTTCATTACATCGAGTCAAATTGACTCATGGTCACAGACGGCGTTTGGGATATTCTTAGGGTTCTGTGCTAACCTGATATTGTACCAAGTCGGCGATATTGCCTGGCGCTTACAGCTTGGCTCTGCTTTCCTTCCTGCGGTACCTCTTGTTGTGGGAATCTATTTTTGTCCTGGTACGTTCCATCAAACGTCAGCAGATAACCTACTAAGGATCAGTAGAATCTCCTCGGTGGCTCATGAAGAAAGACCGCTACCACGAAGCATATGTCTCCTTTAAGCGATTGAGAAACACAGAATTACAATCTGCGAGGGACTTATTTTATGTGCACAGACAACTTCAAGAGGAATACGCCATCACTTCAGATTCCAATTACATCACAAGATTCTTGGAGCTTTTCACTATCCCACGTGTTCGCCGGGCGACTCTGGCAAGCTTTGTCGTGATGATCGCCCAACAGCTGTGTGGCATTAATATCATTGCATTCTATTCTTCATCTATCTTCGCAGACGCTGGCTATTCTGTGAAGTCCGCGTTACTCGCATCCTGGGGATTTGGACTCGTTAACTGGCTCTTCGCCTTTCCCGCTGTTTGGGTAAGTCTCAAAAATATGCAATAGATTTGAGCTGACAGCTCCTCTTAGACAATTGATACATTCGGCAGACGGAATCTATTGTTATTCACTTTCCCAAACATGGCCTGGTCTCTATTAGCTGCCGGCTTCTGTTTCTTCATCCCGATCGACAGCTCTGCAAGAGTACCTCTGGTGGCCCTATTTATATTCATTTTCGCAGGTAGTCCTAAGTTTTCGACCTCCGGCAACAACTGATCAGTCCCCAGCTTTCTATTCCCCGGGAGAAGGCCCTGTTCCGTTCACATATTCTGCCGAGGTCTTCCCTCTCACTCATCGAGAGGTGGGCATGTAAGATAATTATCGTCTTTTAATCAGTCATCTTCTAACTCTGGCAGGTCATGGGCCGTCGCTACCTGTTTGGGCTGGGCCGCCGTATTATCTCTTACTTGGCCCCGAATGGTGGCAGCTTTCACTGCAACCGGAGGTGAGCCGACGCCACCCTTTCTCATTAGAGCGAAAGCATTGAACGACGTGTTCGCATAGCTTTCGGATTCTATGCTGGGACGAATGTATTAGCGCTGATTATGATATTCCTATTCATGCCAGAAACCAAACAACGTACTTTGGAGGTAATCTCATTTACTCTTACAGTTCCAATTTGATTTCTGAGCATCATCCGGGTACAGGAACTTGACTACGTATTCGCTGTTCCGACACACAAACATGTGCATTATCAGGTCACGAAATTCCTACCGTATTGGATCAAACGTTGGATCTTGTTACAAAAGGATGCCAAACTAGAGTCGCTGTATGACTTCGAGCAGGTTGAATCGATAACTGTGTTCGAGAAAGGTGCTGGCCATTAATGAGTAACGAGTAAATAAATTACCCTGTTTCTCACATCTCGTCAATGAGTTATCTACTAGGTTGCGGCGCATGTTGCGGCGCATTTGATCATTACTTGACCATTCTGATCTGTCTTGCTCGGAGGAGGTTCCTTGACAAATTATCTGGAACAATTCCCGGGTCTAATCACTCATGTGGATTGTGGAAGTCACATGACCCATGTAAAATGGATTGAGGTTTTCTCTTAGCGACCAGGTCCCGCACTTCCGAATGCATTTTCTATTCGATCACGTCGCATTCTTAATTACACATGGTAGGAGACGGTGGAAAACCGGATACCTTGAGTCCTTTATGATCCTTTATGCGTAGCAGAGGACTTGGTATTCCTATCTTGAAATGTCAGGAACCCTGAGTCGTAGTATATTTGAAGACTGACCCTGACAAGTTTTTCACCACCATCGTAGGGAATAAGGGCTCCTAGAAACACATCAGTTTGTGACCTCAAAGAAATAACCTCATCTACCATTGATATTGATGCTGGCCTTACCAGGGTGCCAGGCACCCTTATGCTCAGCCTTCACAATATAAAGTGGAGTCTGATCCTTCTCGTAGCCACCTTCCACGGGCGTAGCGCCTAGATAGCCCACGTTAATCTGATTTGCGGTCGATACCCATCTCAATGCCCTCATGTCCCCAAGGAGAATCTCGTATCTATCGAACTGTGTCTGATCAGCAAAATGGTCGAATGTGCATTCTGAGATATTTACATGGTGTTCCTTATCCTTGTAGCCGATCACGGCGCCTTTCTTGAAAACATCTGAGGCCTTTCCAGGTGCTGTTTCAGGACAGAAAGTTCATATATTTGGAAAGAACTTGATTAGACTCGGAGATACGCACTAACGTTGCCCTTTCATTGATATTTAGATACTTTCATATTGGGTTGAATAATAATCTGGACTCACGTCGATCCACGCGCGAGCGACAAACAGGGTCCAATCCTTTTCCACACCCGTTGAGATGGAATTCTGGGGGATATTCTTCCCCTCATTATAGACCCAAGTAGCTGGGCCACGGGGACCATACTGGTGAAATTCGTTCCCATGTGCTCTTGCGGCACTGGCCCAAGCTTCAAATCCTTCTTTCTGAAGGCAGGTTTAGACCGTCCGCTCAACATCTTGAACCAGATAATCACCTCGTCTTTCTTGTGTCCATGGTGCATGACAGCCGCGCCAAGAGCACCGAGACCAAGGGCCAAGCCACCAGCGACCTATGTAGTCGCCAACTAAATCAGATGGAACATCATGATCAGAATACAAGAAACCTTGAGCTCCGTCTTGTGTTCTTCAAACCAGTTCTTATTTTCCCCTTCATCTTGAGGCGGGGAGCCTGTAGACGGGGGTATACAATGAATCCAAGACTGGAAACTGGAGCACTTACCTTGTCCCTCTTTACCATAGTCCCAGGAAGGTTGCTGTTGCTGCTGTTGCTGTTGCTGCTGTTGCTGTTGCTGTTGCTGTTTCCAGCTCTGTTGCTGTTCATACTGCTCTGATTGATTATGAATAGGATTTTGAGTCCGGCCCCATAGAGCAGGCGTGATGTCTGGAGTCCAATCGGACTCAAAACACTTCAGCTCAACGTCGAGTACAAATTAACCAATATTCACCTGAGAGCGGTGGGGTTGAACTATCTTGTAGTATGCACCTGGATGAGGTAGTACCTATGAAAATCGATACCTTGGACAAATAAAGATGATCCACCAACCCTGATACTCAACAACATCGCCGTAGTTGTATTCAGTTCCGGGCTCCCAGTATTGAGTCATGATATCAAGGTTATCTCTTGTTTTGATCAGAAAACGGCTTTTTATAACAGATTTCAACCTCGCTGACTGTGCCTTGGGTAATCATATCAGAGAATCCATCAACCAATAGTCATTGGAGCCATCTGGGATTGTGGTGCTGCCTCCAGGATGATCAGTAGATATGATTACGAGGGTTGGTTATCGATGAGATCGATAGGGGAGTTGGCCTCTCAATAAAGCTTCAGGGACAGCGAGCATAATTTACCGGGATTTTGGGTCCAGTATGTGGGTTTAGGCTATTGAACAGCTCTGCTAACCATATGGACTAAGATAATTTGCTGAAGCACCCTTAATTTTTTGGCTATCCGCAAAGATGCAGGTAGTTGGCAAGGTCATCACTCCAGCTAACCGGCATTTGAAAATTCGACTGGATTCAAAGGGATGTGACAGTATCGTGACACACTTTGCCAATTCTGATCGAGTACACCGAGTCGAGTTCTTTGTCGAGTTCTTCCTAATTCTTTATATCAACACCTGTTGTCTTCATTTTTGGACAAGAAAGCGATGTCAGGAGCGGCAGCATCTGCGGGAGCTTCCAAATTCCAAGCATTCCTGAATCACCCAGCTGGTGGGCTTGCTCGTTTTATTCCTGATTGTTTCGCCTAGTCCGTACTGTCTTCTTTAGGACCCAGAACTGTATTCTTTTGGGCTCCATTGATGAAATGGTGTTTGGTGGGAGCCGGACTTAAGGATATGACTCGTCCTGCCGATAAACTCAGTGTTTCACAAAACCTTGGTACGTATGGATGGTGACTCGCTGACAGTCAACTGTTATTCAAACGTCCATAAAACGCAGCTTTGGCTGCTACAGGGTTCATCTGGGTTCGATACTCCCTCGTGATTACTCCAGTAAATTATAGTCTGGCTGCTGTAGGCAACACGTTTTCCTTTTGGGAGCACCATGCTGACAATTTCTCTGAAGGTTAACTTCTTCGTTGGAATGTCTGGCCTCAGTCAACTAGGACGGATTGCCCAGTACGTTAAGAAATTTATTATCAAGACTGACAACGCGCTAACTGTAGTCAAATATCCAAGTTATCATCGCACAAATCCCGAAGCCAGTAAATCTACTTAATCAACTTGATTTTGGTATGGGTTATACCTGGTATACATTCGGATCATTTGCCACCTGTGAATGGGATAAAGACAGACCTACATCCCCGTCACCTTGAGCGTGATTGATAATTTCTTCCACTCGTTCGATCTGTTTCATCGGCATAATGACCGTTTTTGCCACCCATCACATTCGGCTCTCTGACTGTACGGCTGGCAACGTCCATTAAACTGCTAAACAATCTTTCGAGGTTTGAATTCTGTGCCACGTCCTCATTGAGGTTTGTATTATCTTGCCATTCTTTATGGCGATAAAAGGATTCCCAAGCCTTGGGTCTTCCAGTGGATTTCCGTGAATCTCCCATGTGAATCTCCTGCCTACTACCAACAGTGTCCAGCCCTTTTATGATGTCTGACAAGTAGTCAAGGAAGTGTAAGGCAAAGCCAGAAGTCACAATGCCACCAGTCTGAGTGCTACCCAAGCACCAACCAATGGTTGTGGCAAGGGCGCCAAACAGAACCCCCCACTTTGCAAACCAGAGACTAGTGCGGATTAGCCATGATGTCGTCCGATATATGCTCACTAGTGCAAGGTAGGTAGCGATTAAACTGATCAAGGGGGGTAGGAGTGTTTGTACGTTCCATTCTGCCGGACTTTTGGACAGCAGGGCGATGACAAGATTGAGGAAGGCGGACAAGAGGGCAAGGCAATGGGACAAAAATTGGATGACAAAACTATATAAATGAGGGGGTAGAGCATCCACAAGGTATGAGAGAAGGGGATCGAGCACGGTGGGGAGGCGGAGGTTGCCTGGATCCATGACTGTTGTGTGGAGGCTGCATGACCTGCCGGCTCACGAGACACAATCTATCCACGTGATGAGCGTTTGCTTTGTTGCAAGCTGATCATTGGACTATCCTATTACGGTCAATCAGATTCCTAATTTAGAACTCTATCATAAATAACTCTGAAACTGGGGTTCATTGTCTCAACCAATCGGAAGACTCCGCTGCCATGGTTGGTGCCGGGACATCATTCAGTTTCATGGGCTCAAGGATACCAATAAACTTCTTAACCGAGAATCAATCAACATTTGCAAACAATACTCTTTATAAGTTTTCTATAGCAGCTCTTTAACTCCTCTTCCCTTTTTATTTCTCCCATCTCATTCCTTCGTCCGCAATCATGACCATCAAACGAAAATACGAGGTTGAGGTCGATGATGTTCCCCCTGTGAGCCTTTGGTTATTGCCATATATGGCGAGCTCTAATTAGCTATCAGTCCAAAAAGCAGTTGAAACTTGTCCCATTCCCATATATTAAGATTGAATCAGATGATGTTGCGATGTCTGAGGCAGAGCCTTTGTACCCTG
>Ga0153959_1000710_pt1 | contig 10654 bp, 7 predicted proteins | sample TSFL043MetaG_FD_104685 | JGI IMG/M metagenome (GOLD analysis project Ga0153959, IMG submission 104685) | Attine ant fungus gardens microbial communities from Florida, USA - TSFL043 MetaG | ecosystem: Host-associated > Fungi > Mycelium > Unclassified | place: USA: Florida, Wekiwa Springs...
AGGTTATTTAAAATTTTCTAATCTGGAACGTAGTTTAATAAAAATTCCTTTTAAGAAAAGATCTATTATTATAGGTATTATTCTTTCAGATGCTACTTTACAAAGAGTAAATGAGAGTGGAGATGCTAGATTGCAATTTAAACAAAAATATAGTCAATTTGAGTATTTATATTCTGTTTTCTTCCGATTATCCCATTATTGTTCAAAAGGCCCTTCTCTTAATAAAGTTTTATTACATAAAAATATTTTTTATGCTTTAAGTTTTACTACTAGAAGTTTACCTTGTATTACCGAATTATATGATTTATTCTATCCTTTTGGTGCCTTGCAAAAAATAATACCCAATAATATTTATGATTTATTAACATGAGAAGCCTTAGCTCATTGGGTATATATTAAGAGTACCATTAAATTTCTTTATTTTAACAAGACAAGTAAAACTAAATCGTATGGTTTATATATAGATGTAAAATCTTATGCTATAAAGGATATTGTAAAACTAATTAATGTATTAATTTGTAAGTTTAATTTAATTTGTTCATTAAAAATACTTAAACAAGATAAATTTATTTACATAAAAAATAAATCTATTCCTCTGTTATTAAAAGGTGTTAGTCCTTATATTAAGGATTTAGTTAGATATTCCCCAACTTCGTCCGAAGGAGGGCCCCCCAACTTCTCCGTAAGGGTCCGGAGAAAGCAAAAAAAGTTACAAGAAAAAAAAAATTCGTAGGCGAAAGGACCGAAGGGGCTTTAGCCCAAGGGCGTCACAGAGTACGTTTTCGGTTCTTTTTAGGATGCTCCTCCTGCCTTACTTCGTACGCAGAAAAAGGATATATAAAGGACGGACGCTTAAAAAAAAAAGAGATTTCTGCAAGCAGAAATGAAAACTTATTCGTCTTTATGGTTTGAAGAAAAAAGTAGGAGCCTTTATTCGCGAGTACCGTTAAATAATTGTATGGGATGGAACCTAAAATAATAAGTGACAAACAGAAGCAGCGCAATAAAAAATTTTTTTTTTATCCTGTTTTTATAGCTAATATCTAGGCATCTTATATTTTCTGTCTCCCCTTATTTAGGGTTAGGAAATATTTAACAAAATTTAAAACTAAAAAAAATGAAAAACACAAGTTTCTTTAATATAATCCTTGCCCCTTTTTACGATAACGACGCCTTTGTTCCTTTTTTATCTCCACCCTTTGGATCCTACAGAAACTCTTTTAATTTAAATTCTGCATTTACTTTAAAATTTTGTAGAGGTTTGCATACAAATAAAAATAGTTCCTCAAATATAACACCTATAGTATCTTTTGATAATGCGGATACACAGAAAGTAGAAATTTTGAAAGAAACAAAAGGTAAAGTTGGTATATATAGATGAGTACAAAAAAATTTAAATAAGAGTTATATAGGGAGTAGTTCTAATTTAACTAAAAGATTAATAGCTTATTACAATTATAATTATTTAGTCGACCCTAAAAGAAATATGTTGATACATAAAGCTTTATTAAAATACGGATACTCGGAATTTAGATTTGATATTTTAGAATACTGTAGTAAAGAAGAAGTTCTAGCTAGAGAGCAATATTATTTAGATCTTTTTAATCCGGTGTATAATATTTTAAAGATTGCGGGTTCATCCTTGGGTCATAAACATACTAGTGAAACTTTAGAGAAATTAAAAGAAAGGGCTAAAAGTAGAAAATTTTCTCCTGAAGAAAAAATTAGAGCAAGTAAACTTTATACTTATCGTTCCGAAGAATCTATGAAAATGGATGTAGTACGTATGTTAGAAATTAATAAAGCTAAAGGTCAAAGAATAAAAGTATTAAATACTTTAACAAATGAAATTACTTATTATGATTCTATTAGACAAGGGGCCGAAAAGATAGGTTGTGCTCATATTTCTATAATTAGAAATATAAAAAATCAAAAATTACTTAGAGGTATTTATAAAATAAATTATACAGACAAATAAATTTATCATGGCCCTATACCTGTCCTGGTCTTTGCTCCGTAATAAAAGGGGGATTTTTATGAAGCGTCCAGCCTTTCCTAACTTGTGTAGACAAAAGTACTCCTTTTAGCGAAAAAAAAATACATGGAGTCCTGCCTGCCATACTTCTAAGGAAAGGAGGAGATGGGACTTATAATTCAGGAATAACTATACAAACTCAATCCTTTACTATAAAAGATATAGTTTTATTGATTAATGTTTTAATAATCAAATTCCAGTTAGAATGTTCTATTCATACTCAAGAAAAATATAAGGTTATTTATATAAAAAGTAAATCTATTAAAAAAAATTTACACCATTTATTACCTTATATTCATCCAACTATGATGTATAAATTTAAAGGACCTCAGTATAAATTAAAATCTAAATTTAATACTATGAAATAATTAAATATTATTGATGTGACAAACTCGAGGGACATCTAGATTTAGCTCCGGTAGCCGCGTCAACTTCGTTTATGCGGTAGGGGCCTGTGGGTAAATATAATTACCCACTGGGAATTTTTAAATCAACTAAATTTAGATTATCGTCGAACTAAATAGTTACATGAAAGTGTAATTAAATATATTAATAAATATATTTAGTAATAAAAAAAAATTTTTTTATTATTTAAAAGCGTAGAGGCCAGACGTCACACTTATTTCTAAGTATTAGAGTATTTTACATATATAGTATTAATTTTATGTAAATTATTTTCTTTATATGAAATATGAAGGAATGGTCCGGGGCACTAGAAATAGATAGTGCCTTAAATAAGCACTTAAGTATAGATATATAGTTTTTATTTCTATCTATATGAGACTTAAAGCCTACTAGGATCTGAGATGATCGAAGGGCCTTCTCCCGAGCCACATGTTATGGAGGATCTATCAAATTAACACCTTCTATGTTATTTGCATTAGGTTTTGTTTTCATGTTTACTATTGGAGGATTAACAAAAAACCACTTAGTCCTCCCACATTCTTTTTTTTTCTTAAAGAGAAAAAAAATTTTAAAGACTACTATATGCTGGGAACTTCTGACAATTATACTACTAGAGTTTTATATGATCTCAGTAAAAATGTATAATTTTGAACAATCAGCAGGTAACCAACAGATAAAACCATTCATCTTAGTAGGAACCTCAGAGACTAAACGTAGTCCCCTAAAAATGGGAAGATATAGTCCGTGAAACAGGTTACAAATATGATCATTTAATGGCTCGGCTGTTTCTAATTATAATCCTTTATTGAATTTTTATCTTATATTTAATATTCGTACTTATTCTACTTCTAATTTGTCAGCTCCAATAGAAAAAGAGGATAATACTGATAATTTAGTTCCTTTAATTGTATATGATAACTTTAAAGAAAATAGAGTTAATATTTTAAAAGAACAAAAAGACAAATCAGGTATTTATTGTTTAATTAATAAAAATAATGGTCATTCTTATGTAGGAAGTTCTATTAATTTAGCCTCTCGAATGAGAAATTATCTTAATACTACTTTTTTAAAAAGTAAACAAAATATTAATATGCCTATTGTTAAAGCTTTATTAAAATATAATCCATCTAACTTTAAAGTATTAATATTAGAGTATGTAGATTTAAAAAATTTAACCCTTAGAGAAACTTATTATATAACATATGTATTGCCGTACTATAATGTGTTAAAACAAGGTTATTCTTCATTAGGTTATACACATACAAAGGAAACTAAATCATTATTATCCCAATTGGCTAAAAATAGGGTTCATACTGACGAAACTAAAGCTTTAATATCTAGAGCTTTGACAGGTGAAAATAACCCCTTTTACAATAAAAATCATTCTATGGAAAGTAAAATAAGAATCCTTGAAGCAAAGTCTGCTTATCCTGTTTATATATACAATTCTTTTAAAGAGTTATTAATTATCTTTCCCTCCGTAGGAACTTTGGCTAAATTGATTAAATCTAATCATCCTACAATAGTTAATGCTATAAAAGAAGGAATTCTATTTAGAGGGGAGTGATATTTTACTAATATACCTTATAATATAGAAGATACACCCTTAATAACTGCCTGAAATTCTAAAGAATCTGACAAATTAATCTTAAATATAAATAATAACAGTCACATTAGGAAAGCAGTGTTTGTATATGATATGAATAAGAATTTTGTTGCTAAATATGACGGAGTAATGGAAGCCCAAAGAGCTTTAGGTATAAGTCATAGTACCATCAAAAATTATGCTAAAGTGAATGGTATTTATAAAGGTTATATATTTAGATACGAAAGATTAAATGATCAATAAACTTATGGTTCGTAAGTGGTGTAATTTTAGCTAATGCTTCCCTTGATATTGCTTTCCATGATATTGTTTGAATTTTAGGATTAAGTATACCAATATTTAGTTTATTTGTTATAATCAAGACAGGATTTTCTATGCCAAATTCTAGTCTTATTAATAATAATTACAGTTATAATGATTTATCTGTTGATAATAATAACTATAAAGAATATATAAAAATGTTTTGAGTAGGGCTAATGGACGGAGATGGTAGTATTCAAGTAAACCATTGGCGTAAACAGTCCTTACAATACAGATTAGTTATTAAATTATCTAACCTTAAATCTAATTATAATATGTTGGTTGAGATTGCTAAAGTAGTAGGTGGAACTGTAAGAATTACCGGAAAAGAGGCTGATGTTATTTGAGTTGTAAATAAAAAGGAAGAAATTCTTGAAATAATAAAAATATTTGATACTTATCCTCTTTTAACCTCAAAAAAAATCTGTCAACTTGCATTCTTAAAAACATGTTTAACTGAAACTTCGGTAGAAAAATACTTATCCACAAGAGATACTAAATTTAAAGAGCAATTGGCTATTATAAACGCTAATATTAATTTTAAGGCACCTACTTACTTTAAAGCTTGATTATCGGGTTTTATAGAAGGGGAAGGTTGTTTTTCTATTCGTAAATCGGGAGCACATTCTTTCTCAATAGGACAAAATGACGACGTCTATTTAATAGAGGCTATAAAACAGTATTTTGAAATATCAAATAAAGTTCGTAACTCTTACGGTAACTTCTATGTTATAGAAGTATACAAGAAAGAGGTATTAGCGAAAATAGTGGCACATTGTACTAACTATCCTTTGTTAGGAGAAAAGTTAGAGACTTTAAAAAAATTCCAAAAAATTCTATAGTAAGTGTTGTGTCGTCTTGTCACCATGAAAAATTCCATACGTTTTTCGGTAAAATTATTAGATTAATTTTGCTAACGGTGAAGCCTTATGTGTTTTCTTAATGCGGAAAATAGAAGGGTAGGTTGCGACAAATATACCCCATGTAAGGTAATACCGTGGAAACCAAAGTAAATAAATTCCACAATTTATTCTCGAGTAGGATCCGTAGAGACTAAACGTGACAATCGAAAGTTTATTAAGTTAAATTATTAGATAAGTTATAGTCCGATCCATTGCGTGAGCATTGTTGTATGTAAATAATTGAGCTACTTAACTGACTTATTATGTAGTAGCTCAATTGGGCCAGAATAATTCATCTTCTATTAAGAATTATTATGTTACTGACTATATGCTGGAAACTATATTCTCTGAGGATTATTTACTGTTTATTAATATGTTTTATCTTTACAAATTAGATGTTAGTAGGAATAGGAGATACTCCTGTCTTTTAAATAGTCAAAACAATGATACCTCTATAGATTCGGCTGGGCGCGTAGCGCCCGGACGAATCGTCCCCTCCGCAGTATATAACAAAGGGGCCGATTCTAAATCTATGAATATACAATCAGCAGAAAACTGTAAAGGATTCCCAGAGACTGTACGTCAGTTATCAGATACAGAAGAATATAAATTTTGAAGTTGAATTGCGGGTATAATAGATGGGGATGGAAATTTTGATATTAGAATCAATTCTACTGGTAATCAAAAAGTTCTTAAACAAATTAGAATTAAATTACATAATAGGGATGTTAGAATATTAACACGTATACAAGATTATCTGCATCTCGGAAGAATTAGAGCTGATAAAAATAAGCCTTATTCAACGTATATAGTCTCTACTAAAGAAAGTATGATGCATATTCTTAAGAATATTAATGGCTTAATAAGAGTCAAAGTACCTGGTTTTAAAGAGGCTTGTAATTTATATAATATAGAATATATTGAAGCCAATTATAATATAGGTTTATACGATCCCTATTTTGCAGGCCTAGTTGATACTGATGGAAGTATAGTCTTTAATTATGCAGGTAATAGAATAGAATGTAATTTAGAATTCCAATACAATGAGTATACATCTAAATTAAATTTTAATAATACCATATTAAATTGCAAACCAACTATTCTTATGCGTAAAAAATCTTTTAGTTTAGGAGCGCTTCGCACTAAAGACTTCGCATCTATCGCATTTAAATTTCAAAATGTTAATAGTATGCTATTTATATACGATTATTTTATGCATAATAGATTATATTGTGACATTAAATTTTATAGAGTTACTAAAATTAAACCTTTTATAGAAATTAGAAAATACAAAACATCTCCTAGAGATAGTGTAGAGCATAAAATATATTCAGACTTTATGATAGATTGAATTAAATATGAGAATCCTTTATGATATAAAATTCCTTTTGTTAGTAAATATCTATCATACAAGGATAAATAGTATTCTTATTACTGGTAAAGATACAGTCCACAATTTATACTATATGTATAATTTAGCATTTCCATTATGTTTTAAGTATGGGAGCAGTATTTGCTATGTTTAGTGGTTGATACTTCTGAGTTCCTAAGATATTAGGGTTGGATTATAATATGGTAATGGCTAAAGCTCAATTTTGAATACTTTTTATCGGAGTCAATCTTACTTTCTTTCCTCAGCACTTTTTAGGTCTACAAGGAATGCCGAGTGAAGAGGCCTTAAGTAAGCTTCAATTACTCTAAAGTAGCCAAACTCCGGGTAAAGCCTAAAGCTCAGAATACTAACCTCTATAACCCGTCGGCCCCTCCGTAATTGGAGGGGGGCCTAAAAGGGTAAGATAGAGAGGCCAAACTAATCATTTGGGTATAGTAACAAGTTCTGTAGATTTGATGAAAGTCAGAATGGCTGTTTGCGGATCTAAATCACCTCTTAGTTGCAAACTTATTGTGTATAAAAGGTAAGTAATTAATGTGTAAAAGAGCAACGAGTAGATGGTTACTCGTCATATATTAGGTTGGCTTTTTAGTCGCCGAGGCTCCTGGCCGTTTTCATTTTTTTTTTTATAAAAAAAAAATTACGGAGAAGAAACCGCTTTCCTCGAATACCTCATAAAAGTGAGGATAGATATATGATGTAAGGTGTACTCTATTAGCCGAGGAAACGAGGCGTTATGTATTCAACTTATACCTAAATAGTACGAAGCAGGATCTCTGCGTAGCTTACTACAAGGTAAAAGAATATTAAGACGAGAAGAATTAGTGATTATCCTGACGCTTTTGCAGGGTGAAATTTAATAAGTAGTTTTGGATCTATAGTTAGTGTTGTAGCTGCTTGATTATTCTTATACATTGTATACGCACAATTAGTAGAAGGAAAATATGCCAGCAGATTCCCTTGAATGACTCCTCAATATTACACTGATACATTACAAGCTTTATTAAATAGAAGTTACCCTAGTTTAGAATGAGCTTTAAGTAGTCCACCTAAACCTCACGCATTCGTAAGTTTACCATTACAAAGTAAAATTTTTGCCATTTTAGTAAAAAAATTATTCATTGCTTTAGTTGTATCTTTAAGTTTATATTTCTTTAAAGATTTTTTTCATAATATTTTTAATGAAATAAGTTTATTCCATATTGTATTTTTAACCTCGGTTTCAGTTTTTTTTAAACAATTTCTTTATTGCTTATTTGAGTATTTTGAAGAATTTAAATTAAAAGATTCGATAGGTAAATCTAATAAAGGTAACATTCCAGAAAATATCTCTTCTATTCTTAATCAAGATAAGGGATCTTCTAGTAAACCAGAGGATTCAGGTTCAGGAACTAAAGGTTCGGGAGGTAAATCTATAGCAGAAGATTGAGGAAATTACCAGTTAGATTCTGATTCTGATTCTGATTATGGTTCTGATCCAAAACATCAAGATAATTTTACAGATGAAGCTTTTAAAACTGAAACTCAGGAAAAGCAGAAAGATATTAGTTCTGCAACAGGAGATGACAAATTTCAATTTGGAGCAAAAATAGCCCAAATAGAAGATTCAAAAGTAATACGAGATTTAAAAAATGAATTAAGTGCTGTGAAAAAAATGTATGAATCCATGCCCCATATTCCAGCAAGTAAAACTCAAATACCTTTATTAGAGGAAAAAATCGCGATGTGTGAATCTAGAATATCTCATTTAGAAACTGAAATTATTCAAGATCAAAGTAAAGATAAGGGTAAAGGTAAAGCTAATAAATAATTTTTTTTTTATTTTTTATAAAAGTCTGTAAGTGACTACCCTGATGCTTTTGCTGGGTGAAATTTAATTAGTAGTTTTGGATCCATTATTAGTGTTGTTGCTGCCTGATTGTTTTTATACGTGATATATTTACAATTAGTAGAGGGTCAAGTAGCAGGAAGATATCCTTGAAAAATGCCACAATTCTATAGTGATACATTACAAGCCTTGTTAAATAGAAGTTTCCCTAGTTTAGAATGAGCATTAAGTAGTCCACCTAAACCTCATGCATTTACTAGCTTACCTTTGCAATCTGAGATTAAAAAAAATTTTTTTTTTTTATTATTGTTAATGTTATTATTATTATTAATAATAATAACATTAACGATTTGTGAACTTAACACAGAGTTAGTTAATTACTCAGAAACTCTGTTAATTAATTATTCAGATCTTGATAGAGTAATTATAAACAATGAGACAACTGATCCATATGCAGGTCTTTATACAGTAAATTCAAACAATGGGACAACTTATCCAAATTTAATATATCCAATTGTTGAGATAGTAAATATGGACAATAAGACAACTGATCCTATAGATATAAGTTTACCATGTTCTTGATGTTAAGAGAACGATAATGTAGTAATTTGAGTTAATCCGAAAGAATATTGCCCTAGGTGTGGTTCACTTTGTTAATTACACTCATCTTATGAATTTTTAATATATCAGTATACGTAAAAAGTCTAGTGATATAATGTATCACAAATTTAATTTCGATTTATATTATATCTATTTAACAAAGTAGAAAATGAAAGCTCTTATAGTAAGGTCGAACTAAAGTAACGAATCTTTAATAAAATTATACGGTAGTCCATCCATACTTATTTTCAATAATTTGGCAGGAGGAGTCCTTCTTTTCTTTGCAATTTTTTGTTTTCTTTTTAGTTTTCTTTTTTTGTTTTTAGTTTTCTTATTAGCAAAAAACAAAAAAGAAAACCAAAAAAAAAAATCAAAAGAAAACTCAAAAATATCAAAAAAAAATACGCAAAGCTAGAATAAGGAGTCCTTCGGCAGAATTAGCAGTTTTTAATATTTTTATTTTGTACACTAAAAATTGCATAAAATGCTTATTAGAGCATATAAATTATAATTAATTCTAAAAATAATTCTAAATATTATATCTATAAAAAAAAATGAAAAATGAAAAAAAAAAATTACTTACTAAAAAATGCTCCTGATACTGAAAAAATAGCCTACACTAGGGCTAGGATATATGATGAGTATCCAAATGGTTTTGAATATTTATCAAAAGATGTTTTTAAATGTCTAAAAAATATTCTCATAAAATATGATTATGCTAAGGATGCTATAATAAGATCAAAAGGTACGGTATTACCCGGGGATCCTAATGCGATAAAACAAGATCTATAAGAAACATTATCCATAGAGATTCGTCTAATAGCAATGACAAGAATCTAATGAATTTTGTTGTAGATCTTGGAATGTTTAATAAATCATCCCATCCTACGCCCTGTGGTGTATCTTTACCTAAATCTAATGTTAATTTTTCTATTTTACTCTTAAATGAATATAGATCTCTTTTTGAATATTATTCTTTGTTAGATTTTTATATGAGGGAATCTTTTATGAGATTTTATTATACTAATTTGTATAATTATAAACTTAATAATATAATTAAAAAAGATTATTACTTATATTTATTATACACTCCTTATAACCTATTATTACTTGCATGTCTGGAGGAGATATCATTTTATTATAAACATTTAATCTACTATAGAGTAAATTTCAATGAGAATATGTCTAAAAATATCAATCAGACAGATATTTCAAGGACAAATGATTATAAGTATGAATTATTGAGTTTATATCATAAATTAGGAAAGAGGTTAGTATTATATTGATCTAAATATGTCTTACATTTAAAAAATTTAAGTATTAATGGTAAGCTTTATGAGAAATACTGTATTAAAATAGGAGATAAAAGATTTGAGTTAGATTTCTTTTTGAGTTTTGTTGAATTTAAAAATTTATTAATTAGTGAAATTTTTGATTTTGATACAGCGGGTTTAATAAAATATGGTGAAGATAATTGTACTTTTTCTCGTATTAATCGAACTATATATATAAAGGATAATAAACCTATTAAATTACCGGATATTTCTTATTTCTTACAAAAAAAAAAAAAAAAAAATTTAAATTA
>Ga0153959_1000712_pt1 | contig 10611 bp, 12 predicted proteins | sample TSFL043MetaG_FD_104685 | JGI IMG/M metagenome (GOLD analysis project Ga0153959, IMG submission 104685) | Attine ant fungus gardens microbial communities from Florida, USA - TSFL043 MetaG | ecosystem: Host-associated > Fungi > Mycelium > Unclassified | place: USA: Florida, Wekiwa Springs...
GCACGCGGGACAAGGGAAACGAGGACAGAGTCTCGTTTCCTCCTAGGGACGACCTTGTCTGCGAATTCCTTGCCTTCCAAGGGCGCGACGACATGGAGAAGCACAAGAGACCAGCTTGCTGGCTGTCAGCGTACCTTGAAGTGCTGGCAGACGCTCTCGAAAAGCGCATGCTGTCCAGTGGCTGTTTTGAACCTCGGAAGAATTCGGCTAGTCTCAAATCCCAGCACTCCGACGTGTCAAAATGTTGGCAGAAGATCGTGCATCACCTTGCAGTGGCCATTCATGGTGGTCCCGACTTCATCCAGCGGTATACCTTCGAAACAGACAGATCGTCGCCCACCCTCTTCTGCGAAAAAAGCGCCTTGAACTTCGACTCGCCAAATGATCCTGACTCGTCTTTCGGCACTATAGAGACAAGTTCCGGCTCGCAAGCGAAGAAAGATCTTCGATATCGAACCCATCTCCTCGTCAAGATCGACAAACTAGCAAAGAGCAAGTTCGACGAAGCTGATTCAGCGCCTCGTCCGTTACCAGACACAGCCTCGCATTCATTGGCTCAAACCTCAAAAGAACAAGTATCGGTGTCGAAAGCCAGGGCGACGCCAGATGCTGGGCGAGGTCTAAGCCGGAGATCAAAGGAAAAGGCGAAAGCACAATTGCACGCCGCATCCAAGTCGAAGGTAGCATCTCAACCGCCCGTCCCGACATCACAACATCGAGCAGCGTTCCTTGCTCAGCCGGAGTCAAAAGCTCGGTCGCAAGGCCAGATCGCTCGCGAAATAGTCGCGAAGTATATACAGCAAAGCTTGGATAGGCTGGAGAACCTCTTACCCAAGCAGCTCGCAGAATCCCACTTCTTTTTCTTGGTGATTGACGAGATCTTGCCGGTATCCCGAACGCTACCCTATCTCCGTCGATTGTGGCGGGAAGCGAATCCCAAACACACCTGGCTTATGTTCATTGATACAGACTCCCAGGTGGCGCCGCTAGCAGGAGCCGAGGTGCGAATGGCCTCGCTTCGCCTGGACGCAAACGAAAATCTGCTTGTTATCCCCCCCTTTGTTCAGCTCCCTTTTGATGCCGCTTTCAGACACGAATTCAACCAAGAGAGAAAGGAGGCATTCTGGAAGGGCGTCATGACTTTCAGGGACCAGCTCCAATTGCTCAGCTGCTTTGGTCGTCCCCTCTGGCATGCCAAAATGTATCGTTTCACGGATGACCCACCACGGCCAAATCTTGCATCCATCCTCGTCAAGCTGCTCGTCGGCAAGACCTATCCCTACATTTGGCCGTCTTTGTCTGACAGTGAATTGGGGAGGCCAGATTCCAGCGCATTCCAAGCGATCATGGCGATCGTCGCTCAGCGTCTGCCGCTGCACTTCGTTGGCCATCAAGGTGTACACATGGTTCCATCGTCCTCGTCTGCCTTGAACGCAGCTCCCTCAAACCTGCAAGCAGGGCCAACCGGCGACTTTTCTACCCCACCGACGCATAGAATGACTTCGTCACAGGAACAAGCATCTACTGCTTTTCTGCAACAGCAAGCAACAAAGCATTTGCGAGTGATAAGCAAAGTACACGACAATGTCAACTTCTTCGTCACCTGCACCGTCTCAGAGCCTGCGCTGTCGCTAGCTGTAGCGTCGCTGCTTCGGAACCCATTCTTATCCGTGGAACATCGCGTACATAGGCTGACATGCGCAGCCAAGTGGTCACAGATCGTAACGGTCTTAGTTCAAGCACACAGAGCCGTCGGCTTGATGCTGGGCGAGGAGGGTGAGGAGGGCGTCCGACTACTATGCAGCCTTGCAGCTGACCTAGTTGCTGAAGAGCGAGCAAAGAGGCCGCTTCCAGAGCCAGCTTCAGCGCGGGAGCTGTGCAGCTTTAGCGCCGTGTGCGATCCGATTTCGTTGCGAGACTGGCTAAGCGAGCTACTTGGCGCTCATCAGCTTGATAGCGAATTGCTTGCATGGTCTGCCAATTACTATCTCAACTTCACCCACTTTTTGCGGCTTCCAACGTATGTGTATTCAGAACCAGCAAGGAAGAGCTCCCGTCTCGACATCATGGCGTTGGCCGAGTATTGGTGGCGACAAGGCGCAATTTGCGGCCAGCAGAACCAGCCCGGATGGGATCTCTTGATCCCGATATATCACTCCAAGTCAGGTCCACCCAACCTCGATGACAAATTTGACCCGGGCGACATTTCGTACGTAGCCATCCAGGTGAAAAACAGGAAGAGCGACGTCGAAGCGACGCGATTCTTCGGCCCCTCACTCAAAGAAGGACGAGCCGATCGAGGCGTCGACCCGAAGCTTGGATTCGAGAACGATTTTCTGGAAATTTTCATAGATCTGCGCTCGCCAGAGTCCAGACCGCACCGATTTGAGCAGCTGATACCTATCGTGTCAGTCACGCCAAAGGAGAACGAACAGCTTCGACCTCCCTTGAGCCGTCGTCATCTGACCGTTCGCGGATCCAGCGAGGCCGTATTTCCAGTTGTAGGAAAGCTGACGAAGGATGCTCAAGCAGGTTTGCCGCTCCTCTTCGGGAACGCTGAGCCTTCGCTCAGCGCCATGAATCCTCGCCAGGATCTCCTGGCTTCTCTTAAAGCGCGCCTTACGGAATTCGAACAGTCAGATAGCCTTTTGAACGGCGACGCAGCGGCTTACGCATGGGACCCGCGAAGCTCTACGGGACGCAAGCGGGGGCCAACAAAGATAGGCTGGGCTTAGGCTGGGCTCTTCCGGGAGACAATATCTGGACACCTGAAACAATCACTCAGTATCTGCGAGTGTAGCCGAGGCACGGTCGAGGCCTCGCCTTGCCTTTGAGGAGCACATCATCTGGTCAAAATCGCTCATCTCTCGCGACGCGTCAGACTTCTCTTGCATTGACTTTGTTAGAATGCGCAACCCTAGATGTCTTGCGCGACGTCGTCCCTCAGAGTCCTCGCCAATTCGCTATGTCAGTCCGAATTAGACAATCCATCTGCTATGCATGTCTGGTCCGCTGTTGGGTGCGTTAAAGCTGGGAATAACCGCAGAGATACTGGTGATCCCAGTCTTGAAATGTGTGCGAATGATAGCAATGCTGGAAACATCCATCTGGACGATTCGTACGCGCTTGTCCAACCAGCCGAAAGCCAGGCCTGAGTTGCAGATGTCTGAGATGCGAATCAAATGTCTGCTTGCATTCCTGGACTAAGACCTGACCGTCTGCGCACACGCTGCATCCCATGCAATTGAAGCTCCGCAGACCCATGACGGCAAACGTGCTTTGCCAGCTCGTCGTCGAAGTTGAAGGCATCAAGTGAGTCGACATCGCCGAAAAGCACGCTGATCTGTTTCGTCCCTGAGCTCGACGAGCCGCTGCACGATCGGAAGAAACTTCTTTCTTGCCCATTTAAGACGACGTGATGTCGCAAACGGCGACAGTCAATCTCATCTTTTTCCAGTCAGTCTGCACCTAGCGCTGTTCTTGCCAGGGTGGCATCTGCTGGTCATCGTCCTCGACACGGTCAGAGAGCTGCTCGTTCGGCATTGCCGGCTGCTGTCGCTACTGCTGCTGGTGCTGCTGCGCCATGGCCAGAGTCGAGTCATCTTGCACCCGCTATCGTCCGAAGCCATTCGCTCACGCTGTTGAGGCACCTCTATTCTTCGGAAGGCAAAGACGCGTCTTTGGTTGCTCGGAAGTGTCTGGAGCTGGCGGCAGCGTCTGCTGCGGTTCTACACAGCAGCGCGACGCCAAGCTCGACCGAGCCGCCGAGGTCGAGACCAATACGTGCATTGGCATGGACAATGGCGCGGATCACCAAGAGCCATCGCATAGCTACCTTCTCTGGTGCAGAAAATACCACGTGGTAGCGACATCGAGTGGCGGCTCGCTGTGCGTGCACGACTTGATGGCATCCGAGGTGGAGTAGATGCGACCGATGAAGCGCAACCAGAGTTCGCACTTTTGCGAAACGAATCACTACCAGTGCTCTGGACCTGACGTGCTGGTGACGTCGAGATGAAGGCGACGCAAGGAGGCAAAAAGCGAGAATAGTCTGATAGTGTTCTGATATCGGTGACTGCGTCACTGCTAGCAGCGTTTCGGGCCATCTCCACGTTGGCGGCCGGACGAGCTTGATGGACCCTGATTTGACAGTGCCGTTGCTTTCATACTTGGTTTCGTTCCAGGTCGACCAAATTTAGGCAGCTGTAACTTGGTATGTCGCAGGGTGAGTTCGCCCTCAGAAGACAGGAGCGCATGACGATCCTCATCTGTCAGGTTGACATCAAGGGGCAGCCTGGAGAAGGGTCCGGGAAGGTCGATCAAGTTGAAGTTGCCGCGGCGGCGCGAGCCAGTATGAGCCATGGTGCTAGCCAATGGGGCGGGATCCGAATTGGTAGCAATAAAGAGGACTCGGGCGGACAATAGCACGGCAAGAAACCAGACCCGATGAATGAGAGGCAGCAGCTCTTTCGTGGAGCCGCTTTCCCTTCAGGCAACAAAGGCGGAATGATGATCGCCTGCGGCTTCCACGATCCTCTCCAGCTCAGCGAGACGTGGCGAGAGATGAGTGTGTATGGCATCGGTAAGCAGCTTAGGGTCCGAAAGCCGGACGGCCAGTCCCTTCTCAAGGGTGGCAGCAGCAATGCGGCTGCAGCAGCGATGCGGCCGTTTCGAAAATGTTTTCAAGAAAGGCCGTGCGAAGATCCGGCAAGCCGACCAGTTGAGGAGGCGGCGGAGAGTCTTGACGGTCCATGTCGGAAGGGTAGCGAGTGGCTTGCCGCCACAGGGTGACGCGGTTGGCTAGAACAGAGTGCTCAAGCTTGCTCTGAAGAGCACAGATTTGCAGACTCATCGACGAAGCTGCCCTTCCGAAGCGGGATGCATTGGCCAAGCGTTAGGCGACAAAGTGCCAGCATGCGTTGAAGTCTTGATTAGCAAGTATGTTGTCGAGAAGCGCGTCAGCACGGATGTTGGGTGGGTGGAAGCAACCAGAAGCCGCGAAGAGGCTGTCACGGCAGCGAAACGTGGTCTTGCAGTGGACGGCAAACCAGGCGAGGGCTTTCAGGTGAGCACAGTTGGAAAGCTCGTGTTCGTGCGGGTAATATGCTTGAGCATTTGTGCGTTCATTGGTGATGGCAATGCCTTGGAGAAGTGTCTAGACCTTTTTGAAGTAATCGTAGACGGGCTTGTCCTGCTGTGGGTACGAGTGTTGATGCGGATTGTTACTGAGCGGCGGATTGGGGAGGCAGACTAGCATTCTGAGGCTGACGGTGGCGAGTGGTTCACAAAGTCTGGTCTCGCCAGAGCCATAAGACTGGAGGACAGGGAGAACTTTCGCTGTATAGTCACGGTTCTTAATACGGGCTTCTCATCTCCAGAGCCAGACTTGACGAGGTCGGGATGGGATGGGTAGATCAGCCAGGCGCTTTGTTGGAATTGAAATGAACGCGAGGACGAGCAGAGCAAGGTTGTGGGTAGAGCTTGTTGCGTACAACGGTGCGATCTACGAGCAGGTTGAGGCGTCGCCGTGGGACAGGGAGGTATAATTGTCGGCAGGTTCTGCGGAACGAACAGATCACCAACGTTGACGAGATCTGATGGATGGCGCAAGGAAGGAGTTCTGAAGGACGATTCGAAGAGCGACGAGTTTGCGGCGATCGAAGTCCTGATATTGCGCCAAATCCGAAGACTACTGGATTCGGACGAGGTCCGAAGGTTTACAGCGCTGTCTCGTCGACAATCTGGCAGCCAGCATGGTTCCTCCAGGAGGCGAACGAGCGTTATCCTCTATGAAGCTTACGAAGTTCTCGAATGTGGAGACGCTCCAAAAGGTTGATGACCGACTTTGCAGGATCCTCGGTTGTATCGTTAAGACTTCAAGGAGCCGGTTGAGCCACTGAATCACTTTTCCCGATGCCGCTCCTTCGATATGCATCCATAAGCTCAATAGTGCTTCGAAAGCCGGTAGGCCAGTAGCGCTGTCCCCCTTGAGCATCACTGGGCGGAGCAGCAGAATTAGCCATGAGGCCAGAGCTCGAATTCATGTTGGCCTGGACGGCAGAGAGATCGGACGGAGGTATCGGGCTCAAGAAGACGAGTTTTTATCTCTCTTTGATAAGAGCGTCGGGAATGAAGGCATGTAAATGCGATTCGTGGACAAGAATCGGATCAAATGGCGTGGTCTTTGCTACCGTACCGGCGGATGGCTACGAGAAGCAAGGCGGATGGATCGCAATCGTGAGACCCGCCGTCGGATGCTGGTTGGATTCCAATGTGATCAAGAATGTGATCAAGAGAGTAAATTGGTTGACAGGATAAAACAAGGCAAGGAATGGCGCAAATAGGAGAGGAGGTGAATGTAGAGTAGCAAGAGTGAACAAAGGCGAAAGGAGACGCTTGGACCCTTGGATTCTTAGCTCCGAGTCAGTTGTGTGATCCTGCGTGTGAGCCACGCCGTTGCAGGTTGCTGAGCTTTTACTTCTCGCACGGGACAGTTCAAATCGCCGACTTCCAAATTTCCGGATTCTCCGATGCGTGACCCAGCAAGACAGTTGTAAGTTAGATGTCACAGTCACAGTCGCATGTGAGTCACAGTCATAGTCACGTGCGAAAAGCCGCGCTGTCGAGGAGACAGAGAGAGAAAAGAAAGCAAATACGTCTACGTTGAGGTGCGGAGACCGTTCATTCCCTATCTCACTTCTCTCGGGATCGGCGATCGACCGCCTAAGTGGTCATGAGCGTGTCGACGAGGTTATTCGGGATGTTGACGAATCTCTGGCGCTTAGGGCGGGACGTCTCTGCGGTAGCCAATGTGAGTTGCTGAGCCCTCCTCGGAACATTGGCTCAGCCGAAGGCATCCGAGAGTGGAAGGTGTGCTTTCGGATCAGGCGAAGACATCAGTAAGCGGACGGAATGTGGGGTGAGAGTCCTTCTTCCCAACAATCACAAACGCAACCACCACATTGCAGTCAAGAACCCTGGCCACCTCCTCGAAGCAAGGTCCCGGTATGCGATAGGGCTCTTCTCAGGCTGGCGCACACACGCCAGGAGAGAAAATCCAACCCGGTTTGAACCAGCTTGCATCGGCCCGTGAAACCGCCCCCAAGCCGATCTAGCGGGAGGGTGAGACTGCTGAAGCGGTACGAATGTGGCGAATGCAGAGGCATCTCAAGTGTCTCGACAACCTCAAGACATCTTTGAATCCTACGGTGCTCGTGTCGGTCTTTGCGACTTGGCTTTGCTTCGAGAACATGATGTATCTCTAACGTCTGAGGAGCTGATGATGATATGCGGGAAAAATGATGTGGGGATGGTCGCTGCTGGCAGCGATCTGGGACTAGGAGTACATCGCTGAGCAGGCCAGTCTGAGAATTCGCACAACTTTGAGAAAAGCATGACGAATCGTTCTGCCTGAGAAATATCCACGATCATTAAGATTAATTGAAGCCTTGGGTGGTTCGGGGCGATGACCAACGTCAAAGTCGTGAAAAGTACAGCCTGCTCTCGTGTCGGATCTGAAGGGCTCCGAAAGACGTTACAGTGGGTTTACGATTGGGGAGATGGTAGCAAGTCAGCTTTGCGGAAGGCAAAATTTCGGAGGAAAGGTATGCCGCACGGAGGTAGTGCACATCGTCGACCGTTTCGAAACCGCAGGTTGCAGCTCCGTACTCAACAAAAGCACCCTGTGTTCGGATTCCGATTTAACGCGGGTTCTAGCTTCTATTTTTTTTTCCGCGAGTCGAAGCGCGGTCAGAAAGCAATTTCTGACAGCTTCCTTCATGTAGAAACGTTGTCGCAAACGAACGATTCCTGCATCAGTCTCAACGGCGCTTACGATTCACAGCACACGGGCCTGCATCACAGCTAACTGCAGAGGCAATTTCATGAAGATTATTTTGTCAAAGCAGGGCAGCAGATTCGGAGGATCAAGAGAGCAGCCGACCCAGTCGAGGAATTTCGCTTAGGCTCGAGGAGGAGTCAAGGCTGACTTAGAGCTGGGAGCGCCCGTCTGTGCAGAAGTGGCAGCAAGAAATCGAGCAGGTCAGCAACACTGTTCGAGTCACATATGGTAGATGTTTGGATTCGATATGCGTACCAGGGATGGCAATGGTGGCTTCGGACAGCTGCTACAACCCAGCTGCGGTCTTTGACAGAGGAACTAGTCAATGAGGACCTCAGTGAGACTTTGATCTTGAAATGGCAACGTGCCCGCCTGCACCTAAGGTACGTAAAGGAGCGATGGTCGCGACCCTGAACCAAGGGGATACCCGCTTGGCGAAAGATGTGGAGAGTCTGAGCGACAGCATCGTAGCGGAGCTGAAAGCTTCTGGCTTCTTCTAATTCGGTCATGAGTTGGCCATTCTGGTCGCGGCTGATCTGGATAGAGATCTTGACTGGAGACATCAAGTTGTGTTATGACTTGAGCTTGCGCGTGGATGGATATGGTAGAGGTGACGACGAGTGCTTGATAAAGAATAGATGGAACACGAATGAAGAGAACGAACTTGATATCGGAACAGAAAACGCTAGAAGTACACGTCTCTGTGATCTCACAAAAAGGATTCGGTAGCCACAGCATGATCGGCTCCTCCGGTGTGACTGCCACATTTCGTGATATCTTTGTTCATCCTTTGATCCACGCGCTTCCCGATCGTGGTCTCCTTGACAGCTACAGCTGCCCTCAACCCAACCCGAGCTAAGCAAGGTACGACGCGTTGTTCCGCAAACGAAGGCTTAGGCTCGTTCTCAATGCCGTATTCATTCGGTCTGACACGCAAAAGCTTGCAGTCGCTGTCACGATCTCTGAGCAGGGGGTCGCGCTGGAACGATAGTGTGGCTACCGTTGCTGGAAATGCTACGTCCTAGAAGTTCGTCAGCCCTACTTAAGCCGGCAGCTGGCCTGGGTGAGGGAGTCAGAGACCTTTTATCGCCGTATCATCACGAGAGTTGACGTATGCAATGATGTCGGTGCCGTAGCGATTCTCCTCGAGCTGAGAATATGCAAGGCCAGACTTTTGTGCTGTGGTCAATCCAAGTGGCCGCATAGAATCTAAGCTTGAGTCTTCAAAGCTGAGAGACCGCTTTGCAGTTCCTGGCTGATGACCTGACGCTCGAGCTTATATTCCCCGAAGTAGATGGAAAAAGTGGTGGCCAGCAGTCCGGATCGGAAGAAGGCTTGAAAGGCCGTCGAGTGCAACAATCTCTCGAGCCTGTGATGCAAACAATCCCTGTGCTCATTCGTATCCGACACTATCAGCGAGCTTGCGGAATGCAAACATATGTAAAGCTCGGCGAGTCGGATGTCGAGCCAGAGTCAATTTGACTTTAGCGGCGAGTAAGGGCCGATTTCAGGCGAAATTGACGTTGAAACGCTGTCAATTCTGATTGAGGCAAGCCTCGCGAAAGTTCCATTCAGCGGCTTTAAGCAGTTGCAATTGATAATGGAAGGATGGAGCGGTACTACCGCTGGTCGCGTTTGTGGTGATGGCGGTGATGGTGCGTGAGCATCTTAGTTGTTGTAACCGAAAGTACTATTTTGGTTTCCAGGAAGGCGGTTGAGGTTCTGCTTTCACAGCCGAGCTGCGGTGGCAGTGGAGGCTGATCATAAGAGTAGCGGTCCGAAAACATGGGAGGCATGGGAGCATGGAATCAGTCTTATATGATTGCTGTACTGAATACTAGGAAACTGTCATCGATGTAGCATCGACAAGAAGTGATGATAGAGGTAAGCCAGGTATTTGAGCCTCGGACTCTTCTTTCGCGCATGAAAAAGTGCATCGGAGAAGCTACGGCGTCCAGGGGTGAGGGCAGAGCCTACCTCCCCTCCTCGCCTCACAGTCCCCCATCTGCATGCGCGCTCCCATAAGGCATGAACTTCAAGCCTGCCAATTGCTGCACCGCCCCCGATACCTCGTCGCAATCATCATGCGATGTCTTTTGAGGTGATCCCGAGGAATGTGACAGAGCCAGGCACTTGCGGGGCAGAGTCGGGCAAGGCTCCCTTCATATCGCGCCTGTGAGCATCCGATGGATTCATCCTGGCTGTCCAAGTAGGGAGTGCCAAGATCGGTATTGCGGGGCTGGTTCAGCTACTTTCAGCTGGTCTGCAAATACTAAAGATTGTGAATAGATCGCGTGAGTCAGTCAAAGCTCTACAGTGGTCAAGAAGGACATGTGCACATTAACAATGATGTCACTATCATCAAGGACGATCATTTCTCTATCGTGGCCGAGGCTCGATGCTTCTCGGCGGAGCGCTTGGTCCGAGCAGACGAGGATTTTTTCGGCCGATGATCCGTCGATAGGACCCTGCATAAGATGCAGGACCCTGCATAACCGCCGTTCCGGCCCCGATTAAACGCCGAGCCGAATTTCATGGACTGTGCGGCCCCGGCTTAACGCGTTCTCTTTCCGAACAAAAGACTTCTGAGCCGAGATGAGGAAATTATGAATAGAATCACTTCCGCGACTGCGCATCTTCAAATCTAAGACAGTAGACGACAATTTCAGTTATGGGCTCTGAGATCATGTTCCCTTTGTTGCGGATCCGTGGACTCAGATAAGGTGACCGCAATGCATTGGCTTGCGCTCGCTTGTTGCCTTGTCGCAGCA
>Ga0153959_1000713_pt1 | contig 10592 bp, 8 predicted proteins | sample TSFL043MetaG_FD_104685 | JGI IMG/M metagenome (GOLD analysis project Ga0153959, IMG submission 104685) | Attine ant fungus gardens microbial communities from Florida, USA - TSFL043 MetaG | ecosystem: Host-associated > Fungi > Mycelium > Unclassified | place: USA: Florida, Wekiwa Springs...
CATATGTAGAACAATAGGCAGTAGAACATGTGATGCTCTGTCCAGGTGCACAGACCATCATTTCCTGTATATAAGGCTTCATAGTCTGAGGATTAGACCTCAGACTTAACAACATCTTTTGTTACTAAACTACTTCACATTTTTGAGCCTTTTGAAGACCACTCTTGCAAATCACAAACTAGTAAGTAACCATTTGTGATAGTTCTTGTGCATTCAATAATTAAAAGAAAAGAAAAATAAATATTGCCTTAGAGGGATTGAATAATTCATAACAAAGTAGATAAAACAATTCATAGAAGAACTCTATTAAATTCTCTTTGTTTTCTTATAACATTGAGTATAATAAATCAGTTGTCTCGACTAAGCTTGTTATTATAAGTTTTTGGTGTCCTAAATATTATAAACTGTCATTTCTCTAAGTCAATATTTATTTCTATTTTCTTTTCTTTCTACTTGATTTGTGATTGAAGAGTAGTGATTCTTAAGAGTTTGAATGTAAGATAGAATAAGCAACAAAAGATGTTGTTAAGTCTAAGATCTAATCCTCAGACTAAAGAGCCTTATATATATAAATGAGATAGTCTATGTACCTAGACAGAGTATTACATGTCTACTGCCTATTATTCTACTTATGGTAGTTTTTTTGTGTCTGAAATAGAGATAACCTAACTATAAAGAGGCAGTCCTTTGTTCTATTCAAGAACTAATAAGCATCTATGGATAATAAATCAGTGTCATATCAAACATTAAGGTCTTTGTATTTCCACAGGATCTTATTGCCTCAGAGTCTATTTATAGTTGTTAGAAGTGTATTAAAGAGAGCTTTCATGTATACTTAGAAGTAAATGTCTGCATTTAGCAGTTCCTGAGATATCAGTAGATCAGTGTTCAGTATAGATCACTTCATATTGTAAGAGTTTAGACTTCAGTTGAGTGACCTCAGGCTTAACTTCACTCTAAGTCAGAGTTGACAAAGAGAACTTATTAGAGTCCTTGCTAATTTGTGTACATTACTTATATAAGTTCAATTATTTGTCCTTATTTACTGATCTGACAATATTACCTAATTAAAATTAAAATTAAAATAATATAAATATAAATATTGACTTAGAGAGAAAAGGCAATTCATGACACATATCTTAATAAGTACTGATTTCTTTGGCACATTTTGTATATTATTTGAAAGGTCTTTTTAAGGGCTTTTAGATACATTTAAGACTGTCAAAATCATGCAAGTATTCATGGAGTTATGGCCAAATGAAGTTTGTAACATATTTAATATTATGAGAAAACAAAGAAAACTTAATAAAGTTTTTCTATAGATTACTCTACCTACTTATACACAAGTACTATTTGTTTATATGTATGCTTAAGTAATTTCCCACAATCCTTCTAGAAGTTTCTATCATGTGACCAGATCATGTGATCTTGATTAGATCTGGTCTCTTGTTCTATTTTTAGCACACCTCATTCAAATCATTGAAGAATTTCTGCTCTTTCTATCTCTCTAGTCATACAATTTTAGGACTGGACTAGTTCATGACACAAGAAGTAATGCACAGGACTTTGTAAATGTACACAAATACTAAAAATATATAAGTAGTATACACAAATAATTGGGAAATCTATTGTCTACTCCAATAGAGTGCAATTAAGGTTAGGGTTACACAACCTGAGCTGCAATCATTACACTAAACTTCACAGCAGATTTATAGTCAAAATGTCCTGTAACATTATTTAATCATGCATACCACTAGAATGAAGGTTTGAAATTTCTGTGCAAAGGGTTAATAACAGTCGATGGTATTAGTAAAGGCATGTAACAGGTTGTTTGCCCACAAGGTAGATGGTTTGTGTCCTGTAGTCATTAGAGGGTCGCTTGTGGTCAGACAGAGCAAACACCCATATAAAACGATGAAGATGATGGGTCGAAAATAATGGTCGTTGTGTAACACATCAATCGGATCGTCCACAGGTCTCCGAACGTTTATCTGATCTTATCGTATGCATGCTATAAAATCAACAATCACTAGACGCCATCATAACTCGCACCACCCGCCTGCAAGACAGTGACAGAATATAACCGAGGGAGGAGATCATGGAATCAAACCACTAGAGCCAAATGAAGCCACCAAATAACCACGCACCTTTCTCAATTTCACAACGATCGGATCTTCCTTCAGATCATCATGATCCCTGGCGGGAACCTCGATCGAGAAAGCTTTTAATACCTTCTTTACATCCGCTGTATGTACCGAGATCTATATGCAACCCAAAGGAAGCAAGAAGGACTGAGAATCAGATCAAGAATAAGAAGGCCACGAAGTTGAATCTGGAAGGAACATTGACCTTGGCTTTCCTCATTATTTTGCAAGTCGGGCCTATCCATACCTGTCAATCGGCGACATTGTTGAGAGGACGGGAGAAACAATTGTGAGAGGGGTTGTTAGGTGATTCGATGCCGCAATGTGCAAAATGTCGGATTGGATGTCGTGTGATCCACGTAGAAGCCATACAAGACGGTGCAACGTGCAAAGCATGAGGGACGGCAGAGTCGCCATTGGACAAGACAGAAAAAAATTTTGAGATCAGCGCATCTACTCAAGAAGCGGGAAAAACCACGCACTACAAGAATAAACTTCTCCCTAACCGACTCTTTGTCATTCGAGTATTTGACGCGGACATAAGCAAATGAGGCGTTTGAGTCTTGTAAACTGTTCTGCAATTCCGCCAGTCCGCCAGAGCCAGTTCCCGTAAGTTTGAGCTTATCCGATCGTTCAGTCTCATAGTCGACTAACAGCCAGTTGGTCTCGGTCTTGTCGTCGCGGACATCATTGTACGCTGTTAATTGACAAGGTAACAGTGACCCATTTGAACACCCACGAGAAGAAAACGCACCCTCAGCGATAGCTTGGTCCGACACGTCTGCCATACTGATGAGAAAATCAATCGTTCAGAGCCAGGATGATCGGGCGGCAAACCCCGATCAGCGATCAGTATTCCAAAATTGCATTCCAGACATAGCACCCATGTCCTGGTCATTCAGCAGAGTCTTTTGTGGCATCCAGCGATACTATTCCTCTCGGGCTGAAATTGTAACACAAGAAGCACGTCGCAAATGGGGTCTGTCAGGTCTCCCCTCCCCGCGTTCTATCCTCTGCGATGATGACTCTCCTCTCCTCCCTCCTCTCTCCCTCTCCGAATCCTCTTCAGAACATGAAGACGCTCCTCACAATCCCTCCACACCCCCTCTCCACCTTCGCAAACCCCCGACATCTCCGACACCAAAGCAATGGGTAATACACCGCCGCACACTTAGAGAGTTATTCCCAAACGGCTGGGCACCACATAGAAAAGTTTCCCGAACTGCCATGGACGGTATTCGCGAATTACACAGAATTGATCCCGAGAGATTTACAACCCCATTCTTAGCTGATCGTTTCCGTGTAAGTCCAGAGGCTATAAGAAGGATCCTGAAGAGCAACTGGGTACCCGAGACGCGCAAAGGGTTGGAGAAGGAAAGGAGGAAAAGAGAGGTTATATTTGCGAAACAGAGGAAGGTATTTGAAGCAGAGATAGAAGAGACAAGGAATATCATGGAAGGACGGAAGTTCAGAGGCGGTTTGGAGTTGAGGGAGATTCCACGGTCTCCGTCGAGAATGAAACAACGATAATATATTCCGGTCGCGCTTGTTTTTTGTATATCCAATCAGTCCCATAGGTGCCTTCTCCAACCCAAGTTATAACATTAAGAAATTAAGGATGTTAGCAGGTGACTGTAAGGACTCATATCAGGAACATATACCCTAAAAACATAATAAATACCATATGATCGACAAGCACACACACTACGTACTTTGAAACATTATAGTTACTTTGGATCTAGAGTCTGCTAGAGGATGGAGACATCAAAGAACGAAGACGACATGAAATCCGAAAAAAATAGATAATTATAATAAACCAGACTATGTGAGAGTTCTCTCGACAGCCACCACCAAATAAAAAATCAAAAGCCAAAGATAGAATTCACACCATCACCATACGCAGCACCATACGCATCATAATTGTACCCCCTCCCTCTTTTCGAATTCCATCCAAAACATCTGTTTTGGCTTACACAACAGAATGTCATTCCAATCCGGCTGCGGCAGTGGCATTTTTCCTCGTCCATTTCCTTTCTTATCAACAATACTCAAATCAAAACCGAGAACAAACATTGAAATGATCAGTTTCAACTCAATCTTCGCTAGACGTGTGCCGAGACAGATGTTTTTACCTGTACAATCACAAGTCAGCCATGTCATACGCAATCTCGAGTAAGAAAGCAAAATACCTCCACCCCACCCAACATACCCAAACGGCATATCCTTCTCATCACCACGTCCTATATTGGGATTCAGCCATCTCTCTGGCTTCCATGCCGTTGCATTATCATAAATTTCCTCATCCAAATGCACGTCACTAAATGGATATACCACATAATCACCCGTTTCAATCCTCTTCCCATCGATGTAGAACTCCGGTCCTACATTCTTCCTCATTGCAGTATGCGGTTGTGCGACTCGTAGTGTTTCTTTGATCAAAGCATCGAGGGTTTGCATGAAAGAAGGATTTTCCCATGAACTGAGAGGAATCTGCTTCAGAGCATCTGAGATGCTCGGAGGTGATGCAGATATAGGTGCAGGACCAGAAGATAGGCAAGAAGTAACATCCGTAACTGGGGAAGAGGGAAATCTGATGTTCGTGTGCGTCATCACGAGATCTTCGACTTCTGCTCGTGCTCTCCTCGCCCATTCCGGATGACTTGCGAGAAACGTGATCAGCCACGACGCTAGTTGAATTAGAAATTTAGTGCATATTTTTTGAGATAAGCCATACAAGAAAGATAGAAGAAGCAAAAGGGAAAGAATATGACGAAAACTTGGTAAAAAAAATCAGTTTCGGTTATTAAGAGAAAACGCCACAAAGACGCCACAAAGCTTCGGAACCGAAAATCCCAAATCGAAAAACGGGAGAATGGCGCCGGTCCAGAAAAGATTGACGGGCATCAAGCACCTTGTACATTCTGATGTGTCCACAAGAGTCCCGAAGACATCAGTAATCACATGAGGTCATACCTCCTTGAGACTCCTGAATTGAGCTTCAAATGATGGCAGATAGCTCCGAAACATGGAGACACCCACAGATGCAGTATAATGGGTAAGGGCATTGGAATTGAGAAGTATAAGGTACCAAGTTATCGGCGAACGAAGGTTGATGTTTGAGTTGAGCAGCATACGCCAGAAAATGGAGGAAAATAAATAATCCAACGGAGTTCTTACCTGATGTACCAGTCGCCCGCGCCCCAGCGATTAGTAGACCCATTATAAACTGCAAACAATGGTCGTTAGTGTCACAGCATGAATGACGACGTCTTGACGTCAGGTACGACTGTGCAAAAAGCACACCGAGTCCACGACGTGAAACGGAAATTAGCAGCAGTGAAAGCACCCACCCCGACAACTGCCATCCTGTCATCGCCTGCATCCAACAACAATTGCATCGTGTCCTGTGGCTTGTCACCCTCTCCTACCTCCGTCAACAACGCCTGTCGCTGTTTCACCACCTCGACAATAATATCATAGATTTTCTTTGTTGACCACAGCTTGTTTACCATCGTCCACGATAGCAGCCACGGCATAAGTATAGTGATGGGCGTAGTTCCCGCATCGAGCTTATCATACAATTTTTTGATACGTGAGACAAGGACATGGTCATCAGCGATTTCGCCACAAGACAGGGCACGAATTGTCAATTGAAACATCAACTGCTTCGGCGACAGACATGCGTCAAGAAGTGAATAATTGGTGATCGTACGAGTTCCCGAAATGGAATTACGAGTTCATTATAGTAGATCGGCGGATAAATTCAAGTTGAAACAAGTCGTGTAGAAAGTAGGCACCCGGGAGTGGATCGATCCAAAAAAAGAGTATTGTTTTCGATTTGATTAAAAACGTGTCAAAGCCATATAAATCACCATCGTTTTAATACAAAGAACGATGACGTTCCGAAATTCGCGTGAAAGACATATAGAGTGCGGAAACGTAATTCTAGTAAGAATTTCCAGAATCGAATCATTCAATTAGATACCCACCTCGTATATCTTCTCGAAAGGGTCAAATATACCAAAGGTGCCCCAATTCTCCATCACTTTCCGTGAATCTTCCAATAAGTGTGGAAGCACTTGATAAAGCAAGAGACCATCAGCTTAAGTTTATCCATCGAGTGACAAAAAACAAGTAGATCTTAAGACCAAGAAGCGCACAAGGGTATTTTCAATCAGACGGAAGCTGTCATAAGTGAGAATATTGTGGACAGGAGAGTCAAGGAGACCATCATCGATGGGAAATTAGTCTCACAAGATGCGGAAAGATTAAAGTAGACTATGAGGACTCACGACTCACAAATATTGAGACAGCCTTCCCGCTGAGCAGCAGCTACTCTCTTGTGTATTGTAGTGATCCTTCTGCTTTGCAAATCAGTGGTTACTCCACTCACACTGGGAATCTGTAATGTCAAAATAAAGATGTTATCAACAACGATTCGGATGAGAACAGTGATACATACTGCACCAGAAAGAATCTTAAATCCAGCCGTCAGATCCAAGCCCTTGGCAGAAAAAAAACCCTGACGACCACTTGCCCCTGAGACTACAATCACTGTGTTCTGATGATGTATCATCGAATTTTACCAGAGGGAGGTGGCATGGTCATTAGATCAAAATATGGTGTTAATACCATCATAGGGAGGACAGCGAAAAAAGTAGAAGCAAATGCATACGAAGCCAAGAAGTAGAATAGAAGAGTCATTAATCGCCATGGAGTGAGGGAGCTTGATCAGAAGAGACTCACCCTCAAAAGCTTGAATCGGAATAAATTTTGTCCTGTAGCATGAATACCCCAGCTGAGGAAGTCGGACCTCCTTTTGTAGAAAGGTATGATGTGAGACAGAGAGAGCCCAGGTAGAGACACAGGTGTATCTGCAGCATCCTTCTGGAATGCGGATATAATGAGGAGAATAGAAAACAACGTTATCATAGAGATTGTGAATTGTGTTGCAAACCCCGCGGAAAGAAAAGCGTTTGCCGCAGATTGAAGTCCGATGGAGTACGGCATCACCGTTCAAAATCAGAGACGTGTCGTAGACTTTGGAGGTAAGACCAGGAAGTATACTCTAGAAAGGTAAGCTGTGTCAGACATAAAAGGTATGATGTTGAGGATGGACCATTGTACAGACATGGGCAAGAGTGAAGGTATTGCAAGGAGCGTCCAGGAAGAGAGAGGAAGCAGATAAGACAGTCGGGAGCGAAGAAGTCACCCGGGAGTGGAGAAGACTAGTCTGGGTCGACAGAGAGACACGAGAAGTATTTATATCATTGCCCATCCCAAGCGAACGAGGTCAAAGAAATGGTCAAACTCATTTCGGAAGCGGAGGAGAATCAGGAAGATCTGAGGAGGGCCTGAATAAGTGACATACGTACCAATAAACGTTGCCTTCTGGCTGTGCCTTTTAGTGACCGGTTCCGAGCTATGAACCTTTCCATATACAAGCAACACGTGGTCGTAGAGACGGACCGTCAACTATATGCTGTCACTCGTCAAGGCCACACCTGTTGCCGATTTCCCAGTCTTCTGTACCGTTTCATGTCCACTAGACTTTTACGAGCCTCCCGCGACCGTGCTACATGCTGTCAACCACCTCCATCTCTCCCCCTTCAGTTCCTAGCAAGGCCCAATTATCCATCCAACACTGTAGAAAACCAACATTATGACATGTAAACACTGAATAATTCATCACGCACTAAAAGGAAGGACCATGCGTATCCCGGCCGCCAAGGGAACGTTGCAGCGATCATGTCGTGTAATCTGAATGACCGCTTTTTCTTTCAGGGCACCCACTGCGTCAAGATCTTGCCCTAGATAGTCTCATGAAGGCGAAATGTTTTGAAGCGATGAGTGTGCGAACTCCGTGAATTTCATGACCGATCATTAAGCAGGTACTATAATTCATTGATACAGTCAACTCTGAGATAACCCGTATCGATTGGGAGAAAACCTTGGCTATGTGTTTTGACAGATGGGCTATGAGCGAGATTCAGACGTCTAGAGATCAGCTTGGGAGATGGAAAAATTCATGGATTATAACAGAGTATGGTCATCGCATGTATGAAATCGGCTGTATATATGTTCCCTACATTCCTCACTGAGCGGCACACTTCCGCATAAAGGTATCGTCAGGTAGCTTACTACATGTGCATAACAAGGGATGATGACACGGCTGTCAAGTCTGTCACATGTTACACCTGTGGTTGTCCATCCATGCACTGAGTTTGTTCACACATTGAGACACTGCTACCTACTATTGAGATGTCTCTGTTGAGCAGCCTATCTGCAGGTGCAGTGGGTAGCCCTAGCCCTACCTTAGGTACAGGCTAGTCACTTAAGTATTCTAGAGTGTCTGCAAAATAAAGAACCTAATTTATTAGGACAATAGATTTTTTTTTTTTAACTCATTGTTTTATTACACGGAGCGCATAGGCAGGCCATGGCAGATACATTATATCTACTTAAATACTACTAAAGAGAGGAAAAGAAAAAAGGAAAATAAAGTAGAAGAGTAACTACTTTGGGTGACATGGTAGTACAAATGTGAGTACCCTCAGCCTTCATCACCCATTGTTGAAACAGAACAATGTAGAGTTTCCTACAATGAACTCCAAAAAGCTTGTAATATTGATGTCCCTTGGATGGAGAGAGGAATCATACAGCTTACACTGCATGAAGATGTGTTCATGTGTTTTGATGTCAGCTTTACTGCATGGGCATTGGAGTGAGGTGTTAGGTTAAAGACTCCAATAGAGGGAAGCCATGATCCCCTTTTGTATACATTGGTTCAATAACATGTTCTTTATTGTCTTCAAATTCTAGGAATAACTGTCTCTTCTTCCTGCTGTTTTTATGAGTCAAGCAGATAGTTGCATTCTTTCTTCTTGCTAAGCAAGAACAAGTTCTTGTTGGGGAGTAATGGAGGCATGTGTGAGGCTTTAACTTCTTCATCCACTAAAGTATGTCTAGGCCATTTTAGTTTGCTGGGACAATACCAGAACTGTATTGTATTGTATCTGTCTTTTTCTAAAAAGACCTTGATTTTTGTTACAATAGAAATGATGGATTTTTGAAAGAATTGGTTGCCTGCATTTAAGATTTTTTTTCCCTACTATAAGTGAGTCTGTGACAACAGTGATGTATTGAACATTGTTATTATCTAGGGTTGATATAAGGCCTATGTGTATAGCCATGAGCTCTACTTTAATAGAGGTAATATTAGTGGTATGGACTTTGAGTCATGTTATGACATTGTTGTCCTTCTAAATATGTGCAGCCAATATGGCTGTTGTAATGATTGAAGTCTTGGTTGAGTAACCTTAACCTCACTCACACTCTAAGTCAGAGTTTGACAAAGAGAACTTGTTAGAGTTCCCACTAATTGGCTCAGCTACTTATACACGAATATGTGTTTACAAGTATTTGCCTAACTATTTTATCCTGCACATCCTTTTTGAGTCATGATGTCCCGCGTACATTTAATATTACATAATTATTAGAAAAGAAAAAGAAATAAAATAATCTGCCGCTGTAAATCATCTAGCTTACCTGCCATTCTATAACAGCTGTACTGTTTGTTTTGATATCTCCATTTGTAATGACTGCAATGTCTGCAGGATCTGTTTGTGATCTTCTGAAGATGTTATTGAGGTTTGATATATGTATAAAGAGGCCTTCATCATCTGATAATTTAAGAGAATAAAAAGTAATTCTATCAGAGTGTCACAAACTTTATTTGGCCATATCTCCACGAATACTTGCATGATTCCCACAGTCTAAGATGCATCTGAAATCCCTTAAGAAGACCTTTTAAATGATGCCCAAAGTGTGTCAAAGCAATCAGTACTCATTGAGATATCAATTAATTAGTGCTGGACACTGATCAGTAGATATCTTGGGAACTGCTGAACATGGATATTTGCTTCCATGTGCATATGGAAGCTCTCTTCAATACACTTCTGATGATCATAGATAGACCTTGGGACAATAAGATCCTGTAGAGATATAAGGATCTCAAGGTTTGGTATGACATAGATCTATTACCCATAGATACATATCAATCCTTGAATACAAACAAGGACTGCCCCTTTTATGGTTAAGTTATCGCTATTCTGGACACAAAAGGACTGCCATATGTAGAACAATAGGCATATCACAAATGGTTACTTACTAGTTTGTGATTTACAAGAGTGGTCTTCAAAAGGCTCAAAAATGCGAAGTAGTTTAGCAACAAAAGATGTTGTTAAGTCTGAGGTCTGATCCTCAGACTATGAAGCCTTATATACAGGAAATGATGGTCTATGCACCTGGACAGAGCATCACATATTCTACTGCCTATTGTTCTACATATGGCAGTTCTTTTGTGTCTAAAATAGCAATAACTTAACCATATAAGGGGCTGTCCTTGTTGTGTTCAAGGATTGATGTGCATCTATGGGTAATAGATCA
>Ga0153959_1000716_pt1 | contig 10532 bp, 13 predicted proteins | sample TSFL043MetaG_FD_104685 | JGI IMG/M metagenome (GOLD analysis project Ga0153959, IMG submission 104685) | Attine ant fungus gardens microbial communities from Florida, USA - TSFL043 MetaG | ecosystem: Host-associated > Fungi > Mycelium > Unclassified | place: USA: Florida, Wekiwa Springs...
CACTCTACCCTGCCTGCAAGGGATGCATGAAGAGTTGAATTCTTTTTCTCTCAAAGTCACACACAAACACAGACACAGACGAGAGTGTTTTTCAGCTCAAATCCGTTAGACCCCACTTGTCATTTTGGTTATGGGTAACTTTCCCTTTTAAGGCAACGCTTGACAATGTGTAATTTCTCGGGGCCTTGGTACTTCTCTATTATTCTTCCTTGTCCAGCAAGTGTACGCTGTGAGGATACGAAATAATGCAGTCTCTTCATGCCGAGCTCTTGATTGCGTTTCCACCATTTCCACCAACTCCGCCTGGTGTTGAAATCACTCCCTACAAAGAATTTGAAGAACACGGTATCAGAGTAGAAAAAGATGGCAATGGACAGGAGGTTGATGGAGTTGGGATACCCACTGCAATTTTGCCCATCTATGAGGAGCCAGATCTTGATTTTAAATGGGATTCAGAGCCTTTCCATCGGCCAGCGCCACCAAAATCTCATTGGGGTGATCGTAGATGTTGGTGGGAGGAATGGTCAGAACAGGACGATAAACGAACTCCCATTGCTTTCCATCCGTGCGTTGTTTTTTTTTGCGAATGCCCGATCATCGAGCATTTTTTATTATTGATCATCAATCAGACAACAACATGAATTGGACAGAATTCACTCTGCACTTTCTTGCTTTCGAGGATCTCGACGTTGGCCATCCGAACGGAATGGAACGGCAGGTCCAAAATATTTCTGGAATCAAGTGCGAAAGTCGTTAGACTTGAGATTATCTCGATCTTATTGTGTGATAGTTTTGCATCTTTATTGGCGCCATTGGCTATCCTCCTGTATGGAACCGCACGGACAAACCAAAGCCCAAAGAGGAATCAGAGCTTATTTCTCCAGATTATTCTGACCAAGAAACTGATCAAAAGTCTTCTGATCTACCAGCATCTACTGCTACGCATGTCTCCATTGATCCCGCCTGGCAACCGAAGAGAAGGACTGGCGGCCTTGTTCGCCCGCCATACGCACACTGTAACGTGGAACCAATCAACGTCGGCAGTGACGAAGCTGTCAGACAACTTTTGGAACTGGATAAACTTCGTCGAGAAGAATATCTTATTGACTTTCTGAGAGACCCAGAAAAAGCTGTCAAAGTCTTTTTGAGCTCGTATTCCCGTGGTCAAAGTTTCTGGTGGTAATAAGTTGGATATGTGCACGTTGGAATAATTTTACTTACCCGTTTCAAAAGGTCGGAATACAATCTCGACATTATGCCACGTGTCCTCTGCTTTTTCTTCAGGTTTATCCTCAAAAATAGAGTCTTTCCTGGTGCAGAGGACGAGCGAAAGTACCAAAATGCACTTAAGATTGCCGAATCAGCTCTTCAAGAGCTCCCACTCACGTCGGTTATAGCCAAGTTTCTTCTGGAACCATTTGGTGTTGATTGCTCGAAATACTGGGGTCAGCAAAGGAGGCACAGTGTGTGGTCAGATGAAGAAGATGGTGATATCTGGAGTGAAATTGAGGATGTCAACGATGATGATGATGATGTTCTTGTCCCCATCAAATCCAGGACCAGCAAAGTAACTTTAGACGAAAGCGAAGACAAAGGTGAGGAAACTGAAATCTTGACTTCCCCTGTGTCTATCTCTAGACCAGTGCCGGAAATATTGAAAACATTACTTTCGTCCACAAACCCATTTCCAAAATCTCATACACCTGGACTTGTTGAAGAAGGGTTTCTTCGGCGGATCAAACAAATCTTTCCGCCTGGTGCTTTTACCTCTCGCTTTACCAAATCACACAAGCCGATGTTATCTGACGGTCTAATCGATACTATCGACGCTGTTGAACATGACCTTGAAACAAAACTAGCAAAAATGATCTTGATTCCATGGCCCGGTTCGGGGGTAAATGTATACGATACATCTGTCATTCTCCGGCGTCCTGCCTACCTGCCCGAGACTGTAAATGAGCATGACCCGCTTGAAGATGAGATAACGGTGCTCATTTCTGTCACAAAGGATCATCTCAATGTACTCAGAAGCGCGATTGGAATGGGAATTGTAGGTACCTGGGTTCAACTTTGTCCAACTGGTCAAGAGGGGATGAATCCTAGAAGATCAAACTTTTGGTATCTGGAGGAACAGAAGCTTGTTGTTCCGAGTTTTGAAACCTGTTGAAAGGTAGGATCACGAGTCTTGTTACACCATTAGTTGCGGAGACAAGGCGGGCGGCATCTTGTACTTGCAATGAACAATCATGTTGTGCCAAGTGTCGGAAAGCTTAAAGTTGTTGTCAAACATGATTGCAGGTCGTGTTGGGAAGATATGAAAACGTTGATCAACGTAGATACAGCGAATGAAATAAGAGAGCAAAGATGCAGAAGAAGTCCATGACATGAGAGTGGTCAAGCAAATGCTAGGGAATATAAAGCATGCAAGAAAAAGGTCTTGCACATCGACATACTTGATGAATGGGAGGAAGGTCCATGTGATCACAAAAAGACAGTCCAAGGGAAAACGAGAAAGTCCATGAGTGTGCGTAAGGATGTTGCACTTTTCGGATGAAAGAATGTCAATAGTGGTATGAATGCAGTGCCAGTAAATTAAACTGAACTTAAGGTAGGTTACGAACCTATACCACTGTCAGAAAAGGAAGATCTTTTATTGAGAAAAAATGCGTACTCCAAGTACTGGTCGTGAATAGTCCTCCTCATCTCTCAAATCCCTCATGGAGGCACTATCGGCCTCCCTTTGCCGTTGTCGCAGCCCAGGATCCAGCCTATCATCCGAAACAAAGACTGAATGAGCTTCTGTAGGTTCTGTGGGTTCTGTAAGCCCTCTATCATCCAGTAGTGGTTGAGAAGAGTGATCAGATGGAGGTTGAGCTTGGGCTACCGCCGTTGCAGGGGGAGTAGATGAAAAGGGTGAGCTGGGAAGTTGGTTGCTGCCATTTGATTGCCTGAAATAAGATGCCATCAACGGCTCGTAGCTTGCACCGCTAGGGGTTGTGGAGTGTGTGCCCATTATGTACCCCTCTTGGCCGCTAAGACTTCCCATGCTTCCGCTGGTACTGAGTCTGCGGCTACGATCACTATTGATGATTGCCGCAGGTGGTGAACTCGTGCGTGCAGGAGTATAGCCATCTTTGGACGGGTCAGAAGGTATTGATTGAGGATAACCATAATCGGTGTATGGGTTAAAGGATTCTACCGGATGATCGGGGTCGTCGTGATACGAGACTTGTGTGCCGAAATATGTAGACGCAAGGCGAGAGCTGGACCGTTGTTGTGATATTTCTAATGCAGAGGCGCTGAAGCGTGCTTGATGGGGATCATCATCATCCCCAAGCAGTGATCGGTGTGTATTGGCCGCCTGGGAAGCCACGAGTGCGGTATCATTTTCAGAGCGGAACTGACGTCGGCGGCGCCGAATAGCAAAGAGAACCCAGAGGGCCACAGATGTTGCCGCTAGACCCACGAGGACAAAAACGGCAGCAACGGCAGCAGTATTGTCAAAGAAGCTGATAATGGTACAGGGTATTCAGGAACCACCAGTGCGTCGCGAACGGCGGGAACACTCACCCTGATCCTCTGGAGGGTGTATTGTTGGGGGCGAGGGAGGGGTTTACAATGATCTGAGTGACAGTAGAGACAAGGCCACCTGCTTCTGTGGAAACAAAAGTGGAGGTGATTTGAGAAGGAGCTGTACTGGTGGGAGAACCCCGGCGATCTGTTGTGCTAATAAACGAAGCAGACGAGAGAGTTGTTCTAGGAAAGTGGGCGCTTCAGATGACAGTGGGAGAGGTAGCCTGAAACCTACATTGGGATGGGACTGGAAAACGAGGCCGACTGTAGGGTAGGCGAGGGCGTGGAAGACGTTGGAGGAGCGTCGGAGGAAGTTGTTGCTGAGGTAGGATCGGGGGTTGTTGAGGTGGTAGTCGTAGCATCGGAGATTGTTGAGGTAGAAGTTGTCTGGGTTGTCGTTGAGGTTGCTGTCGTTGATGGTGTCGTCGTTGACGTTGACGATGTCGTTGATGACGTTGAGGTTGAAGGTACTGATAACACTGAGGTTGAAGTCGATGATGATGATGATGAGGGAGAGGTAGTGTCTATGGTCGAGGAGATAGTGGACGAGAATGTGAAGGATGTAGACATGGTTGAGGAGGGCGTTGAGATGGTTGAGGAAGGTGTTGAGATGGTTGTTGAGGATGTTGAGGACGAGAGAGATGGGAGGATTGTCGGGGGTGAGAGTATTATGGAGGGTGAGATTGTTGTGGAAGACATGTCGGTTGGAACAAAGCAATCACGCCACGTACCCAGCTTGCCCCTGTTACTCATGATCATTGTACCCGACCCTGTGCCTCATGACGTCCAGCTCGTTCACCTCGACAACGGAGACATCGTCTCCCACGACAAATCCCTCAATGCCCACGGCAAGTCTGGTTTGCAGCACCGAACACTCATGAGCACTCATCACAAAATCAGCCGATGCCTTGTACCAGTTTCTCCTCGACCAAGCCTACCAATGTCCTCCAGGCTATCGCCTTCACTGTCAGGGCACCCATCCCGAAACCCACTATCGTTTTGCCACATCTTCTGACAATTCCTCTCATTCCAATCGCACAGAATCCTTTACCGAAAATGTAATCGATTTTGACTTTTACATCCAGATCACTCCTCCCTTCTCAGCCTCCACCCCCCCTTTCGCTGACTCGAAAATGTCCACTCATGATACTGACGATGCCGTGCCTATACATTGGTCTGTTGCCGACAATGAGCCCGTATATCGTGGTAGGATGGTCCGCCAAGTCGAATCGCCCATGACAAGGGGTCCGATTTCGCTTCCGGAAGATGGCCTTCCTCTACTTGCTCCTGATCATCTTTCACATGTGGCCACTCAACGTCGAAGAGCAAGTCGCAGAGAACGGAATGATTATAGTAAATGGATCAAACAACGCACCCGCAGAGGCATTCCACCCTGGACATCTGTCCCTGGTCTGATAAATGGCCAATGGTCCCAGGCAGCTGCCTTGACGGCAGCTCATTCCACCAAACTGGTTTTTTCAGATCTTCCATCAACGCCCACCAGCTCCAAGACTCTGCGCCGTTGGGTAGATTCCTACTGCTCCAGTCCAAAACTCCTCAAAGAATTCGTCTACACCAAACTTCTCTACGGCTGGGATCTCACTCAATTGGAATCTGCTATACGTTCCACAATTGCATTGGCTCCCTACCACGGCGACATCCAAGTCTCTTTTACACCTATCAACTCCAAAATCTATATTCGCTCTTCAAATCGACTTTCACGAACCTTGTCAAATAGGTGGTTGAAATTCATCTCAATCCTCTTGTTTATCTACCCCTTCATCTGGTTATTTAAGCGATTTCATCCTCGTGGTGGAGGTAAATGGGAAGTTTGTGGAAGTGCTTATGCCTTGAAGCGGTGGATTCCTTCGCATCCGTCTTCTACAGTCACCACGAACCAGGACCGTGATTTACCTTCATACCAAGATACTATCGCCGGTTCATCCACTGTGATATCCTCTCCTGCGACCGCTTTTACATCCATCAGTTCTCTTCCATCTACGAGCTCGCCCCGTCCTCATTGGGTTCCGCATCCTCAAACACGAATTGCTCAAACCCCTTCAGGCCCATATAAACTCATAGGTCAACGCGAAGGAGAATGGTTCCGTCACTGGGAACCTGTCATTCTTCGTGCCGTGACCACACGGCATCAATCTGCCGTTCCTCTGGCACTTCAGATCGAGTTGCATGGGCGACGTGCGACACCTGGCAGTAGCCTCGATGGATATCATGATTTTTCGGATAATGCTCCTTAGTGACGCTGTCATAGAACTACCAGGCATTACTTTATTATATTTCTTTGCAATGATCTAGGACAAGCAGATTGACGAAACAATTGAAGTATAAATATTTACATATGCGAAGAGTCCAGAGACAATAAAACAAGGGAAGAATTATTCAAGAACTGTCAAGAAATAAAGTACTATGCGCCTTTGGGTCCATTCCACTCAAACCACAAAAAATCTAGAATCGAAAAACACGAAGTGTGAAGAGATGACTATCTATCATCCTCATCTGGCGATGGCATGCTGTTCAACCGGATGCCATGGTTTTCCCGATAGCTCAGCTGCAGAAACTTGACGTTCCTCGAACATTTCATGCTCCGATCTTTCGTCTCCCTCCAACATTGCCATGGCAGTCTCCAGGAACCATATCTGTTTTTTGATAAAGTGTACTGCAACAGTTCCGCCCACTCGGTTACCTTCGTATCGGGTTCGTCGGCCTTCACGATGTGCCCACGCATATTCTGGGGTCATGGCACTCCCTGGGTCTGTCAGCTAAGTTTCCAAGTGTCACGCGTGCATCAAATGGACCGCACCTTCTTTTAATAGCGACATATCACTTCCTTCCACAAGTGCCTCTAGACTCTGCGGTATCGACAGATCAGGAAGTGGCGGGGCATACCTTACCCTAAAGGTCGATACACTAGAATGCGCCCAGTCCGTTGGTGTAGGCGGATTCCCGTTCGCAGGAGTTTGTGACATATCTCTCAATACTTTCTGTGCATTATCACCATATACTTCCTGGATTTGACGTTTTACGCGGGTTACCTCGGAAGGGAAGAGGAAACCATGGGCGTAACTAAGACGAAAATGAGGGCTCAGAGGCAATAAATGAATAAGAATAAAACTGACACGGTGCCAGACCTGGGATGATCGTAAATCCAACAGCGCTCATTTGTCCATCGAATTTCGTCACGCCTTGGATGTATGCGCATCCACTTGGCGGTTTGTTTATCCTCAGCACCCTTGGTCATCGTTTTGACCATTGGGTCTTTTGCCACCCAGTCTACCAAAGGCCAGCTTAGTGCATACAGCTCGCCTGCCATAAATTGATGGTATTTGTTGGTCACAAGATACCCCCAATATATCAGCGGATCACTGTCGGTCAGCTGGGTCGGGATATTGGCATCAAACATCATTGTCACACCACGTGAGGAAGTGGAAGTGTGACGACTACTGTGGAACGTGTGAAGTTCAAGACGAAGGCGGGCTTCCAGTTCTGCCAGCATGACAAAGGAATCGTCATCAACCTTGACAACATAGTCCGGTCTCACCCAGTTCCTTGGGTTGGCAGAAGTAACGTCGATCCAGGCAGCATAGGGATCATGAGGTGCCAGAGCGGGTGGGGAAGAAGTGTAATTCGAATAAGTAAAACTGGGTGGCGGGGTAGTGGAGTTGGCCATAACAGGGGGTACCCAGGCATTGATTGACGCCCAGGAGAAAAAAGTATGTGTCTTGCCGTCATTCATGTTTTCCCACATTGGCAGAATGATAATATCATTGTATACTGTGTGTATCCGGTCAGCAACCCTGACAAACATTGCAAGGGGGAACACTTACACTGCTGTTCGAGCTGGATGCGGCGCTCCCAATCCCCACGGGGTTGGGCTAGTATAAAGCGGACAATGGTTCGGGAAGTTCCAACGCCGCCGTCGCCATCGCCAGCACCGTTTCTGCTCCTGGCGTGGTTAGCCCATGTAGAACGAACCCATTGGCGGCGTTCGATAGCAGAGTCGATAGAAAAGACGCCCAGGAAAATGCCAGCAGGAGCAAGTTGGTCAAGATCGGGAGGTGGGAAGGGTAAAGCATGTGAAGGTGGAAAATTTGGACTAGGATATGATGCAGCAGGGTTGGGGGGTTGATGAGTATTGTATATAGAAGGATAGGCACAGTATGCACGCCAAGGCAAAGGGTCTTTGTCTGGATTGAGGATGTAGATGAGCAGGAGAGTTAGCAGGATGGCAAATAGAGACAGGAGGATGAGGGTCAGGACCTGCATTAAAAATAAGACGAGAGGTAGAAAGTAAGGAAGAACACGTACGATGGTGATAGGCTGACTGGGAAAGAGAGGATGCCGTACGAGGTTGCGCAGCCAGCGCTTTGCAGTGCGGGTAACACGCCAGCTGCGAGAGCGACGTCTGGGAGAGGAATTCCACCAAGGGGTGCGCTGATCGGGCCACCAAGAGCTGCGGGAGGAATTATACGAGATGAGCGGGGAAAATAGCTCGTCATCTGTATCAGAGGGCCAGGAAGAATAGATACGATGCTGGAGGGGAACAGGTGAGGCAGCACGGGAGGGCAGGGGCGTTGAGGTTGCGGTCGAGGAGACGGACGGTGGGAAGAGAAAGTTGTTGGGAGGGCGTCTGCGGGAGTCATCGCGGCTGGTCATAGAACACCTGTGGGGATCGACGGGGCCAGTAGCAGAGCATCTGCGGAAGTCGTCGGGGTCGGTGGGAGGACATCTGTGGAGGTCGCTGGGGTCGGTGGCAGAGCATCTGCGGAGATCGTCGCAGTCAGTGTCCGAGTCTTCATACGGCTGCATTGAAGTCGCAGCTAGAATATCACAAACAACACCGTCCAGTCACGTGTGGATGAACTGGTATCCAAGCTACATTACACCACAAGAAGCTCTGCATGAGTCACGAGTTCTCACATGTCATATTTGGAGTTGCTGTGCGAGAGACATAGAAACAAACCGTTGCATACAGCTTCTGTTCTCATCTTATCAAGTAGAACACCTACATGACTCTCCGGTGCGTGTTTTTGCTGTCCCTTCAGAATAAGACTTGACAGGTCTTAGTTACGAATTCTACGAAACAGACGACAAAGTCAACATCTCCGTTTTCGACCGTAACGCTGACCCTGCTCAAATCAACGTCTCGTTCCAATCCCGAGAGGTAATAATCCGCTCTTGGCCGAATCCTCTATAACATTGCATTATAGCTCAATTATACCCGTGGCGAGACAACCCTCAATCTACAGCCCTTGAAGGGTCAAATTGACCCCGAAAAGAGCTCGTTCGCGGTTGGAAAGGTCAAGGTCGAGATCATTCTTAAAAAGCAAGTCCTGGGTCGGTGGGGAGGACTCACTGGTGATGCTCCTGATCGTGAGCAACGCCCACCATCGCCTTGCCTGACTTGTAATCCAATTCTCTTCAATAGCCCTAGCAAATGCCCCTTACAGACCCTCCGAGTCCACCTCCCGACCCAGCAAAACTAAAAATTGGGAAGGTATTTCGGATGACATTCTCAGCTCTGAAAAAGAAAAGACTACAGAGGAAGATCCCAATGTGGGGGGTGACAGCACGATCAATAGTTTCTTCCAAAAAATCTATGCAGATGCGGATGAGGATACACGTCGTGCAATGGTCAAAAGCTTTTCGGAAAGTGGAGGCACAACATTAAGTACTGATTGGAATAATGTAGGAAAGAAGAGGGTAGAGGTGACGCCGCCTAGCGGATCTGAATGGAAAAAGTGGAATTAAAAGTCGACAATAAACATAAAATACAAATTTCCATCTTAGCATCTACCATGATCCGTCTCTCCATCATCGTCGCTGCTACCACGGCAAATGAGATTGGCAAGAACGGGCGTCTCCCATGGTGTATCCACGAAGACATGAAGTACTTTATGCACGTAACCCAACATGCTCCTGAGGGTACTCAGAATGCGGTCATCATGGGTAGAAAGACTTGGGAGAGCATCCCAGCCAAGTACAAGCCATTGTCAAAGCGTCTTAATATCGTTATTAGCAATAACCCAAATTACACATTGTATGGTCATTTGAATTTTTTTGGAGTGAGCAAACATTCTCAACAACAAACCATCTAGAGACGCTGCTCCGGAGACGGCCGTTGTCGTTAGCTCACTGAAAGATGCTCTCAAACTCAAACGTACAGTCCCCATTCACCGGGTCTTCATCATTGGTGGCGCATCGTTGTACAATGCAACACTTGAGCTCTCACATGAAGCTCTCGTCGACCGGGTCCTTGTCACCCGCATCACAACTCCAGTCTATGATTGTGATACTTTTATGCCCGAATTTAGGGCAGAAGGCAAGTGGAAGCAAGAATCGCATCAAGCGTTGGTCGAATGGGTTGAGTTTGATGTTCCTGCTGGTGTACAGAAGCAGAAGGATGGGACGGAGTATGAGTTCCAACTGTGGACCCGTCAATAGTGCAGCATAAAGATCTATCTATATTTTTTGGTGTGTGTGGATTTCCCAACAAACAATTCCATCTCTCTCTCTGTTGAAAACCATCTCTGCACGATCTATCCTTGGCGCTGCGAAAGCATATGAGCAATAAATCAAAAGTTAAGAAAACCACACCACACACTTGCTTATGTTTCGGATTCCTTGTACACAAAACATACACCCGTCCTTTCCTTTTCACAATGCTGCACCCATCGCACATGATTTTGACGGAAGCACGAACCTTCATCCCTCGTGCCATCGACACCGTTTGTGATGGAATAGACTGGGGGATGTATGCATGGTGGTGGTGAGATAAGGTAGGAAGGGTAGCGACGCGGAGTCGGGCTATGAGGGGTCGGCTTGTTGCAGCAAGTGCTCGAAGCATTGCTTTTTTTTTGCCCGCGTCGGTGCTGTGTAGAACTTAGCCTTTCACGTGACTCTGCTTTTTATTCAGCATTTCTATCCAACAAGCAAGCTGGCAC
>Ga0153959_1000717_pt1 | contig 10500 bp, 8 predicted proteins | sample TSFL043MetaG_FD_104685 | JGI IMG/M metagenome (GOLD analysis project Ga0153959, IMG submission 104685) | Attine ant fungus gardens microbial communities from Florida, USA - TSFL043 MetaG | ecosystem: Host-associated > Fungi > Mycelium > Unclassified | place: USA: Florida, Wekiwa Springs...
ATCCCTCCCACCTCTTTCAGCTCAGTTGCCGATACATCTGAGCTACTCAACTTCAGGCTTGCGCAGACGTTCGTCTCCGTTCTTCGAGCGAAAAAACATCGCAAGCTCTCTGCAGCTATGTGGGTTCCCTGACCAGAGATTGTCGAAACCCTTGCCGCCCGAAAATTCGCTGCGCTTGAGGAAATCTCTTCAGGCTCCGAGATCGTCCCCAATCCTGCCGCCTTCAAGTACAGCTGCAAAGATGGTTGGGTTGGGGCGGTGCGGGTACAAGGGTATCAGTTCGCTCCCAACAAAGAGGTCCTGCTTGCAATGGACACAGCGAGAGCGAAGAAGGTTGGGTCATCATTCTAAAGGTGCAGTCTTGCACAACGAGGGCACGTAATATATCGATTGAAAGCGTCTTTGGCTCCTCGTTTCTTGCGAATACTGGCTGACGCGACAGAGATACGACCAAGAAAAAAATGGGACAGGGTGGAGTGGTGTGAGAGAGCGTTGAGCCCTTACCTCCCAACATGCAGAAAGGGCGCAAATATGGGGAAGAATTCGGAACTTCAGAGAGTCCCGAGCCAGTTCGAGACACCGGCAAAGCCGATGAGAAGTTGACGAGGACGAAAGGCTGCCTCTTCCACGGCGGAAGGCGGTCGGGCTGATTGGATCGAGATTGGACCGTCAAGTTGGGAACTTTCACTGGGCCGTGGGCACCATGCAGCAGTCTTCTTCGAAGATGCTCTCGTCGTCACTCTCTTACCCGCTATCACGCTCGTAGTGGCGTAGCCACAGCCTCAAATCTCATCGATGTCCAAGTCTCACATCACCAGTGACATAATCGATTGTGGAAGTTCATTCTTCATTCGATTGAATGTGGCTATCCGTCTTCGCTCTCTTCGTCGGGCGTTCCTGGACGTCTGCTTCGGTGTTTTGCGAACCGCCGCTCGGGATGCACATGCTGGCGTTTAATTTGCGGGCCTTGACCATCAATGCTGCATTGATGAATTCGGGTGGCCCATCCGGTTCCCTCCTGACGTACTCGATCAGATCTGTACGGAAGCTCGGCGCCTTCTCCAGGGGCAGGCCAAAGACGACAGGAAGCTTAGCCAGTGCTTCTCCATCAAGCTTGCTTAGCACCGGGAATGTATCGGCATGCAAGCCCGAAGCTTGAATCACATATCGTTCATGCATCGCGTGACCTGGATGTGGTGACGGTTTGACGTCGACTCGAGATGGTTTGCCCTGAAGGTCCAGGAAAATGTCAACCGACGATGCTTTGCGCCCCGGTGCGGGTGTCAACTTTGGACCAATGATGTTTGGCAACGGAGGCCTTTTGATCCAGTTCTTAACCTGCACCGCCACGTAGGAGAGATTCTGCATATCAAATATATCGGTCTTGAGAACTGGAAGTGTTTTCGAAGCATAGACTGGGATAAGTAGATCCCATCCTGTCTGGTTGCTGACGCCGCGGACGGCAGCATGTCGCAACCAAAACTCGCCAAGGATTTGAGGCAGATTGGATGGCGCAGCTTCGACCTGATGGGCAAGGTCGGCGACGTGGGTGAAGTTGAGCCACTGGCCTCGACACCAAGTACGAAAAGAGTTACTACCGATGTCAGATCCAAACAGGGAGTCGAACCAGTCCGAAAGATTGATGACGCCCATCATATCGACATAGGGCCGACCAGTCTCGTCGATGCGGCCCATGTTCTTCTTGATTTGTCGTGACGCGACGTCACAAGCGAGGCAACACAGCAAGCGCACACCCTCTTCGCCTTCCATGCCCACATTAAGCTTCATCGAGCTGTGCGCAGAAGCCATGGCGCGCACCACCATAGACCACTTGGCTTCAATCTCCTCCGGCTGCGAGCGAAAAGCCCAAGTAGCTGCTATGGATAGAGCGGGTTCGCTGGGAACATGTGTTGCAACCACATTGGTAGCTGGGAAGTAGTCTGTCATGTAGCGCAGATGCTGCGAGACTTGATCTCGAACGAATCGCTGCCACGGCTGTTCGGGCGGGAAGAGGCATTGCTCGAGTGGGATCCGCTGCGATGCGAGAGCCATGATATTCTGAAAGACGGGGCTCATAGTATCATCGAGGTCCTTATTGTTGATATGCGAGGGCCAAGTCCACGTATCTGGAAGTACAAGCTTGTTGACGATAGCTCCAGCATTGATAATCGTGTCGTCATCTTTGTACAGTAAATCGTTCCACAATGGCCTGCCAAACAGTGGGATGAGGTCGTTCAGCGCTCGCATGGACGTTCTTTTGTGCAATATGCCTCGAGCCACCTCTGCCTGCTTGGGTCCGGTTAGATTAACGTCCAAAGGCATATCAACGAAAGGCTGTGCTAGGCGAGATTCGTGCTCTGCGGTTCGGCGGGAGGCTAGATCGGCTTCGGGACCAATCATGGGTGCGATGCGACTGTTCGTGTCCAATAGAAGGATCCAGAAGCGCGTCGGTCTGGCAATCTTCCACACCCTCCGAATGCACGGAAGGAGCTTGGAGAACCCATTGCATTCGTCAAGAGCCAGGAAGAAGCACGGCTTCGCTTCGAGATCAGGCACGAGCTGGTTCATTCGCTGCACCACAGGGAGCAGTGATTGCCGAACGCATTCCTTTTCTCCCTCGTATGGAATCTGGGTCTTGTACGCATCGAGATTTGCCTTGGCCGTGTCGCAAATGCGCTTCAGCAGCTGCGTTCGGGCTTTCGCCTGCTTAAGCTGCGAGATAGTGGTACGCGGATCAGACAAATCTAGTGTCTCCGCGCTTTTCAGCTTGCCGGTCCCTGACGACAGAGCCTTATCAGGAGTCTGCGCGCAGCTTTCCGGCTCGGATAGATAGTCCTCAAGTTTGCTGTGCGGACACGTCGTGGGCCTGTCGAGCACTAATTCACTCAGGAAGTCTTCCTTCTTGTGAAGCGAAGATGCGAGGGAGAAGACGACAGTAGCCCAGCACTGAGCAGGAATATGTTGTTCAGCGCGGGGATGCGCATCAGAACAGGATGCCGTCGCCTGGCGTGCGCGTGGTGGCGTGTGAGGATCGCCCGTCCGAGCCATGGATGAGGATTTGGGGAAGCAGCCAGAGATCTCCTTGAGATGAGAAAGCATGCGATAGAGTTCGGAACAGTAGGCTGCCAAAAAGAAAGTGACTGTCGCATGCATCAACCGTACATCGTTTTCTGAAAGTTTTGAAGGATCGAGCTTGAAGTTACTCTCATGATAGTCCCTGAAATACTCGAAGACGGCTTCGTCTTGAGGTGGAAAGGAATCTGGAATACCAGCGGATAAGGGACGCATGCAGACGAGCATACCTGGCTGTACGCAGCTCAGGTGAACGCAGAGTTTGGATTTGCCGAACCCGGATGATTGAATGATCGGAAGCACTCTTGCGTAGATGTAGTCCGTGTCCCGAGGAGGAGCGGCTTCTTCGGCGGTAGAGGTGACAGGCGGACCCACAACTTTAGTTCCGGCAAGCCGCTTCCGAGTCTTCCTACGGGGGGAAGTGGCGGAGGAGCGCTGAGGCGGATTTTCTGCGATGCGCTGAGATCTGCGAGGGGGTCCCTTGGATTCCGCGGCGGCGCCTTGAGACGTGGAAGGGGTGCGGGTTGGAGAAGTGGGGGCGCTAATCAGCGGCGTAGGATGTGAAGTGGAGTCGGGTGAGGGATTCGGCGTTGTTGCATACCGTGTGATTGAGTGCTCAAGAAGTTCGATGTGCGTCAAAAGGGAGAGTACAGCTGGACCCTCAAAGTGCGTCGCAAAAGAGTTTCGAATTCGTGATGTCGTCAAAGCATAGTTGTCGGTCGCCTGTGGCTGAATCGAGGATGGGTCGGAGGCATGTGCCTCGGGCTTTAGGGCACACAGAATGAAAGCGCAGACACACTCCAACGTATCTTTCCGTGCGTACGAGCCTTGCTTGCTTTGCTGATCGCCCTGTTCGATTGGAGTGTATAAGGCGGCGAGGTTACCGTAGACGTTGAGCACCATTGGGTGGTTTGGGTAGTCTATGGGTGCTTGCTTCAGGAATTCCCGGTAGGCTGAACACAACGGAGCCAGGGAATGATGTTTCGACAGGTCTTTGATGACCCCGGCAATCACTTCGTCAGAAAGACACGATCCTATGCGGTGGAGCAATTTGTCCTTCTCGCTGTCCCGAACCTGATTAGATCGTTCGTAGATCTTTCGAAGTCGCTTCGCGATATCGTCAAAGTCATCTTCGGCCTGGTCGAATCGATCAGAGACCACTTGCCACACAAGGGCCTCGTTATCAGAGTTAGTCTCATTGCCGGTAGTCTGTTCGTCTGTAGGCGAGATTGATCCCATCGATCGTCCTGTCCTTGCCGCGCGGCGTTGTTCATGGTGGGCATGCGATGTCGCTGAAGAAGAACTAATCTGTGCCGGCTCCTGAGGTGGATCTGAGTCGTTTGGATGCGGATTTACAAGGGGCTTGCGCTTTGTGTTGGATTTGGACATGGCGCGCTTGGCTATTGGTGTGAGCCAAAGTTGAGCGTCATGGTGGAGAGAAGCCAAACTATTCTTGCGCTGAGTCCTAGCCAACGTTGTGAGCTCAGACCCTACGTGCTGCGCACTCAGGAACTCGGCCAACTGTTCCGCAACGGCATATTTTCCAACCAACACAAAGAACATCCGTGCGCCTGTCTGGCTGACACTGGGCGAAATTTGTGAAGCTGGACGCGTTCCACCCCGATTGACGCGCCTTGAAACCCCGATCGATGGACTACATCTCCCGCCTTTCTTGAAGTCTTCGTCAATACGCTTAGTGACTCACACCCACGCCGAGTTACAGACTTTACACTCACTTCTCGAGCGGCACCCATCCGCCCAATCTCTAGTCCTGGCGCTAACGGACTAGTCTCTCACGAGCGGTGCTGGCTGTGCAAAGTTCTACAGAGCCAGGGCTTTTCCAGAGACAGAGCGTGCCCGTGTTGACGTTTGGCCAAGTTCTTTCGTGATGTCAAGAAGACGTGAATTATGGTAGACGATGACGTACCTGCAAGTTGTTCCACAGTACGTTCATTTACTTCCAAGCGCTTCCGTCTCATTCTCATAGAGGCTCATCCCTGCTGTGATTTCTCGAAGTGAGCGTCGATGATGGCGAATCGTACCGGAAAGAATGCTTTGAAGCAGGGGATGAGATGTCCATCGCAATTGGACTATGGCTTATGGGAGCTTCCGTGTCGGTTTGAGATCAAGATTGAGAAAAGTCTAGCAATTAATGCCCAAAGATCCTCCTGAGCACCTGAAGTACCTGATATCCAGCCTTTGTTGGACAGCCGCAGCAAAGCTGTCGTCGAAATGCGGACCGCTCCTTGAGGTCGGATTCAGATCTATCAGACCAACTTGCGCTGATTGATGTGAGTACGTGGTTGTTCTTTGTTCAAACAACGATGCTGACGACATTGAAGGAATTACCCTGTCTTGACTACCAGACTGAACGATGCTCATAAGGATAGCGACCAGGCCCCTTTGACACCACGTGTAGCGTAAGCACAGCGTCGGTTAGTATACAAGCAGAGGCCTTTGATCTCAGCTTTGCAAATATGGCACCCTCAACAGCGTCTAAGGCAGCCGCTTGTCTCACTGCACCCGTAGTCGCACAGAACAGCCTCATTACGGCACAAGCTTGCATTTTCGGTATAGTCATGGTCGAGAGCTGAACAGTTGTCGAAGGATGTCGCCAGAGCAATTACGGATAGACCCAAAAGAACCCTCCTTGCGTTTCTTCGGTCAACTTGGCAAGTTTCCCACTGACGAAACGGAAGTGTGGAAAGCTGAGCTCCACCCCTACGTTCCGCAAGGTATAGTTTTTCCACCCATCGCTCAATCTTCTTTCTTGTAGGAGTTTTTGCGCGCACATGATATTTCCATAGTGTGCCGTGTGATATGATTCATATAATATTGACAGGTTGCAGGAAGCATGCGGACCCAGTGGTACTGTTCAACGAGGCGGCTTTCTTGTGTCAATTGGTCTTGTAGAGCTAACGCCATCGGTGGCAGCGGAAATGATCAAAGTCAAAGCAGACGGAGCGGGCGCTGAAGCCACAAGGACAGTGTTGCAGGAGGATGAGATTCAGTTCCGTAGGAGGACGGAGCAACGCGGTGCGGGACGGCGATTTTAACGTCATGCAAAAGGAGCGGAGCCAACATAGGGGATGCGTGAGCATGCGGAATCCGGAAGCGGACGTGAGCCCTGAGAGGAGGAATGGGGTTCGTGAGGCAAGCAGGCAGAGAGGAAGTGAAAGGCGCTTCAATACTTCGCTATGGCGGAGCAGGCCTGATGAACAAGCGCAGAGACATAAGTTTGCAAAGATGCTCCAGATGAACTTCTTGTGCACGCACACATTGTTGAGTAGATACCTGATGGGCAGCGCCTTTTGTCCCTTTCAACTCATTGTCTTTACCATTGCCTGTACAAAACCTTGACAACATGCCACTTCCTCAGACAGCCCGATGTCCTCTAACGTCAAAGAAGGTGGTCTCAAAGAGAGCTAAGTCATCTTTTCCATCCAAAGTCTGTGCATTTCTCGACTTTAGTTAGCACAGTATGTTTTGAACTCAAGATTACTTCCTGGTGCATTGGTTCCATACTTGAATCACTTGTGCTTTGGAGACAAGGAGGGGAATCAGGGAGATTATGACAAAAAGGGGATGATGTGCATGAACAGCTCATTCCTCAAAATATTTGCAGAAGGCAGCAGCATGTATCCCCGCTGGTATCGCCTTGCGCTTGTCTGCATCTATCCCCGCTGGTACACGGAACCGTACATCGCCTTGCGCTTGTCTGCAGAGGCCTGCAGGAGGACCAGCTCAGAAGGGAAACGGCTGGCTTTGGGTCTGATAAGATGGATTAAAGTGCGCAGCAGTGAGCTAAAGAGGCAACAAGAAGGAGTCGCGCAGTCTGTCCTCTACGACTGAGCCACTCAGACATCTTTTCCCCCGCTACAATCTAGCATCGCCCCACCACCTACCTCCACTGTCCCGCTGCTTCTAAAGAGCTTTCTCGTCCCAGTATCAGCTCCAATCCTCCACCTTCCACAATGCTGACATACAGTAGCAGCAACAACAACAGCACCAACAACAGAAGGGCCTGTGTCACCTGCAAGGCGGTCAAAGCCAGGTACCTGTACCCACACTCAGCTGACAATAGCTGTACGGATTGCTTTTCAAAGCATGTCGATGATATCCGGATTGTTGTTGATGCAGTACTCAACAAGCTGATCATCAGAAGCATAGCTCTCTGTACCGTCATCTTCCCTGAGCAAGAGGCGATCGAGGATTCGGCTGCCCAAGCCCATGCACGCATTGCAATCGTTGACAGATTTCAGTCCGACATTGTTGATCTCCAAGCCTTTGTCATGCAGCTCTACTGCTTCTTCTCAAGCATCGACGATGAAGAATGCACACATGAAGGCACAGGTGAGGAGATTGAGGCCCATAATCTCAGCGTCAAGACTCTCAAGGACAGCTTCGTGGGTCTCGGAAGGCTGTGGTCTGAAGAGCTAGCCACACTCAAGAATAATGCCGACAAGCTGCAAGTGTATCTTCTTAAAAAGATCCTAATTGACGCTGGCATTGCTTGAGTCAAGAAGTAGGTTCAGGTGGAGAAGCATGAACAGGTCAAACAACAAACTCAGACCCGTTGTAACGGAGGAAAACAAAGCCATAAGCCATCGACCCTTCTCAAAACCGCATCTGCAGCTCTTCTAGACCTCTCTGAACTCCTGGCTCCACTGGTCTTCTGACTTGATTTCTGGGCGCTTCAAGAACCTTCGTCAATACCATCCTACTATGCCCGCCCCACAAATCACTCATGTCCGAACTCAGATAGCGCACACAAATGGTAGTGTCGGCACCTTCTGCTCAGCGCTCAATTTGCACCCGTGTTACACCAAATCTCACGAAATCTTTCTCTCTCCTCATCCGTTTGGGGATAGAGCTATCCGCGTCGAGGAAAACTGGTGATAGTCACGAAAGAGACTCAGCAATTCATTTCAGTCACCAGCCATTGTGTGATCTCAAAATTGTGATGAAGGGGAAGAGCTGAGTCTTAGCTCTTGATGCGCATGAAGACAACGTGCTCAGCTATCTGAAAAGTCCGTATGGTTCCTGATTCAGTGCTATTCGAATGATGTAGAACGAGTGGTACAGTCTCCCAAGATTTGAGCCGATGACTGATTAAGCGCCACCTATCGTTATGACTAAGCGTAACAGTCCTATATTGAATAGGTCGCCCAGCTACATGCACATGCAGCGTTCGGGAGCATCTTGTCGTCGTATTATTGTTGTATTTGTACTGTGACTGCGTATTGTGGATCATCGAGTATCAGACATGCGAGAGACAGAGCACGGGAACGAGTAATAGCGTATTACTTGTAGGAATGTCAAATTTATGAAAGGGGTTAGTATGTCGCTTGTGAGGCAGGGTATGGGTAGGAATGACTCAACTAATTGCGACGGGGACTAAGAGACCATCGAGCTGGTCCACAAGGCATTCGCACGAACAGAAGAATCGTCCGCGACGGAACCCGCGAGGGGAGTTTGTTCGACGGTGCGAGGGTCTGCCGCAGCGGTGGCAGGGCTGGGCCGCCGAATGGTGGCGGTACATGATAAATAAGCGCATTGCGGTATAGGTATCGGTAGAAGCGCATTGCAGTATAGGTATCGGTAGTAGTTGTATCGCCGATGGTGTGGTGTCATCGATGGTTGGCTCGAGGATAGAGAGAGCGAAAGAGAAGGAGCGAAAAGGAACAAACGCGGAGGACGAGGTCAGCTCAGTTCGGACCTGAGATGGTAAAGAGAGCGCTTGTGCACGCACGCCTGCGGTGAACGCGACAAGAGACAATGCGCTGAAAAGGTAGACAAGGGGGCGCGCACCGGATGCTTGACCGTTAAAAAAGGATCGCGTAGTGGTTGCGCTTGTGCAATGCCGAAAGAGCCCGAGGAAAGCTAACTCACCTGATCCTAAGCGACGGTGATTCGAACGAAGCCGAGGATTTGTGCTGTCGAGAGAGGGAGTGGTAAAGATGAGTCAGATCGAGTTCCTCGTGAGAAGGGGAATGATGATGGCGAACGCGGAGTGGGTGGCGGCCGGAAACGTGAAGTTGGAAGATCTATCGAGCGAGCTGCGCATCATGAATTGTGTTGAAGCGCCAGTATGCAAGGGAGGCGTGCAGTAGGTGAAGACTGGCGAAGAAATGGCCCGAACAATGTCTGGATCGCGTGAGAAGGGATGAGGGTGAAAAGTGGTGAAGGGCGTGAATTGGAGCGTGGACAACGAGCGAGCTTGCCGAGACATTGCCTACGGCTCGAGAACCATGATCTTGACGCTGAAAGATGCGAAGCGGCCAGCTCACAGCCGAGTTGCGCGAGCGGATTTATGTGAGATCCAGATCGCACAGTCGAGTGATCTCCAACGGTTGTCACGCCAGCTGCATTACTTGTCGTGGCCAAGAGTCGTACTAGTCACCAAAATAACACTTGAAATTGTGCCAAGCGCCAGGCCGTTGATGCCGATACGGCTGGCAGAAGGAGATTGTCGACGTCGTCGTGGAAGACCAGAGATGATCGGCGGAATACAGACGCACGTAATGTACAGTTTCGTAGGGCGAATTGATTGAGGCAGAAAAGAATGGCGTCGAGGTCGATATTGCAGGGGGCGAGCGAATGTGATGGCCGCAAATGGCTACAGGTGGCAAGCAATGATATGTGTCCAGACACCGGGGAGAAACAAGTTGTCGAATTCGTAGGCGCCGAGCCAGCAACGTTGCTCGCAATTGTGGGAGGGGCACCTTACCGTATGAAGACCTATTTTGTGATGTAACAAGCCTGTGCATGAATTGATCGCCCGAGGCGCAAATTGCAGGTGACGCTGAGTAGACCCAACGTATGACGCAATACTCAAGCGCGACACAATCATGTGCTGAAGAAGCAGGGCGGAGGGAGCCACCATGGATGGTGCTGATGCGCAGCGACGATGTTAGACCGTTTGAGCAGATCGAACAATGCCGAGATCCTTGACAAGCCAAGTAGAGCGCCCACGACCGGTCTCGGAGCATACCTGTCCAGTAAGTGTACTCATGTGCCAGCGAAGAGGCATGAGTAGGCATGAGTAGTACTTTGTCGGATTCGTGTCGTTGTCATCTTGCTCCTTGATGAGGCGACGCGGGTGACGTGCTTGGTTGAGTCGAGGAAGACTTGTCGTGCTGATCGCTGATGACGACATAGAATAAGGCTGCAGGTCGCTCTATGCGGATCTCAGCGATGATGGCGCTGGGCGGTTCCCAGCTGTGGAACTCGGTCAAAAGAAATTTCGCCGAAGGAAAAGGAATTTGGAGGCAAATAGGGCGAAATGGCACTATTTGACAGGTAGGTCGGAAGGACACTGTTTTTGGATTGAGATGATGACGAAGCAGGTAAAGACAGTGTAGGGAGCATGATGTGGTGATGTGGTGATGTGGTTCGAAGCTAGGAGAGAGAACTGGCTCCTATGTG
>Ga0153959_1000719_pt1 | contig 10431 bp, 9 predicted proteins | sample TSFL043MetaG_FD_104685 | JGI IMG/M metagenome (GOLD analysis project Ga0153959, IMG submission 104685) | Attine ant fungus gardens microbial communities from Florida, USA - TSFL043 MetaG | ecosystem: Host-associated > Fungi > Mycelium > Unclassified | place: USA: Florida, Wekiwa Springs...
AGGTCTGGTCTATGTGTGCACTCAGGTATAGTGCCCACAGTCCACCTCTAGGGTCTAAACTTCCTGGTCAGTCCACTTAAGCCTGTGGCCCGGCTATAGGGAGGTTGGGAGTGATCTGAGTTGATCACCCACTGAAAGAGTAATGAGAGTAAAGATTGCTCGGGACCAAGGAGGTCGAGAGCTAGTAGTGATAAATGAGTTCTAGTGTAGTGGGCTCAAGCTAGGGTTAACTTAAGCACATACTCTTTATCAGAGTTGACAAAGAGAACTCATTAGAGTCCTCACTAATTGGTCTAGCTACTTATACGCGAATCAGTATTTACTAGTATTTGTCTACTTGAATTATCCTGCAGACTCCTTTTGAGTCATAGTGTCCCGTGCACTTCAAATTATTACATAATAAAGAGAAATGAAAAAGAAATAAAATAATCTGCCACTGCGGATGCTCCAGCTCGCCTGCCGTTTTATTACAATTAGGCCATCTTCTTGACGCCATTCTTCATCTCTTAATATTTTCACTCCTGCTCGCTTCATTTCTTCCACAGCTTTTACTACCTCATTGTCCTTTATTTCACACTTCCTTACTTTGTCCAACAGGTCCACTCCTTCTATGATTACTTCTGCCTTTCTAACCCTCTTTTCCTCTAGCCATTCTTTCTTGACCAATGTTTGCTCCTCATTATCCTTTTCTACTCCTACTTCCCAATCCGGTCTCTTACTCAGTCCATCTGCCTTGCCCATTTTGCTTCCCGAGATATGTTTCAACACAAAGTCAAATCTAGACAGATATAGAGCCCATTGCACTTGTCGATGATTTAGCTTTTGGTTGCTCATAAAGTATTCCAGATTTTTATGGTCCGTCCAGACTTTGAATTTACTCCTAGTTCCTTCCAGGAAGTGCCTCCATGCCTTCAAGCATTGTATTATAGCTAGCATTTCTTTGTCGTGTATTTCATAATTTCTTTCAGTTTCATTTAACGACTTGGAGATGTATGCTACCAGTCTCCATTTATTATCTTCACATTTAATTGATAGCACTCCTCTCATTGCAAAGTTAGAGGCATCTGCCTCAACTCTAAACTCCTTATCCAGATCAGGTGCAACTAGTAGAGGTCGACTTGTGAAGACCATCTTCAACTGCTCAAATGCTTTCTGTTGCTGCTTCTCCCACTTCCACCTCTCATCTTTCCTCATTAAATTGTTCAGGGGTCTGGCCAACTTTGCAAAATCTTTTACAAATTGTCTATAGTAGTTTGCAAGTCCCAAGAACTTTCTAACATCTCTGACCGTTTTAGGCACTGGCCAATTCAACACTCCTGCCACCTTATCTTCTTCCATCTCGATTTTCCCTTGACCCATTACTACTCCCAGAAAGTTTACTTTCTGCACCTTCCAGGCACTTTTTTCTGGTTTCACATATAAGTCGTTCTCCTCTAGTCTTCTCAACACCTCTTCTACAATCTCATCATGGCCTTCCTCCATCTCTGTTCCTATCAATACATTATCCACAAATGCTGCCACCTTTCCCTTGTTAATCATGTCTCTCAGAATTTTGTTCATCATGCCTTGGAATGTGGCAGGTGAATTTGTCATCCTGAAAAACATAACCACTAGTTCATATGACCCCACATGAGTAGTGAAGGCTGCCTTCCACTCATCTCCTTCCTTTATTCTCACATTGTTATAGCCCCACTAGAGATCCATCTTAGTAAACACCCTTTTGTTGCCCATAGAGTCTACTAGATCTGTGATTAATGGCAGAGGATAATTGTTCTTAACTGTCTGCTTATTGAGTCTCCTGTAATCCATAACCATGTGCTTCCCCCTATCCTTCTTGCCCACAAAGAACACTGGCAACATCTGGGGCGATTTAGAAGGTCTGATGTAACCCTTCTTTAAATGCTCATTGACAAATTTCTGTACCTCTTCCTTTTTGTTTCTGGAGAGAGGGTACACTCTCGCTTTGCTTGCTTTGAAATTGTCGTTGAGGTCTATCACATGATCCCATGCCTTTCTAACTGGCATTCTTTCTGACTCCACCTTCCCAAACACTTTCAACCATTTATGGAACCTTTTGGGTACCATTTCCTCCACCTTCCTATGATCTGCCTCCATTTCCTCCTCTCTTTCCCAATCTTCTTTCTCATCTACTGCCCATCTCACAATTTTCTTCTTGTCTTCTCTTATCTCTTTCTTCCCCTTTATCCTCACTACTTTTCCACACAATGGTGGACATCTTGTCATTCTTACTTCTCCTTTCTCCCAATCTATCTCTGGATTATGAGCTGCCAACCATGGCATATCCAAAATTACGTCTGTCTTTCCTAGTTCACAGACATCCATTCGCACTCTCTCTACATGCCCTTTGTAGAACATGTTCACTTCTACCTCATGTGTTATTGCACCTCCACTGTTCCCGGTGCCGTCCATATTTCTTACTTGCAGAGGTCAGTCCAACTTCATCAACTTGTATCCTCCCTTCTGAGCTAATCCTTTGCTCATGAATAAGCCCGTTGCTCCACTGTCCAACAATGCCTTTACTGTTCTCCCTTCGTGCATATCTACCTTTTCAATACCCACATTTATCCATACTTCTCTTAGAGGCTTAAACGTTCGCCTCACTTCTCTTGCTTCCTCCTTTTGCACTGCCTTCTGATTGACAGTTCCTGCCACTCTCCTCAGATCAGTGATTCCAGCCCCCTCCTTCTGGGCCCTAGGCACTGTCCGTTCTACCTCTCCTCCCCAATTCCACCACGGTACTTTCTTTCCTGTCCTACAAGGTGAACAGAAAATTTCCCCTTTCTCGTTTCTTTCCACTCTTTTCCCTACTACTGCGTCTTTGCCCCCACATGTGCTGCACTTTACTCTTTCTGCTCTTCTGCTCTCTGCTTCACTGTCTCTCCAGTTCCATACTTCTTTGCAGCTTCCACACCACATGTTGCATAGCTGCACCTTCCCCAGGAACCCCTGTCCCTGATTCTCCTCTGTCTTTGTCCCCTTATAGTTGCATCCTCTACATTCCACAAATGTTACGACCTCTCTGGGTGTCGTCCATCCCTCCATACACATTGCCGCTCCTCTTGGGGGCAGCCCCCTTGCTCCACTATGCTTCTTTACTTTCTCCCATACCTCACGTGAAGGTGCTATTTCTTCTCTTTTCCTTCCTTCCTTCCTCTTTTGACACTCCCACTTCTTGTGTCCCGCTTCTCCACACCTGAAACACTTCACTGCTTCTTCCACCTTTTCTTGCCTCCTCACTTCTTGCACTCCACACTGCATTACTCTGCTTCCCAAGGCTTCAAACCTATTACCCCCCACTATCCTCTCTTTTTGTTCTTTTCCCTTTCTGCACTTCCGGGCAAGATGCCCAAAACCACCACACTTCCTGCAGAGTCTTCCTTCTCTGCCTTCTAATTCTGCCCTTAATTTGGCGAGGGCGTGCCTTTCATTGAGCATATCACTCATGAGTCTATTGTATTGGTCCAGAGACATTGTGTTGTGTTCTGGACAGGTGAAGAGGTTTGTTTGGAAAAAAAAAAGAGGTATATATTGTTTGAGGGTGCATCGTCTTCTTCAAAGGGCTCACAGTATGTCTGCTGGGGTGCACAAGTCTTCTCCTAGCCAGGTGCCTACTGCCTTACTGACTACTGCCCTAATAGTACTTTGGCTATCACTCCATGGAGGAGATCCCTACTCTAATTGCCTTCTTAAGGATGCGGCGATATTCCTCTGCATAGACTGATCACAATAGACCAGTAGCACGAAGTAGATAGAATGAAGAAGTGTACATGTATACTAACAAGCACCACTCGATTATGAGGTCAGGTCTTAGATACAATACCCAAGCTTGGTACTGCACTACCACTGTTAGTCCCTAACTGACTAACAAGTCCCCTTAAGCTTGGGGCCCAGCTATCAGAAGTTTGGGAGTGATCTGAGTTGATCACCCACCAAGAGAACGATAAAAGTTGAGTTTGCTCAGAACCGAGGTGGTTAGGAGCTAGATGTGATAACGAGTTCTAGTGTAAGGCTTTGGATCATGGTTGAGTAACCCTAACCCTTAACCCTCTCTTTTGTCACAAACTTCATTCGGCCATAACTCCACAGATACTTGCACGATTCTCACGGTCTAGGATGCGTCGGAAAGCCCTCAAGTAGACCTTTCGAAAGATGCCCAAAACGTGTCAAAGCAATCAGTACTCATCGAGATATCAGTTAATCAGTGCTGGACACTGATCGGCAGATATCTCGGGAACCGCCAAACGCAGACGTTTGCTTCCACATGCACATGGAAGCTCTCTTCAATACACTTCTGACAACAATAAATAGACCTTAGGGAGATAAGATCCTGTAGAGATACAAGGACCTCAAGGTTTGGCATGACACTGATCTATTACCCATAGATGCACATCAATCCTTGAATACAACAAGGACAGCCCCTTATATAGTTAAGTTATTGCTATTCTGGACACAAAAAAACTGCCATATGTAGAACAATAGGCAGTAGACATGTGATGCTCTGTTCAGGTGCACAGACCATCATTTCCTATATATAAGGCTTCATAGTCTGAGGATTAGACCTCAGACTTAACAACATCTTTTGTTGCTAAACTACTTTGCATTTTTAAGCCTTTTGAAGACCACTCTTGTAAATCACAAACTAGTAAGTAACCATTTGTGATATCTTTATCGGAGATTGACAAAGAGAACTCATTAGAGTCCTCGCTGGATTGTGTACACTACTTATACATGTCCGATTATTTGTCCTTGTTTACTGATCCAACTACATTACATAATTAAAAGAAAAGAAAAATAAAAAGAAAAAGAAATATTGACTTAGAGACAGAAGGCAATTCATGATACCTAGGTAGTAAAGAGTGAGAAAACTATATTAAATGACAGACTCTTTACCTCCAAGTATTTGCCTTCCAAAAAAATTTATCCATCTAAAGACCTCCCCACCCCTTCCATTTGTGATATCCACTGCCCCACACTAGCCTTTAGCCCCCATCATAGAACTTGATCATCATAGAACAATCCCATTGGGTGTCATGAACTGCTATTTTCCCCTAAGTCAATATTTTCTTTTCTTTTTCTTTTTCTTTAATTAGGTAATGCGTTCAGATCAGTAAACAAGGACAAACAGTTGAATATGTATAAGCAGTATACAACAAACTAGTGAGGACTCTAACAAGTTCTCTTTGTCAACTCTGACTTAGAGTGTAATGATAAGCAAGTCGAGATGACCATCTTATCACACTCAACATTATGAGAGAACGAAAAGAACTCAATGGAGTTCTTCTATGGATTGCTCTACCTACTTATACATAATATCTATTTATCTATGTGTATGCTTAAGTAACTTCCCGTGATCCTTCTAGAATGTTCTTGACATATGACCTGTCATGTGACCAAGTCATGTGACCCCATCTTATCTTATCTCTTGTTCTATTTTTAGCATGCTTTGTCTAAACCATCCAAGAATAATTCCCATTCTTCCCATCCATCTAGGTATACTATTTTAGGTCTAGGCAGGTTTATGACATAGAGTGCAATTCGGGTTAAGGTTACACAGTCTAAACTAAGAATCATTACATTAGGATCAGATGACAGACACCACGATGAGTGCTCTGATTAAACTCCTTTTCAAGGGTATTAGTGACTTCCCTAGGGTTATCCTACCCTGAGAGAGAGCTTGAAGTGGTTTGTCTTTGTACTTACCATGCCCTAATATACTTTCCAAAGGTGATACCTAGATTTTGTAGAGGAATACATGTATTTGTAGTAAGCTATAGGGAGCTCTTCCATATGGGTATTGTTTAGTGATAGAGTATTTGTAGGATTCTTTTTGAGGGTGGATTCCCTCCTGTAGTAATCCTTAGTTGAGATAACCTCAGATTACACTCTAAGTCAGAGTTGACAGAGAGAACTCATTAGAGTCCTTGCTGATTGGCCTAGTTACTTATACACAAATCTATATTTACTAGTATTTGTCTACTTGAATTATCTTGTGGACTCCTTTTGAGTCATAGTGTCCTGCACACTTTGTACTATTACATAATAAATGAAAATAAAAAAGAAATAAAATGTTCTGCCACTGTGGATCCTCTAGCTTGCCTGTCATTTCATTATACCACCCCCCTCTCAAGCTTCCTTGTCCTCAAGGATCCTTTTTGTCAGGATCTATGGGACAATCCTGGATCCCCCTCAGAGAGTATGAGGTTAAAACAAGAAGAACTCAACAGAGTTCCCTCTATGAATTGACTAGCTATTTATACTTGTATATGTGGCTGTAACTAGTCTATTCTAAGAGAGATCAAGGTATCTATTAACTACCATCTGTTAAGTCTTGAGTAATTCCCCATGTCAGACAGCTTCTGCCCACATGTTTTCCTATACATGGTGGCTACCTGATAGGCATGTGATCTATCCCAGATCATCACTCAATTTTCCCATGCTTGTCCCTTTTATGATCATGATATTCCTGTGTTGTATTCGTTAAGTCATACTGTTGTTAATTAATTAAATTAATAAAGAAAAAGATAAGTGTTAGAGCAAATCATAATACTTTTTACAACTCATAGTCCCAATCGCCAATATTCCTCATCTCATCCTCCTCTTTCTCTTGTTGTTTCATCCATAAAAATAGATTGTGGCTTATTTTTGTGAATGGATTCTTCTTCCATTGCCTCCAATTTTCTTTTAGCCTCTTCCAGTACTCCTGCTCATACTTCCTTTCCCCCCATCCATACAACAACTTTGCTGTGTATTTCTCTAGTAACTCTCTGTTAAACATCTTTTTTTCTTTCTCTGTTTCATGTCGTCTGTGTTATAAACCGCCAATTTTCCCTAAGTCAATATTTATATTTCTTTTCTTTTAAATTATGTAATATGGTCAGATCAGTAAATAAAGACAAATAATTGGACATGTATAAGTAGTGTACACAATCCAGCAAGGACTCTAACAAGTTCTCTTTGTCAACTCTGACTTAGAGTAGAGTTAAGCCTGAGATCGCTCACCAAAGACTAAGACTCTTACAGTCTGGCTTCTTCTTCTTTTGCCCTTCCATACTTCTTTTCAAATTCTTCTACTAATTCACTTGTATTCTTGAGATTTTCCTTGCTCTTCCAAGTGTCTTCTTTTGTCATACATCCCTTCCATCATACCAGGTATTTCTCTCTTCCTCATAGCCATCTCTTGTTCATTATCTTTTTCACTTCCCATTCTTCTTCTCCCTCAATCACTACAGGTTGTGGCATTTCCTTTTTTTGTCCTTCTACCTACCTTGTATACCTTCTTACTTTATTTACATTAACTATCAGATGTATTTTTACTGTACTAGGTAGCTCTAATTCTATTGTGTTTGTCAAGACTATTCACTTGACTCTATAAGGTCCGACAAACCTTTTCGTAAGTTTTTTTGTCCTTCTCCCCACTATTTGATATTTGAGATCCTTGGTGCTAAGTAGCACTAGGTCTCCTACTCGATACTCTTCTACTCTTCCCCTTGTAAGAATCTTAGTTGTGGTTGTGTAACCCTAACCTCAATCTCACCCTTTATTAGAGTTTAACAAAGAGAACTTATTAGAGTTCTCATTGGATTGTGTGCACTACTTATACAAGTCTGACTATTTGTACATGTTTACTGATCTGACATTATTACATAATTAAATGAAAAGAAAATAAAAAGGACAATAAATAATGACTTAGAGGAATTGAGCAGTTTATGATATCCCTATGCCTATCCACATATTTCTTCATGTTCTCTTGTGCTTTTTCTAATGCCACCTTTGCCTCCTCTTGAATTTCCTGCATCCTTTTCACAAACTTGTTTGCCTCCTCAAACCTCCCCTTTCTCCTGAGTTTGAACCCTATGCGAGGATCTCGTCTACTATTTACTTTAAAAGGTAATACTTTTGTACTTGTCTATACCTTATTGTTGTATGCAAACTCTGCTGTTCCCAACCATTCTGGCCATTGTTCCTGACAATGATCTATAAACATTCTTAAGTACTGTTCCAGTTCTTGATTCATTCTTTCAGTTTGCCCTGAAACATGGCGGGCAAATTTGTTATTCCAAAGAACATCACTACTGGTTCATATGACCCCACATGTGTGGTGAAGGCCGTTTTCCACTCGTCTCCCTCCTTTATCCATACATTATTGTAACCCTACCAGAGATCCATTTTAGTAAAGACTCTTTTATTTCCCATAGAATCTACTAAGTCTGTAATTAATGGCAGAGGATAATTGTTCTTAACCATCTGCTTGTTGAGTCTCCTATAGTCCATAATCATGTGCTTCCCCCCATCTTTTTTGTCCACAAAGAACACTGGTGATGTTTGGGGCAATTTTGAAGGTCTGATGTATCCCTTCTTCAGATGCTTATCAATGAACTTTTGTACCTCCTCCTTTTTGTTTCTGGATAGAGGATAGACTCTTGCTTTGCTAGCCTTGAAGTCATCATTGAGATCTATCACATGATCCCATACCTTTCTAACCAGCATTCTTTCAGACTCCATCTTTCCGAATACTTTCAGCCACTTATGGAACCTCTTAGATACCATTTCCTTCACCTTTCTATGATCTGCCTCTATCTTTTCCTCTCTTCCCCAACCCTCTTCCTTGTCTACTGCCCATCAAACAATTTTCTTTTCATCTTCTCTTATTTTCTTCTTCCCTTTTCTTCTTACTGCTTTCCCATACAATGGTGGACATCTCGTCATTCTAACTTCTCCTTTCTCTCAATCTATCTCTGAATTATGGGCCACTAGCCATAGCATACCCAAAATTATATCCGTCTTTCCCAGCTTGCACACATCTATTCTAACTCTCTCTACATGTCCTTTGTAGAACATGTTTACTTCTACCTTATGTGTAATTGCACCCCCACTGTTTCCAGTGCTGTCTATATTTCTTACTTGTAAGGGTCAATCCAGTTTGATCAACCTATATTCTCCCTTCTGAGCTAAACTCTTGCTCATAAACATTCCTGTCACTCTGCTATCTAGCAACACTTTCACTGTCCTTCCTTTATGCATATCTATCCTTTCAATACCCACAGTCATCCATACTTCTCTTAGAGGCTTAAATGTTCGCCTCACTTCTCTCGCTTCCCCTTTCTTTTGCACTACCTTCTGATTGACAGTTCCTACCACCTTACTCGGATCAGTGATTCCAGCCCCTCCCTTCTGGGCCCTAGGCACTGTCCATTCCATTTCTCCTCCCCAATTCCACCACGGCGTTTTCTTTCCTGTCCTACAGGGCAGACAGAAAATTTCCCTCTTTTCTTTCTTCTTTACTCTTTCTTTTACCGTGTCTCTTACATCACACACACTACATACCACCCTTTCTGCTCTTCCACTTTGCACCTCCCTTTCTCTCCACTCCTTTGCTTTCCTACAACTTTCACACCACATGTGTAACAACTGCCTTTTACCCAGGAACCCTTGTCATTGGTTCTCCTGAGTTTTGGTGCCCTTATAATTGCATCCACAACACTCCACAAAGGTCACCATCTCTCTCTGCATCATCCATCCTTCCATGCTTGTCCTAGCTCCTCTAGGGGGTAGTCCTTTTGCACCAGAGTGCAGTTTTACTTTCTCCCAGACTTCCCATAGAGGTGCTGCTTCCTCATTTCTACTCCTCTCGTTCTTCTTTGGACACTCCCATTTCCTGTGCCCCTCCTCTCCGCATGCAAAACATCTCATTTCTACCTTTTCTATTACTTCTTGCCTCCTTACCTCCTTTACCCCACACTGCATCACTCTGCTCTTCAATACTTTGAACCTATTCTCCACCACTGCCTTCCTTTTCTGTTCTTCTCCACTTTTGCACTTCCAGGTGAGGTGCCCAAACCTCCCACATCGCCTGCACAACCTCCCTTCTCTTCCTTCTAGCTCTGCCCTTAATTTGGCGAGGGCACACCTTTCATTGAGCATATTGCTCATGAGTTTATTGTATTGGTCCAGAGACATTGTGTTATGTTCTGGACAGGTGTTTGTATGTAAAGAAAAAGGTGTGTATTTGTTTGAGGGTGATGTATTATCTTCTTCAAAGGGCTCACTGTAGTGGACTCAAGCTAGGGTTAACTTAAGTGCATACTCTTTATCAGAGTTGACAAAGAGAACTCGTTAGAGTCCTTGCTAATTGGTCTAGTTACTTATATGTGAATCAGTATTTACTAGTATTTGTCTACTTGAATTATCCCACAGACTCCTTTTGAGTCATAGTGTCCCGCGCACTTCAAACTATTACATAATAAAAGGAAATGAAAAAGAAATAAAATAATCTGCCACCGCAGATGCTCCAGCTCGCCTGCTATTTTATTACACCACCCCCCTCTCAAGCTTCCTCGTCCTTGAGGATTTTACAACTCACTGTCCCAATCCCCTATGTTTCCCATTTCATCCTCTTCTTGTTGTTTTATC
>Ga0153959_1000722_pt1 | contig 10287 bp, 21 predicted proteins | sample TSFL043MetaG_FD_104685 | JGI IMG/M metagenome (GOLD analysis project Ga0153959, IMG submission 104685) | Attine ant fungus gardens microbial communities from Florida, USA - TSFL043 MetaG | ecosystem: Host-associated > Fungi > Mycelium > Unclassified | place: USA: Florida, Wekiwa Springs...
CACACTTGACTACAATACCAATGAGTTCTAGGCCTTCTGCTGTATCACCGTTCTCGAACCCCCGACCTCGTGGATTGTCATTTGATCTGAATTCACTTTGGCAGAGTGTACCCAAGGATGAGAATGATATCTCGCAGGCACCGAAGTCACCGCCTGTTTCGCACCAACAACGAGGACCTTCGACGTTGCTTGATCCTGACAAAGGAATCACTGCGCGCGCTGGAGGTAAAGAAGGAGAAAGTGGTGTCAGTGATTTCTCATCAGGTACCAAGAGATCTATCTTGCAGGGAACCGGCAGAGAGGAACCTGAACCAATGGAAGTGGCAAATGATGACGATTTTGACATGTTTTTGGCAGAAGAGAAAGATGTGGTCGGCCGTTCTGGACCTCACGAGACAGCAGCTGGCAATGGGGGCACCATGGCAAATTCAGCTGTATCGGATAAGATTACGTCTGAAGCAGAATCCCATATATTCCAAGATCTCGAAACCTCATTCGAATCAATCCAACGGTGCTGGACGGGGAAAGTACGTTTCACACTCTTATGGTCCATTTTTATATCAATTGATTTTTGTGATAACATGCAGATTCTCATGCCACTCGATACGGCTGCGCCCCAAACCACAATAGTGTCCGCTAAACAGGTTGGCGGACGATCTTTGGAATCTCAATCGCTTTGGTGGCAGACATTGTTTCCTTCGGACGAATTGAGGATTGATGGGCGTGTGAATACGAAAAGCTCTGAAGACTTTTTGACGCAGACTAGGTTGAATCAACATAAAGAGTTGGTTGCAGTGGCGTTCTTGCCTGTGTCAGAGGAGATGAAGGGCGATTTCATTGCGTTAATCGAGTATTTGAAAGATAGGGAGTGAGCCTCGTCATTTCGACTCTATTTCTGTGTGATATTAACCTCTTTTTACTATTCGTTTAGCCGCCACGGGTTGATCTTTCCCTGGGGCCATCGCCCCAAAGATACGTGCCCTGGGCGTGAAATGTATCTTGTTCCTTTGCGGGCAAAGGAGCCATTACCGGAGTATATTGAACTTTTGGATGAGCTCAAGATTCCAGGGACACGTAAAATGGATCTTTTGATTGGGATATGGATTTTGCACAGAGGGAGGCTTAACCATCCTCCTCCTGAACCACTCTCTGCCCCGACTAGCACACCCACAAGTGCTGCACCTCCCACAATATTGACACCGGCAACACCCACAATTCCAGTTCCACTTATGCCTAATATTCCTCCTCTACCACCACATCTTGCATCCGCCAAATCTCAACCTCCATCTGTTCCTATGCCTTCACAAAATCTTCCTCCATCTATTCACTCCAGTGCGCCGTCTCAACCTGGTCTTTTGGCTCAATTTGCTCCGACGATGGCACCGGAAGTAGCGCCGCTTACACATGATCAAGTACAAAATTTGCTTCGTTCGCTCTCTACCAACCTTTCTTTTCCTATCAATTTGCCTATTCCGGGTAACAACGGACCTTCTGCTGCTGCTCCGCCTCCTCCAATGCTAGGCCAACCTCATCGACCGCCTTCACTTCCTTCTCACCCTTGGCCTGGTTTTCCGGTACCAACTGGTCCTCCATCCTCTCAGCCTTCGGGTAGTTATCCTCCTCCAGGTACAATATATGGACAACCATCCCACTCTCATTCATTTTCACCACCCCCACCCCTACCTCCACCTCCACCTCCTCATCACAGTGCATCTAACAATGATCGTAGGGATTCATATGGTCCGTCACCTAATTTCCATGGTGGCGGAAGAAGTGGTGATCGTGAAAGAGGAGAGCGTAGTGGTTGGCGTGGTGGTAGGGATCGGCATCAACGAGGACGTGGGAAACATCGTGGAGGTGGCGGAGCGAACGCTACCCCACGTCCTGTTGACTCTGGGTGGCCCAGACGACCAAGGCATGATGATGGGAATAACAGCCCCAGCCGTCGCTGGGGTTGAGTTGTGGGATTATCCCTCGAATTTATTCTGATGATGATGTTGCAGTCATTATTGTTATTCTCTTCCCCTGGAAGACATTTCCGGCCACGATTTTTGATTCGTGAATGTGCCTTGTTTTTCTTTGTATGATCTTTTTACTAAGACGAAGAAGGATTTTCAGAATATGTACTGTAATAATAATCATACATATGCATATGCGGATCCTTGTTTTCTTATTATGGTAGCACAAGTTTATTGCAGATTTTATGACACTCAAGTTTAAGTATGTTAAAAATGGAGCGTCTTCCAGTTTCTTTTTAATCTTGAATCTGAACTTTGACTGCACCTTGAGTTGGATCAGCAGCCACTTGGAAGGCATCGACAGCGTCTTCCAACTTGAAGCGATGAGTGACAAGAGGTTTGACATTGATGAGCCCACTTGAAACAAGACGGATAGCTTTCGGATACTGGTTAGCATAACGATATTGGAACTTGACGTCGATTTCGTTGGCGCTGAAATGCATGAATGGGAACTGGAGAGAAAAAGAAATATCGTGAGATTGAAGTAGATCTTTTTCGTCTTGGTGACATACCACTTGTTCGTTCTTCCCAACACCAATGATAAATACCTGCCCACCAAATTGTGTTGCCTAATTCAAGAAGTACGTCATCAATGAGGGATGGCGAAAGATGATATACGTACGTTGGCAGCTGTGTGGACACTGCTCTCCACACCTGTACATTCCAATGTCACTTTGACTGGACCATTTGCAGCCTGTTTAATCTCTTCTGCCGACTCCTTTGGTGTTATACCTCTCTTAATCAGCACTGTGCGTACGCCTGGTACTAGCTTTTTGGCAAAGTCAAGACGAGATTGGAAGAGATCAGTGATGACGATGGGTTCAGCGCCTGCTGCGCGGGCTGATAGAAGAGAGACTAAACCAATGGGTCCAGCACCACTTCAAGGATACCAATGGGCGTGAATAATACATTTTACGGAATGAAGATGGTGGATATACCAGATGAGAACAGAATCACCAAGGCGGAGGCCAGAGCGCTCGATACCCGCCAGAGCAACTGCCAAAGGCTCACAAAGGGAGCCTTCTTCGAAGGAGACATTATCGGGAAGACGATGAAGCCATTGTGCGGGGTGCAAATGCCACCTTGTCAAAGTACCTAAAAATCACGAATCCTCGTCAATCAACGGATTTTTTAATTTCGTGGAATAGAAACAATGAACCATGGAAGGGTGGGGTGGAAAAGAAGACAACATCGGGACAGCCATTATATCTCCCTGTCCTACAACCATCACAGGAGGGTTGAGAACATGGAACTCCAGCCTCAATAGCCACTCGGTCCCCTGCCGAAGATCTGAGTCCGTAGAATGAAGAGTTAGGTATGACCAGCGTACCCTTCTTCCACTGAGTAACGCCTTCGCCAACTTCAACCACCTCACCCGCACTTTCATGTCCAGAACCACACTGTCAAGCAAGCTCCCATCAGCCGCAATTACCTTGAAAACCATCACTCGCCTCATCAGAAACAACCATAGAGTCGCCAATACGTCCATGTTTCCAGAAATGTACGTCACTCCTTTGAATTCATCGACACAGTTATTGTCGTTAATCATGAAGAAGACGCACCCGCAAATTCCTGTAGCACGCACATGCAACAGAACTTGTCCAGGTCCAGGCTTGGGCCTGGGCTTTTCCACAAGGTGAATCTCATGTTGAGGGTTGTAGAAAGCCGCAATATTGGCTTCGGGCCTGGGTTTCTCTCCTTGCTGCAAAATCCTGAAATCAGGGTGTTCAAGAGTCTTGCGAGGGTTATAGATCTGAGCATTGCCCACTTCGACAGCAACTGCGGCCATTTCGAGATATTCGTTCCCAAATACGAAGAATTAAAACGTCAGCAAGAACCTAGAGAGTCTGCGATAGTTGTCAGGAAGTGGGACGTAGAGTGCATGATTGCCGCTTTTATCTTCCGTTATCAGGAGGATGTTTTGTCCGCCCAGCCGAAAACATGATCACACGGCCTTTTGCCTCTTGCTTTCCTCCGGTCCGCCGCAGTCCGGATACTCTCCGTTTTACGGTAAAATATTGGTTTCCGAATTCAAAATTTATAATTAGTGCGATAGCTGTAAGAGTACAGGAATGGGGATCCGTAAAAAAAAATTCAGATATCCTCGAGTAGCTCCAGAGATAGAATTATGAAAATTATGATCACCCTTTATGCTGGGCGCAAGGGACAAGCACTCAGCCGGAAGGATGAACACCTCCAGTAAAACGCTTGAAAGTAAAGCTGGAAGAGAGGGCGCTATAAATAAATGAATCTCGGTGACTTGGACAATGAACATACCCCAAAAATGCCAAGTCTTTTTCAGCACCAATACCTTCCACCTTCTCAAGATGGTCAGGCATGTTGCCGAGATCATCCGTTGGGAAATATGAAGTGTCCGTGATAGACTGAAGCCGAGGAATGAATGGAGGTTCAATCTGGCGAAGAGTAGTCCAGTCGGCACCATAGAAGAAAGGATGAGCCTTGATTTGATTGACGTTTAGACGAGACTCGGCCCAAGTCATCATACTGATATGGGATGCGGGTCAATTCAAGTCCAGAGGGGTAGTAAAGGCGCACCTTCGAATCAGTTCTTCGCCTTCCCTCGAGATGTATACCTCTTCGGGAAAGTAAAGGTAGGTGGGCCAGTCGATGATCTTCTTATACGTGTCCCCTGGGTTATCAGAGCAGAAGGGCGCATACCCAACTAGACACTCGAAAAAGATTGCGCCTAACGACCACCAATCGCACTCTTTACCATACCCCTTCATCATGAAGACTTCGGGTGCGATCTGATAGAAATAGCAAATGCCTTAGCAACGACCAGTCTCATGGCAAAGGGGCTCGTACATAATCAGGGGTTCCAACAGTCGAGTAAGCCTGAAACCGGGTGTCAGTGATTCTTCGGAGCCATAACGGAGACTGACAAGTTTTCTTCGGTTAGCTTTCCAAGTTGCGATCTGTTCTCGACTCATTGTAAGGTTGATTGGATTAACTTGTACACTGTTGCGCTGCGCATCCCTCCCTTTTTCTTGTTCGATATATCGTTTGTAGTACTCTGGATCAGATGCCTTGTGTAGGCCTGTCGACAGGCCGAAGTCGGAAAGCTTTAGATGACCGTTTCTATCAATGAGAACGTTGTCCGGCTTGATGTCACTATGAAAATGAATGAGAAGTGAAAATAACAAGCCGAAAGCTCGATTCACCGATGGATATAACCAAGGTTATGTACAGCCTCAATGGCAAGGATACATTCAGCCATATAAAACCTTGTAACGTCTTCCGAGAATACATCATACTTCATCAACATTGTCATCAGATCGCCGCCGGGCAGGAACTCCATGATCAGGTAAAGGTATAGAGGGTCCTGAAATGAATAGAAGAGCTGAACCACCCAGGGAGAAGTAGACTCTGCAAGAACATCCCGTTCAGCGCGAACATGCGCAAGCTGAAACGAGGGGTGAGAGGGTTCCTAGAAGGAGGACCATCACCCACCTGATCTCGTTTCAACATTTCCGCCTTCTGCAAGCTCTTCATGGCATATACTTTTCCCGTGTCAACCTTTTGCACCAAACGAACCTGTGATACATGTATATCAATATTCCCCTGCACAAATATTTAATTCAGATTTTCTGACCTCCCCAAAGGCACCCTTGCCAATGACCTTGACTGTACGGAAATCGGACAGTTTGATTTTTGTTCTTCTGAGACGTAGTTGCTGTGACTCAGACTTTGTATATTTACGGATTTCACGGTCTTTGGCTTCCGGGGTATGAAGCTGCACAAGCTTCGTCTCTAGTTCTATCCGCCTGCAGTCGACCATAAGTCCGCGCACCAACGATACACATACTAACGCAACACACCGTGCATTCCTCTCGATCGCCGAATCCACAGCGACCTTGTAGAAAGATTCCAGCTTCAGCTTGGCAGCCGTTGAGCGGGCCACAGCATCATTGCTGAGTTGGTGCGTTGACCGGTTAAAGTAGACATCTAGGGAATGACATTAGAACGGCGCGACAACTCATTCTCAAACGTACAATCATCGGCTCGGTAATTGGCGGGCTGTTCCATGGCCTGCGTCTTTTTGCTGCTGAGGTTGTGTGACAAGTTCAGATGGTTATTATATACATGTTGCATGGTTGTTGATGCAGGGACGAAAATGCGGCATGTGTAATCTCGTGACCTTACTTCTCTATTTTCGAACCTTGCTATACAAAACCCCAATGCCTGAACTCACCCTTGACACGCTTATGGACGATGGTGACTATCTAGGTTCCGAGCGTGCCCGGCTTGAGAACAAAGTCATTCTCGATGAGCTCGAACGAAAAAAGAAAGCCCGTGCTTTGGCTGTTCCGACGGACGACAATCGCGTCAGAGCACGGTTGAGAGAAATTGGAGAACCCATAACCCTCTTCGGCGAGCGTGTTCGTCCCAATCTCGTTGCCTCTTATGTCTTCTCAACATAATTCAAGGCTGCTGATCGTCGAGACCGTCTCAGATATGTTCTATCTCAAATCAACGCAGCGCGCGGGGAAGATGCCATCCCAGTCGAATCAGAGTCTTCTGAAGCAAGCGATAATGTTGGCTCCCCGTTTATCTCGATACATTACTTCCAATCATGGTCACTTTAGGAAGAGGAATTTTATACACCAGGATCTCTTGAATTGCTGGAAACCCGTCGGCGGATAGCAGAGTTTTCGCTGCCCAGGTTGGATTCATCAGGTCTTAGACAGAAAAGGTGCTTACAATTGTATCTTGTTTGTTTTCCTTGACAGAGCTCAGAAACGTGTCGCTCAGCAGCGTCTCGACAGCAGAATGGACTTGGGCAGGATTGTCGACATCCGGAAAAAGGTGTTCAACGAGGTCAAGGTGGGTGGCCACTAGTATCAACCCAGACTTCGTTTATAATGTAGTCTTGTAGAAATTTTCCAATCTAGGCTCGCAGATTGGCGATGAACGGCCCATTGCACAAGTACGGTTCGCTCCAAATAATGAAATCCTTGCCACAGGAAGTTGGTCGGGAACCGTGAAATTATGGAACGTACCGGCGTGCACGGAAATTCGTGTTCTGAGAGGTAAGATAATCCCTTCAGGAAATCCATATGATCGTAAGTATGTTGTCAGGTCATAGCGAAAAAGTCAGTGGTGTAGCGTGGCACCCTCAGGCTACCCTTACCCAAAGCCCCGATACTGTTAACCTTGCAAGTGGTGCTGTCGAAGGGAATGTAAATTTGTGGTCCATGAACAGGCAAGTTGAGGTGTCCCAAGAAGTGATTTGTCGATTCATGGCTTCCTCAGCGACCAGCCTCTTTCGGTCCTCAAAGGTCACAAAGATCGTATTGGCCGTGTTGCCTTTCACCCATCTGGTAACTATGCTGCCAGTGCTAGTTTCGACACTACTTGGCGTCTGTGGGATATAAATTCTTCGAAAGAACTGTTGCTGCAGGAAGGACACTCAAAGGAGGTTTTCACCATAGAATTTCAGCATGATGGTGCTCTGATTGTGTCCGGGTACGGAGTGCTTATTTGACAGTCCTATAGTAAATTGACTTCTTTCAAGTGGTCTGGATGCTATTGGCCGTGTATGGGATTTGCGGACAGGAAGAACGGCCATGGTACTTGATGGTCATGTTCAAGGAATTTATTCAATTGCATTCTCACCAAACGGGTTAGTACAATTTAACACTACGTCGTGCCAGTTCAATCATTCCACAAATTAGATATCAAGTTGCTACGGGCTCTGGTGATGATACAATCCGACTCTGGGACATACGATCTCTGAAAGCACTCTACACCATACCCGCCCATCTCTCAAATGTCTCCGATATCCGATTCTTCCATGCCAATGACCTCTTCTATAAACCCCTTACTTCAGCCACAACTGACGAAGACACCGAGATGAACGGTGTTGAGGAAGAACTGGGACCCCGCGATACACTTAATTCCGAAGAGCCTAAAGATCAAGATTCAGACTCAACAAAGGGGTACACAGAAGAAGAATGGCGGTATCGCTCTGGATTATTCTTCACCAGTGCAGGTTATGATGGACTTGTCAAGATTTGGAGTGCGGATGATTGGCAGTTGTTACGCACACTTACAACTGACGCGGGTAAAGTCATGTCGGTTGATATCTCAAGCGATGGTGCCATGATTGCTTCTGGAACTTACAATCGGAATTTCCAGCTGTATACTCCCGAGGGCTTTTAATGCCTACTAAATTATACCGTTTGAACAAAAATCTACTAACTAAACCATACTACGGCAGAAATGGGAACAGAACCAGTACATACCACTTCGAGAATTTTACTCCTGAGAGCCTGGTCGTCAATATCACGGGAGTCCATGGTCTTCTGAAGGCCCATGATAGGAAGCTTGGATCCATTGATTGAGAATGGTAGTGTGGTGGATTGGATCTCCGAAGGTATGGATGGTGTGGTGAGCTATGACCAATTCGAGGCAAAGTTTAAGCCATACTTGGGAATCTCTCTGACCTCCATCTCCAACGTATTTGAGAATGCGCTCGGAAAACCTTATAAGGCATCTACCAAGAGGCGCCAATGGCTATCTCTCCGTCGGTCTAAAGCGGAAAAATAATATTGGGTTTCCGGATCTCCTAGAGCCATTGCGAAGCATCAATTCGACGTCGCTTGGTTCTTCTGTCTTCGATCAACAACTGTTCATGATACAAAGAGACTGTACAGTCATTCTCCATATTATCTTCTCCCGATTCCGGATGACTGTAGATAATCCAAAACAATTCTGCTGCTGTGTACCTAATAAGTTCAATCTGAAGTAGCGGGAAGGAGAGTCAAAATCTGCTTGTACCACTACACAATAGGTAACAGTATTTTTATACTCTCCCTAATAAGAATGTTTAATAATCAGTCGACTCACCTAGATTCGTGTTATCATCCTGAGATATATATGCGAAAGAGATCGAATTCTTGACAAGTCCTGTAAAAATTCGGTAGAGGAAAAATTTTGCGCATATTATCTATACACCAGGTATTTGAATTAGAAATGGGACCGTTACGACTAAAGCACTAATAAAAAAGCAAGAACAGATAAACCGCTATTTCACTATATTAAAACAACTCCGGAGTTGCCCGCCTTTTTCCTTTGTGGAGGGTAGCCCAAGAGTTCGATGGGACTTGCGTACTAGATGTCGCCTCCACCGTCCCCGTATTAATTTCGTCCGCAATCCAACCAGAGATCTTTGTGTCTTGGAGAAAGCCCACAAAAGAGTGAAATGAAAACACTCTTCATCTGTTCCAGGAAAAGATACATTGATACCAGAGTGTAAAGCACGACCCGACGTAAAGTCACCCATGTTTAGCTCATAACGATGTGTGTTATGCAAGTAGAATGAGGTTTGGAAAGGATTAAATACGTACACAACAAGACTTGAACAGTTGAACAAGGTATATCATGAACCTCTAAAGCCACCACGACCACGATTCCCACTACCACGGAATCCACCTCCACCTCCTCTGTTACCTCCAAATCCTCCTCGCGCTCCTCTCCCTGGAGGACCTCCCCGTCCTCTACCTCTGCCTCCGCCTCGCTGAAACCCACCTCGCCCGCCTCTGCCACCGCCCCGCTGAAACCCACCTGCTGGGCCTCCCCGTCCACGACCACGTTCTATAGAAACAGAAATTAAGCAAGAACCATATAATAAAGATTTCAAACCGCATACTTGTAACACCTTAGACAGAAAAAGAGCGAGGTCAATATCAAGAAACGATTGAAAAAAAATAACAACATACCACCTTCGACTTTGGGTTTGGGTAAAAACCGTTCGATCGGCAAGAGTTTATCACCACCGACATACACTTTGTCTCCCTTTTTGAAACTGGTAGCGACCATTCCTTCCCCCATCTTGACCGAGAAATACACTTCATTGATAGGTCCCAGAATCTCGTCTACTTTACCGATGACGGATTTATTTTGTAGGTAGATTGGGGCGTTGAAGTAGGGGACTTTATTAGCCATGGTTGATGTGCAGAACATTTCGTCTTCTACTGCATGGACGAATGTTCCTAGTTCTAGAATAATGATAATCCACAAAGGGGTTTAAATTTGACTTGAGAGAGAGAGACGTACCTAAGACTGTATCTGGAGGGCCAACATCACGTTGTTGAAAACCTCTGCCTTTTTAGTATTAAGTAAACAAAAAGTTATTTGGAATGACAACGAAGACACACCTCCACGAAAATGCCCACCCCCTCGACTCATAGCTGATGGATGAGGAGGCGGGATAAATTTTGTTGATCGTGGGTATTTTTTGATCTGA
>Ga0153959_1000725_pt1 | contig 10261 bp, 11 predicted proteins | sample TSFL043MetaG_FD_104685 | JGI IMG/M metagenome (GOLD analysis project Ga0153959, IMG submission 104685) | Attine ant fungus gardens microbial communities from Florida, USA - TSFL043 MetaG | ecosystem: Host-associated > Fungi > Mycelium > Unclassified | place: USA: Florida, Wekiwa Springs...
AGTCTGACAAGTGAGTCAGCATCAAATTCGAGATTGTCGGATGTGTTGTTGGCTCTTGATTTGTGTAATCGAACCTTATATTCGGTACTAGAGCGGTCCAACTCAGATGAGAGGGTAGGACTATTTTGAAACTCTGTCGGAGTAGCCCGATCATCGCCGACGATAGTATGTGATATGGTGTCTGAAAAGGACAACGCATCTTTCTCCTCTTCAGATTCAGCGTTCGGTTTTTGAACGGATTCAGAAACTGCGTTGTGAGTCTGAAGCTGGAGATCTTGTGAAAGATTTTCGAAATTAGGAGTTCCGCCCAGACTTGGTACATCCCCAATATTCCTGAACAGCAACTGTGGATCCATCACGGATTCACAATCAGGTAAGCACTGAGCTACAGTTAAGGAATGGCTGTGTATCTGGGTCTTAGTAAGCGGAGCGTGGCTAAACGTCGAAACAAACCTGGTGAACGTCGAAATGATAACTGGAATATCAATCTGCAGATGTTCAGCATGAATTACTGCAGTTACTACAAGGATATGTGACACTTGAATGTGCGATTGATAATTGAAAGTTGGGTCGACATCATTTATGGGTATGGGACACGTTAGTTCAACTGTAAAGGTTGTTGCATTGTCTAATCTCGGTGAGCTGGTGCTATGTTGTGATATAAGCACAGTTGTAGGCTGCTTCTTGGGCGGTGCATTGTGGTGAGATTGTTGGTCTGACTCGAGTGTCGTGACGAGTTGCAGTAGTCGAGCCTCGAAGTCGATTCTCCTTGGGATGACACGATAAGATCCCAATGACAGCTCGGAAACAAGTCTAATGGTTTCTCCTGGGCTGAAACATGATCGCATAGATCTAACCGTAAAGGACATGCTTCCATTGAAAGTGTTCTTTGGTTTTGAATGGTGATAAATGGGCCAGGCAGGATGATGTTCATATTTGATTATCGTAACAGGTACAGTGCATGTAAAAGGTTTGTCAGACCAAAATTTGATTCTGTACACAACTCAGCACTGGTTGAGAATTCATTTAACGACATACCTGTTTTCGCGATATACGGTTGCATGAAGTAGATATCGAATATGGACTTCGAGGCCTGCGGGGAAAATCATCAGACAGTAGAGTGAGCATATTTTTGATAAGGTATAATTACCAGGTTTATCGAGAGTGACAGTAGGTGGTAGGTTTTCTGGGATTTCTATTGAAAATGGAAATCTTCTCTGTAAAATGGTCAATGATAGATTGTCTCGCTTTATGGACGAGTTGCTCACCGAATACATGTTGCTAGATTTTGTACCTGTCCAGAGTACGATTTCGTCGAGTTTCTCCACGGAGGCGACAGCATTTTGCCCATCTATTGAGATACTCTCGGACTTCTGAAATTCGATCTTAACTGCAGAGGCTGAGACACCCAAAAAGGGTAGAGTGATGTGGACCTCCTAAACAAGAATCGAGGCTTTCAGCTGGTTTAGCATGGTAAAAGACCAATCCTCGTACCCCTTCGATTCTGGCACCATGTTCAGCGCCGGCGTTGTGTGGTATACCAGGAAAGCCTACGGACAGCAACGTGAGAAGACTATCGCACAATTGTGAACGGGATTCCGACCACAGACAAAGCCTGCATCAGCAATAGGAAAGATTTCTCTAGCGTGTGGTTAATGGTGGTCAGTGGATTTGATCAAAATGGCAAGATGAGACATACATATAGTGAGTCGACATGGGGGTAAAGTGCAAGCTTGGTGTTTCATCCGTCTGTATATCATCGGCGCAGCCCACTCACAGCTCTAGATGGATTCACGCGATCGACAGCGAGAGTAAAAATGTCATCACGAACGTGCATCTACCTGTGTACCTGTTTATATGAGTGTGAGAACATTGATCAATACTGTTCCGATCGTCAAGGCCTCATAACAACATGCGACACATCCTTTCCCTTTGGTTGTTTTCTGTCTCTTACATCTCTAAGTATCACTGGACATTATCTAGGTGAGTTAGCTGATGCATCTTACCACTATGTGATGCTCGCTGTTATCATCTGAACATCCCATGCATCCCACTGCCTCCCTCTTTCTTATGCCGTTTCTTTTCTTTTTGTAGTGTATTTGTATTCAAGTAGTACTACTTGTTGTAGACATGTCTACCACGGACTGTAACCATAAATTGTTGATTTTAAAAATAGATCCATAAACACAGATACAAATAGTGATCATCCTTACCTCTCTGGATCGCCACGAAAAAAACAAGCAGAATGGACGATGAAACAGCGGAAATTGAACTAGTATGTATGTGTACATGGAAAGCGTGGCCTCCTTTACAGTGATTGCCCTCTGTAGCTGGAGCAGAACCTACAGAAAACGCGCCAAATCTCCAAGCGAATGACATGTACGAATATAATTGTTTACTGTATAACTTCTCGTTGACCTGATTAGCTATACTTGATAGCTTTGATACGCGACTTGCTAAGCTTGAGAAGTCGATTCTGCCCCTTTATACCGCTGCTCAGATCCTAAACCGCCGGTCTCATAGTATGCAGGCCATTTATATCAAATGTTCAGAGATTGTTGATGTCTTTATGGCTAGATATCGATCAGGCATTGTCCAAAATAGACGAGATGGCTAGTAGTCAAGAAGATTTGGTGGCCGAAGAGGCGATGATTCTTCGAGGGTGAGCCATGTCACGTAAAACTTTTGAAGATATTCTCAAAATCACCGATAGTCCACAGACGGACAACTTAGAGCTGTATAAGGAGGCCTTGAGTAGGTTGAATGCCAAAATTGCGTTCGATCCTCACAATTTTGACCTTGCTAAGACTGTACGTATCGTGTAGTGGATTTGTCACCGATTTTGACATCTTGTTATAGGCTCGTCTAGTTGAAACTGGAGCCAAGAAGCTTACCCAGCTCTATACTACCATTGTCGCCGAAGGCTCTTCTGGTAACGCTCCCACAGCCCCAGACTCTCTTTCTACAAGTTTTCCTTCATCCCTTCTTTCGAGCTTATTACCTCTAGTTTCCTATCTCCACAATCTCCCCCTACCATCAACACATCCTTCACATCCTGCAGCACCTGCCATCATGTCGACCTTGACGGAAGCTCAGAAGGGTTACGCTGATATGCGAGGTAATTGGAGTGTCAAATGTCTCGAGGGGCAAGGTAAAGGGCTCGTTACGCGAGCCGGCACGACGGACCCCATTTTGACTGGATTGGAGTTTGGTCAATGGGTCGAGACCCTCTTGGCCGTGGCAGAGGCATGTTATTTATCATGAATGTGTCTGTCTATTCCTCTGATATCATACCGTAGGATGAATATAAGCTTCTGAAGAAACTGTCACTTCTGACAAAACAAGAGTCTATCGCGTCATCATATGGTGCTCTGATAAAGCCCATGTTGAATCTCTTCGGAACAGTACTCAATCAGTTGACCACGCTCGTCAAAAAGTCGCTACAGAAACATAATTTCCTTGCCCTCTCAGCCTACGACGCTCTCCTTCAACAGCAGCACTCATGGGAGGAAGTTTTATCGAGGCGAGGTTCTGAATATCTTGACGACAAGAATGAGCTTCGAGATGGACTACAGACCTTACGGCAGATTTGCCTTCGTAGCTTCCCAGAGTTCCTTGTTGACCTCAAGCTTGGAGCCAATAACCGTGATTTGGATACAAGTGTCAAAGTGGTGGATCCTGCACTTCAGGTAGAAAACTACAATACTGAACAGCCCAATTTTGTCAGCACTCACTCCGGCTGATCTAGATGGTCAAGTATTTGGAACGAATACCTCAAGTACGAACCGCAGTATCCTCTGCATTATTGGCATTAGGGGATGGAAATTGGAAGATGGGTGAGGGTGTTCAAGTTGGAAAATCCCTGCAGGGCGGAATAACTGACGAGAATATTATCCTGGAGCACTTCTTGTGTAAATTACCCCATTCTAGCTTGCACAATAATACTGATTGGTTATCTGTAGATGATGTCGCAACGAATACTATCAATAGCCTCAACGCCATCTCACGCTTGCGTCGACCGGCCTTCGGCTCAATATTCCTTCTCAACAATATTTCCTACTTACGCCGTCACCTCTTATTACAACCTGACCACCCAGACCTCGGCCCTCTTATTTCTCAACCCATTATCGACACCATCAACTCCAACTGGCGCACCGCTAAAGCGGCATATTTCGATACGAATTTCTCGCCATTGATGCAAGCCATCAGCGATGATCCAAAGGAAAAGAGCGGGAAATCGCAGGCAAAGGAGAAATTCACAAGATTCTTTGACCTCCTTGAAGAGGTCGTCGAACGACATCGGATGGCAAGGGTTTTGGGTGAAGATAAGGAGGCAAGGGATGCTGTTGCTGATGAGATCGTAATGGTGGTAATACCTAGCTTGAGCAGGTTTACACAGAAACAGAAAGAGAAGGAGTTCAGCCGGAGTGAGCTGCTCATTGCCTTACATCTTGAACTGACGTTCATTTATTACTTGGTTTCTCAGATCCACAGAAATGTGAGTTAGCTTGTTTACGATCTTCAAAACAAAGTAGTTGACTGATATGTCTTGTGTGTTCCACACCATAGATATCAAACAGAGTCCGGATGATGTCGAAGCCCGACTTCGAAACTTGTATAATTAATGCATACCAATATCAGATGTCACTTTTACTTGACGTTTCTCCAACTAGATGTACATTGTCTCAATGTGACAGGGCTTGTGGTCAGGTAGAGAGGTATTTGTTCCAAAGGGGGCATCACTGTAGTTTCTCCTTTTCCCAATACATCTAATACTGTCCTTAACTCTATTGCTGACCCGTTGGTTTTGACTAATCTTAGCAATGCTTTGAATAAAAGTGTTATAAGTTAAGACAATATTTATTTCTTTTCTTTTAATTATATAATATGAATGTCATGTGAATAGGTCACATGATGAGTCACATGACAAGAAACACTAAGAGATACATGGTGGATATTTAGATGCCAACAAGTCACCTGATGATGTGGTGTCAATGCGATGTACAACACAGTCTGCAGTAGTCTACTGACCAGAGGTTCACCACCTCTGATAAATATAAAAATCATGTCATACGAAAAAGAAGCCAAATGAGCAAAATTGAGTGATTTCTCTAGTCAAACTGGCAGCGACGGGTGCACCATTGCGCAGCTAAATCCACACTGGCAAGTAAAAAATGGAATGGATCCATGCCTCTTTTCTTCTTTCACATTTACAGACTGGTAATATATAGGAGGGAGAGGGACCTCACGGATAGGGTACGGAGAACCACGGTGGTCATGAGATGTTTGGAATACTCTCACCTAAGTAGTTCTAAGTAGTTCACGGTGAATCATGGATAACGTCACTCGCGTTACGATGTCTCTGTTGAGCTACTGATCAGTAGGTATTACCCAACATCCTGTATGAGTCAATGGCGTAGTTGGAAAGCGCATCTGTCTAACTGGGTTAATTCTTGGGCAGACAGAAGGTCCTCAGTTCGAACCTGAGTCGATGCATGATGCATAAAGTGGATATTTAGATGTTAAGTCGCCGCTTGAATTGGGGATGTCAAGTCATCTAGACCTGTCACACACAGTGACACTTCCCCAATTTTTATTTGTAACGTGGTGTACACACACAGTCTGTGGTAGTCTACTGTCTATGGAGGCTCACCGCCTCCGATAAATAAACAAATTGTGTCATACGAAAGAGACAAACACAGAACAAAAAAGAAGTAAAATAGGCTGGGTGAGGAGCAAGGCATAGCCAGATGAGCATAGATGAAGTTCCATATGTCAGGATTCATGTTAGGAGAGGGGACAGGGTGGAGAGTGGATTACCGGCGTCTTTGACTGGTTCGGGGAGCTATGGGGGCTCTCTGGGTGGTGTGAAGGCAAATGCCATAGGATTAGAATGTAATGGGGTCGCCTGCGAAGAAAACAAAAAATAATAAGGCAACAAAAGAAATTAGAACAAAACAATGAGCAACATTCCCACAGTGGGAAAAGGTTGCTTTCAGATGTGGGTGCAAATACTGCTATAGTACATTCACAAACAATAAAAACAGAATTCACATGAAGAAAGATAGAAAGAGGACCTTTAGGCTCTCCTTTGATGCTCCATTTTAATGGTAGATTCAAAGGCGTACGCTTGTCCTTGCGTTTCCCAGGCCGACTCGGTCCATCTTTTGTTTCAACACCCTGAGCTGCATTCTGCAAAGCTTTAGCTTCAAGCATTTGCGCATATTTGTCATCAGTCTGCGACATCAGTGCAGCTACTATAAGTGTCACTGTGTGACAAGTCGTCCAGAGACTAGACAGGTGACTTGACAGGTGACTTAACATCCCAATTCGAGCGGCGACTTCTAAATATCCACTGTGTTAGGGTTATCAATGTACAGACCAAGTGTAAGTAGATAGCCTAATTTAAACTCTGCTGAGTTCTCTTGTTGATCCCAAATAAAAACTACCCAGTCCTAAGGTTAGCACAGCCCTTCAGTTACGCTGCAGAAAGTGTGGTACTAGATTAAGTATTCTTATTAGCTAGTGCTAATTATCTAATGCCAAGACTAGAATAATAAGTTACTCAAAATGATTCTGCTAAGCAGTTGCTTGCTAAATAAATAAATAATTCGCCCAATCGTACTTGATTCCAGATCCACACATCAATGACTTCCAGAGTTATAGCACCTTTGCCTTCGCGTGGTAATACACCGGTGGACACGCGACGTTCCGTCCCTCCTGATGAAATAGTCATGGCTGCTCAAGCATACAAGGACATTTGGGATCATTTTTATAGCTGGAAAGTAGAATATAATAGGCTCGAAATGAACCAACTCTGCGTGAGTCTTATGGAAGATATTCCTGCAGCTAAAAATGATGGACGAAACTCCCCGGATGCGGACGACTGGTGCTCAGAACACTCCTACCCCTCATCTTACTCTCCTTCCGAGCTTGCTACCGAGCTCGATGATGACTTGTACAGCCTTGATAGCGAGAAACTATTCCTTGCATTTGAGGACCCCAAGACAGCCATACCTCACCTCTTGATCTCTGTATATCAGGAGCTTCCAGAAGACCTTGTGGACGTATCTGAGAATCTATGGTGTGATCAGTCATTCAAGGCCGATTCCTACCGGGTTCCCATATACTCAGGGTTTACTCAGACCTCAGACAAAATAGATCCAAATTTCTTGCCACACCCACGATATTTCTCTTGCACATCTACCTCTCGTAACATATCTCCTTCAGCTGTGAAATCAGACAGCCTGGCATTCTCACCGTTCGAAGATGATGTGGTCTTCGATCATGGCCGATATCTCAGGTCATTTCTGTCTTTTGATTGGCAGTCAGATTTTTTGGACCCTGATGGTGAGTCTTCAGTAGTTACTTATTTGTTCTGAATCATACCGATTATTACCTGGACACAGTGGAAGTCATACAATTGGAGGTAGTCCGTCGACTATACCATGGCTTTGGTTTTTCTTTTTCCCAAATCAACGACTTGAACTTCTTCACTAAGTTGAGGAATAGCCATGACAGCGGTCTGCTTTGGGATGCGTCTCAACGGGATCTGCTTTCATGGCCCGGAGCAAGGCTCTCAGAATATCCTGACATTTATGTCTCAGACTTGCAAGTAATCCCACCCGACACTGATTTCTCTGCGCACCTCAGACTCGGATCAAAAATCTTCTGTCCAAACCTTAATTGTATCTATACACCTTGTGGAATTCATCGTACGCATGACCTATCTATGATCCCAACTTGTACTAAGATGTACAAGGTAACTTCGACTTTCCCCCTTTGAAGTCGACTAGTGCTACCTTGACCTCCCATCAACTTCAGCTTTCAAAGGGTAATCCTTGTGGTAATGATTGTTTCCGACATCTCGATCTCTTGGATAATGCTACATTAGTGTGTACTTTATACCTCATACTCTCTTATGCTGTATAGTAATTTCCTGATCATCATCCTTAGGAGGTTCTTAGTTTGTGCAATGAAGAGGAAATGCAAGTTATCCAGGGGATTTTAGAGATATCACCTAACATTTCACCCTGTGATTTGAGTGTAATTGTGCGTGCAAAATGTCGAGATGTAAGTTGATATTAATCATCCTCACTGGGGGTTGTTTGAATGACATTGTACAAAAAGGTCTTTGTTTACCGCACACAGCTCTATGCTGATGATACTATTGAAGAAAATATTATTTCTGAGCAATCTTATGTGAAGCCCAGTTGGCTTTTTGGTATATTTCTACTGTTCCTCTTTATGCTCCTGATTGCTGAATAAATATCAAGAGGATGATCCATCTATATCTGGTATAAGAGACGCAAAGGCTGGGTTTTCTCCATTGAACCCTTGTCATCACAAAGGGGCATGTGGTAGAGATTCTGGATGTGGCTGCTTTCTCAACAAACACCATTGTCAGAGAAATTGTCAATGTGGACCAACTTGTGAGTGATCTTAGTCTCTGATATTCCTATTTTTCGGTCCACTAAAAATGACAGGTGCGATTCGGTGGAAGGGTTGTTCTTGCTTGCGCATACATGGATCTAGAAAGAAACTGTGTTCTACAGATGATTGCCCATGTCGGGCTTCCGGTAGGGAGTGTGATCCTGAACTGTGTAAAGGCTGTGATGCAAGGTGCGAGCACTTGATCAACTCACCAGCCTCCCTCCTGATGTGACCGATCAAATCATTGTACTTGGTCTCAGAGGTAGGTCCATCAATACTTCTGAGAAGTTGTTGTAAAACTTGAATTCTTAGGGAAGAAATCTCAGAGGCAGAATTCATGCTTCAATGTCCATTGCCAGCGCGCACGATTTCCGGTGGGTCTACCAATTTTTGGATGGACACTATGATCATCGGAGTTTTGACACAGCACCTTTACATTGCTCGAGGGTCTTGGGGTCTCGGAGCTTTCACAACCCAGAAAATACTCCAAGGCGAGGCTATTGGGGGTAAGATCAATAAATCCATGTTGACTTCGGGGTTTGAAATCAGTGACAGAATACACTGGAGAACTACAGCCCCTTGACTCGGGAGTGAATTCCGAACAAGTTTCACCGTAAGTGATCTAATGGAATAACCTTATCCCACTTGACTTCGAATCTCTCCAGCATTCCTTATTACACGGGCCTGAACTATCAGTTTGACCTCAATGACAGTTGCATAGTCGATTCAATGTATATGGGTAACGAGATGCGGTTTCTTAATCATGAAGGGCCTATATTGAAAGAAGCCACTAACCAATCGACAAGGGCTGCAAACTGTTGCGGAAGAGGTGAAATTGTGGATCAGATGATTATTGTTCTGGTTTACTTATCGAAGTATAGTCGTCTATGTCAACAACTGCCATCGCATTATGTTTTTTGCTGGTAGGTCATCCTTAAAGTGATCAAGCTGGCGTAGACCCTGACTTAGCCAAATCGAGATCGTCGCATTGAACCAGGATCTGAATTATTTATCAACTACGGTGTTGCTTACTGGACGGAACCGGACGAATGGGCTGGTGCAAAGGAAAGAGTCTACTGGCGTTGAGTGTACAGTCCCTTGCTGAGATCAGTCTTTGATGTACTTCAATCATGACACGTAGCAGATTGTCCATACTTTCACCCTTGGTTGCCGAGGCATGCCATGCGGGAATAAACTTGGACGAAAATACTTCAACGAAAAAGCGAGCTTTGACACGATCTTTGGGAAGGAGGGCTCTAGAGGTTGAAATAAGTTCAATAAGAATCAAAGACTCCGCTAGCTTGTGGGGCTCTGAAGAAGGCTGGTCTGGTGGAGCCTCAGGTTCACCATATACAATTGCTGGAACATAAGTATGAGTGTGTAAATACTTGTAACTGACATAGAGCAAGAAGATTGGCACACCTTGCTTGCTGGGTTTATTCCAGTCAGAGTTAGCCTGAAGATCAATTTCATATCGATCCAAAGTTATCTCAGATTCAATTAATCACCCAAAAGTAATGTCAGGATCTCTGATCATATTACCCTTTGTGTCAAAAAGCAGATCTGTGTAAAAGGACAGTCAATTTCATCATTAGAGTATAGATTGCTCGAGGCATACTTTGGCAGAATAAAGGGTGAGGTGCTCGGGCATTATAAACCTGCCAAACGATAAGGAGAGATAGGTTGCGCCTCCGGGATTTACCTCTAGATTCCGGCTCACATACAACTCTATATGAGAAGTTCAGAGCCCATTCAAGGAAGCCATATGCCTAGCTGAATGAAGATAGTATCATATTTCCAGCTAACCCAAGATTTTTAGTCATGTCTG
>Ga0153959_1000727_pt1 | contig 10253 bp, 11 predicted proteins | sample TSFL043MetaG_FD_104685 | JGI IMG/M metagenome (GOLD analysis project Ga0153959, IMG submission 104685) | Attine ant fungus gardens microbial communities from Florida, USA - TSFL043 MetaG | ecosystem: Host-associated > Fungi > Mycelium > Unclassified | place: USA: Florida, Wekiwa Springs...
CAGCAAACCTCGTCCCTCTAATGACCATGACTCTCTTCATTTTCTGGAATTCTCCTCAGCGGTGCAGATCTAGAAGCCCACAATGGTAAGCGCACATAGCTCTTTTGGAAATCTGAAATGCAATTGCCCAATACCCACGGAAGTGCATTTTCTTGAATTGGTAGACAAGCGAGCAAACCACAAAGGTTGATTGCTGCTTGGCAAATGAAGACGACACGTAAAGCGTCGGCATAGGAATCGATTGCTGCTTGTCGTGTCAGCGGATCCAGCTTGGGTATAATTTCAGTACTATGTCTTATTGAAAGACGGGGGAGTGAGTTCTTGTCATGCCAACGCGGCAAAGAAAGAAAAAAGTCCTTACTGTATCATGTAAATAATCTGCAAGGTCATAAAAAAGAAGTTGGCGAGGATGAAATTTTCGCTCATAAGGGAAAAAATCATACCTTATCTGCATCAGACCCAGATATCCGGACCCTCAGACGTTGAAGGAGTACACCCTGTAGAACGGCACCACTCAAGCTAACTCCAAGTACTTGGCCAGTCGTGCGAAATAGGTAGGTAACTAGCAAATTTTAATGATACCTCAAAGAAATCTGGCCATTTGTAGACTTACTCCCGGTAGCAACGGCCATGTCCTCTCGATAAACCCCAGCAATCATAGCCTGTTTACTGGTTTCCAACGTTTCTCCGGCATGATGATCAATACTCACGATGAGGGTACTCGTAATAAAACTTGCCATTCCAAAACCTTGCGGAAATAGATCCAACCATAAGTGGAAGGCAGAAGTGTCAGGTCCCCACAAGCACACTAGGGTGCTCGCAAAAACGGTCAATGATGATGAAACTAAAGTTAGCATGTAAAGTTTTCCAGTGCGTCTCATCATCCTGCTCAGACGTCAGGAACGGCCTGGGTTGAGATCACCGTAATATATACTAACCATCCTGCGAAAACGCTTCCAGTAGAGATCGCGACCTTGGGATTTGATTATTTACAAAAATAGTAATATCAACTAAAATAGGACTTACTGAGTGGGGTAGAAGATGGAGACCTGTGAGATGGTCCATTATTAACGGCACTTTAGAAATGATCTAACATTACTCTCACCAGCTTTCGCGGCTGGTTCGAGTCTGACCGCGGAGAAATACTTGGTAGCCACAATGAGATAATTTTCAACTGACTCAGAGCAGATATCGACTTACTAACGGTACATTGTAGAGCTAAAAAGGACAGACAGATCAAGGGCTTCAATAAAGAATATCGTTGGCACTTACCATGGAAAAGGCCGTCATGCTAGTAAGGAAATTGGACACAGAGACTGCGAGCGGAGTCCGCTGAGTCATTAAACGAAGCGGCATTACTGGGTAAGGTGCCCAGTATTTCTCAACGTAAATGAATCCCAATCCGGAAATGATACTAGAGCCAAAGAGCGAAATGACGAGAGGGTCAGACCAAGCAAGCTCCTCGGTTGTTTTGAGACTGAATCCAAGTAAAAGAAATCCAACAGCTCCGACAAGAGTGACTGAACCAAGCACGTCGATCCGTTGCAACTTTTCCGACAACGACTGGTTCCGAACTCTGGAGGGCAGCCGGATGTTGACCTTGGTTATGACAAGAATAAAACTGAAAATAAAAACTGGTGCCTGTGGTCTGGCGTCAGCTTGATCCCAGAATACGATATGATGAAAATGTTTTTACCTGCATGAAAAAGGCAGCCCTCCTGCGGCGGAGTGAGCCAAGAGTTTGTTGAAGGATTGACACACTTACCAGCCAAATGTATCATGTACCCAGCCTCCCAGAGGACCACCTAAGCCTGCGCCGAGTCCGAACAATCTGTATCGCGTGAGTCGCCAGTCCATAATGAAGCAAAAAAATCAGATTACATGTTTGCCATCCCCTGATACAGTCCCCGTTGTTTCCTATAGGAGAAAAAAGATGGTCAGAGATAGCAGACTCATGGGAAGCCTCGAACTACTAACAATGGGATGAAGTCTGAAACGGTTATGCTCGAGACTGAAGCACACACTGATCAACCTGTTGCTCATCATCGGGTTTTTAGGGTAAAATACCTGTCATAACGCTGAAAAACCAAGATTGAAGTCAACATCTGAGAAATATCATCAAGTGAAAATTTACCCTCCACCACCCATTCCAGCCATTGCCCGAGCAGATATCAAAAATGTCATGGACGGAGCGATTCCACAAAGAATTGTACCGGAACCTACGCAACCAAGGAGAGGTCAACAGGATTCTCGGAAATTTGACATTAAGAAAATTCAATCGATCGTTTGTGGGAAAGATTGCTTTGGATAGATTGCATTGTGCAAAAATGCTCACCGAAGAGTGTTAATGCCAGCACCATCGCACCCTTCCGGCCCAGTATATCTGCGAGGCGTCCTGTAGATAGTGGTCAAGCTTGTGTGGTTCTTCCCTCATTTACCAAAAAAGTTACCATATAAGGGGGTGAAACAACACACCGATAGCAAATATGAAGTCCCGATATACGATGATTGGTTTGAAGCATTAAACTCGCTTCCGATGGGCATAAGCAACGTTGCAACAACCGTTCCTGGCAGGATTTTGAATTGTTAGAATGAGAATAAGCTGATTTTACACTGACCATCGAATGCACCCAGGAGCACCACAGACCAAAGGCCTGCCAATATCCAGCAGGTATCCCATTTTGAAAACTTGTTAAGAAGTGGAGAATCCGAACATGCCTCTGATTCTGGGACATCATCAATGCTATGGTAGGATGGGGGAGAGTTTTCAAAAAGGGAAGTCGTTTCCGACACAGATGACCTCCGCGACACGAACATGAAGAGGAGGTGAGGGGGGGGGATAGATTCTATGCCAAAGTAACTTTTATGGGTCTTGTAGAAAGAGCTAACCCAGAATTCCGACCTGGCCCTGGATACAGCGACTAGCTTCAGTAGTGCCTTTATGAGATGATGCACAAAAGGAACAAAATTACAGGGTCTAGATTTGCGAATCTCTCGCACATGTTGTCTGCGGATTTCTTGATATCGTCGATTTGTGGTTGTCATTTTCCGTATTCATCGGTGGTCGGAATGACGCCGGCCGGGTCCGAGAATCTCGGCGAGAGTCATAATGTGTGAGCTTCAGACTTGGAGGAATTTTTTTCAAAAAGAAGAGGAGACACTATCGACCTGAAGATAGCGCGCAGAAGAGAGAGAGGTCGTCGTTACCCGCATTTGTTTGCAAATGCGATCAGGATTTTAAGGTTGTTCAACAGCTGTCCATCGAAGTGTGGCGTGACGCCATGAGAATGTATCATTGATCGAAATTCACCCTGCCATGTAAAATATACGCCGGCACTTGCCCTAGAAGAACCTGAGAACCTTCTCAGCATATCTTGGGACCTGGTCACAAACTGTGGACCGGAGGTTACGGGATATGACGTTCCGTTCGAGTTGCAACGTGTACCTATGACGTTGCAATGTGATCTGGAGGAATAAAAACAACAAGATTCACGGTTGGTCAAAGATCGCGTCCACTATTGTAGGAGTTATGATGCGTTAACGTCGTATATAATGTCAACTCGGGGCGGAATTTCTGATTTCCTCAGAGCTACACTTGAGGGCAATTTGATGGACTGGTTGATTGATTGGAAATGAAGGAATATAATCACTTGGAGGTGTTAGAGGACCGGGCAAATCCGGTACACAAAAATTATGTTTCAATGAACACTGAGTCAATCGTACGAGGGCTAATGTTGTCAGGTTCAATCAAGGGGATGATCGGGACGAGACCGATGGGGACGGGTGCCTCTGACATACAAAGACGCTACCTGAGTTCGGTGCCTCACTTCTGAACCCACCGAGTCCCTGAAGAGATGCCAAAGAACATCCAAGGACTCAAGAGGCAGCAACAGAACGCTGTTTGCCAGGAGAGCGGTAGCCTGGACATTGCCATGGAATTTGACGAGGATGGCTTATGTAACTGATTATGGCTCATCCCTGAGTTTGCCAGCTTCTCCTTGCCGGAGCTGCCTTCCATGGCTTCTCCCTCCCTCAATACCCCCTCCGACCTTGGTTTCCTTCCCTCTCCCACCAGCCCCCAGAGGGCCCAGAGTTCCTCCTGGAAGTCCGTCTTTCGCTTTCCTAGTGCCTCTAGCAAGAGAATACCCTCCAATGCCACTTCACTGACTTTCGATACCCTGTCGCCACCTCCACTCGTCCCAGGACGTGGCACGAGTATTCCTGCAACTGCGATACCCACACTATCTCCTGCATCGCTCATATCCGACCCAAGGTCCTCCTACAACTCTTCCACGACCCAGTCTACAGATTCTAGTCCACCCGACTCGCGCAGTCGCTTTATGTCCTCTCCCCATCGAGTCTTTGCCCCAGCTATAGCCCAACATAATCACCCAGTCCCATCAGTGGGGGCACTCTCATCGACGGGGTCTCCCGCTAATGCACGACCTCATATCAAATCCGAGAAACAAAGAATCGCCCTCTCAAAGAGCACCGGCTCTCCTCGTGGTAAAGGGACACCGGTCCATCCCTTGCAGACTTCAACATCATATATTCCCTCTCCAACCCCGTTACGCTCACGTGCAGGAATACCCCTGAACCCCAAAGCAATGGCTTCGAGGTTCATCCGTCGCGTTGCATCTGCTCCGAATGCCAAGGGCTTGTTCTTCGCTGGCTTGCGTTCCCCGGCTACAACAAAAAATGGCTTTCTAGCTCCGGGCGACACGATACCTCCTGTGCCTCCTCTATCACCGAGTTATGAGAAAGGAACAGACTCTCTTGAAACCCTGTCTTCGTCGTCGTCAAGAGGTGTTAATGGACTGCTGTCACCTCCCGCGACAGCATCCGTACTATCTATGAAGGATCGACCCAACGGGGCGAAGGAGAGTCCAGGCAAAGTTGCGTTCAAAAGAACTTACTCGAGCAATTCGATTAAAGTCCGGGAGGTAAAGACCATCGTCCGTCAATTTAATGCATCAGCTTCTCAAGTGATACCCGCTAGGTCGAAGTTGGCCCTTCGGATTTCGTCAAGATCAGAATGCTTGGGAAGGGGGACGTTGGTAGGGTGTACCTTGTACGGGAAAAGAAGACCCACAAGCTTTTTGCGATGAAAGGTAAAAGCTACTTAGCTTTCATTATCTCCTGGGGTGACAGCACTAACTGAACTGGCTTTGATCCGCAGTGCTATCTAAAAGAGAGATGATCGAACGGAAAAAGATCAAGCGAGCACTAACAGAACAAGAAATATTGGCAACAGCAAATCATCCTTTTATTGTCACACTGTATCATTCTTTTCAGTCGGAAGGATATCTATACTTTTGCATGGAGTATTGCTCGGGAGGAGAGTTCTTCCGTGCGCTTCAAGCTAGGCAAGGCAAGTGCTTGCCTGAGGATGGAGCTCGGTTTTACGCCGCGGAGGTGGTTGCAGCTTTGGAATATCTACACCTCATGGGATTTATTTATCGTGATCTCAAGCCTGAAAGTACGTGGAGGACGTTTAAATCGCGGAAGGATCCCCTCAGTTGACAATCTATTTGGACAGATATTTTACTTCACCAGTCGGGACACATAATGCTATCGGACTTTGATCTTGCGAAGCAGTCAAAGGAACCAGCAGGACTACCTGGGCTGGTGCACTCTGAGCAGAATGGAGCAAGTGGCGACGATTATGCTCAGTGGAACTGGGACTCACTGATTGATAGTTACCGCTGGTTGATACGATGAGCTGCACGGCTAATTTCCGGACGAATTCATTTGTGGGGACGGAGGGTATGTGCCGCGGTGGTTGGACTAATTGGATGCAAGCTCATATTTTGACCAAACACAGAGTACATTGCGCCTGAGGTTATTGCGGCTCAGGGCCATACGGCCGCGGTAGACTGGTGGACGTTGGGTATCCTCATTTATGAGATGATTGTACGTATTAACCATGGCTTTCAGATATACTGCGTGTTTCTGACGTATTTTCTACCTTTGTTGGTGTAAAGTACGCAACAACCCCTTTCAAAGGGCAAGAACGTAATGATACTTTCAACAATATCCGCAAGGTGGCTGTGCAATTCCGTGACACGCCGAAAGTTTCACAGTGAGTTGGACGATGGTGATGCGGACTGAAGCAATGTGATTGGCTGAAATTGGCTTTTGATGTTGTAGGGCGGCCAAGGATTGCATCACGCGCCTGTTGGACAAGGACGAGCGAACGCGACTGGGGAGCCGGAGTGGGGCAAGCGAAGTGAAACAACACAAGTGGTTTTCAAAGGTGAACTGGGGTCTGCTGCGAAACAGTCGACCGCCGGTGAGTTTTTTTTTGTTTTTTATGTGCTGCTGAACAAGAGGATGTGGCAGATCACACCCGCGACACGATCGAGTGGAGGGGAGAGCGGCAACTTGCGACACATCAAGGAATCGACTTCTCTTCACCTGGAAGAGCAGAGCGGATCGGGGAGCAGTGGAAAAGGGGGAGGACTGGGGACGGACGATCTGTTTGGTGCATTCTCGAGTGTGACGCTGCATTACGACGGAGATATTTGATGGGGAGGTCGCCGTTCTCGTACGCACAGGTTCTGAATGACATAGGAGATGACTTGAAATATTTTATTGACTAGATTGATGATTGTTTTTGCATGTACATCATTGATAACATTGGAACACACTGGCTAGACAGCAACTTTGCCGCGTGCGGATCCCAGAGCAAGTCGTGGGTGGCAGGCGCCTGATAAGGAAAGAAGCTCGGGCGGAAACTGGCAAAGAGGAGGAGGCCGGAAGGAACCGTGTGACGGTGACAGGCCTCGGCGCCTCGGGAATCTCCCCAGGGATCTGAGATGGACCCAAGAGCTTGGCGGTTCTATAATTGGCTGGAGCGGTATCTGGCGCATTGTGTTGCGGGCCGTGGATGTGAGTTTGGCAGAGTCGAGCGCATCTCTCTTTGTCTGGTTTACGTACGCCGGAACTCTCCCTTTCTCCACCGTCGCTTTCCTACTTAGCCTGCCTGTCCCTCCCCCGCCTCCCAATGGCTGATCTCTACCCCCCTCCACAGCCCCGACCCCGCCACGACGACTCCTACGGCCACATCCTCTACAACCACGTCATGCCCCACTCCGCCTCCAGCAACTCCGGCTCAGACGACTCCCACAACGAGCCCAACAGCCCTCCAAAGTCTCCTCCTGACCACCAGCCCCCAAAACCAGACTCAAAGCCCCAGGCCACCTTTCTCACAAAGCTCTACGCGTACGTCGTTCTCTCTTTTTCTCTCTCAACCCCCTCTCACCCCTCCCAGTCTCCTCGAGCGCCCAGAGAACCACCACATGATTCGCTGGGACCCTGCTGGCGAACACATCATCGTCGAGCGCCCTGAGCAGCTCGCTCTCCATGTCCTTCCAAGCATCTATCGTCAATCGAGATTCGCGAGCTTCTCCCGGCAACTAAATGTCCGTCTTCTTTCATTCACTTCCTTAATTCTCTCCCCAATCCCATGTTCTTCTTCTTTCTAGATCTATGGCTTCATGCGCAAGGTTAACTTGCGCAATGTCGATCCCGCTATAGACGACCCTGATGCAAGCACTTGGTGTAACTACTCTTTTTCCTCTCTCCTCTCCCCTTACTCATCTTCTCTCTCTCCAGCCCATCCTACCCTCAACCGTCACTCTCCTCCAGAGGTCGTTGCCAACTTTAAGCGTCGCGTTCCTCCCCGTCTTCCCAAGCCTCGCAAACGTGATATTCATGACCAACAGCCTATTCCTCCTCCACGCTCCGCTATCGCGTTGGGTTCTATCTCTCTTACCAGTCCTTCCGCCGTTTCTCATGTCAAAATGGCCTCCCCTTCAGTCCACGGCCGGGCCAGAGGTTTATCCGCCCCAGGCCCTTTCACCCCTCTCAATCAGGGTGCAAATGGTTGGGGGAATACTGCTTACCCCCGCTCTGCCCTTCCTCCATTGACTGTTCCCTCAGATCCTCCCCACATATCACATCCCACTTCCTATCACTCCTCCCATCTCAACACCCCAATAGATGAGTCACCCACCTCCGGCCCCTTCACCATCCCTTACTCTGGTGCCAATCGCGAAATTATGGTCTCTTCGCCCCACTATTCCTATCCTGAACAAAATCACTGGGGCCCATATCCAGCCAATAGCGGCAACTCGTCTAGTCATGGTGGGAGTTTGTCTTCCCTTCTTAATCCCAGTGGCAGCGGTTATTCACGGCCTACACCCACGATCAACACTTCATATGGGTCTCCCTTCTCATCCATGCCCATGCATGACCAAAATTCCTCCGTCTCACCTGATAGTCGCCCAGCGACCGGGTACTCTATCTCGTCTATGTCTTCCATGCCATACCCGGAAGATCTCCATGATTACTCCCGGCCCAATTCTAGCCATCACCGACCCAGTTCCCCAATTCGTCCCCAATCGTCCAAATCGGCTTTTCCTACAGGTTCTCTGAGTGTACGCCGAGATCGGCGACATAGTCATGCAATGAGCCCCTACCCCAACCCCTACGACCACTCTGACCAGCGTCCTTCAGCCTCTCCCCAACCAACTGATGAACATCAGCCATCGGGGCTCCCTAGAGTGAGGAGTATGATGCAATTCCCTTCAGCGCCTGACCCATATGGTTTTACTCCACCACAGGCCGAGTTTGCCTATTCTGCTTTACCGGGTGCTGTCAATCATGCGAACAATGTCGAGTCCATGAATGATTCTCACGGTTGGACACATCGCAACGTACGACCATCCACTTCTACCTCCTCGATATCTGCTGCATCCCATACCTCATCATCACAGGCGAACACGCCTCCTGTCTCTGACAACTACAGCGGTGAAACGGATATCAGCCGGTGTGAGTATTTTCTCTCACCCATATCTTGTTGCTCTTCCTTCGACGTGAGCAAGTTTGACTGAATTTACTGACTAGTTTGGAACCAGTCTCGCCCGACTTCGGGTTTGTTCCAATGAGCGAGCACCTTTCTCAACATACTCAACACTACAACAAGGCTGCTGGGGAGATCTAAGCAAGCTGTGACTCTGAATCTTTTGCTATCTATCTTTGTGCTTTCTCACAAAGTTGCTTTTCGCTATCGGACTTTTGCTCTGTGTGCCTCTGTGATTGCCATGCTCTTGCTGGAGGATATACCCACCCTCAACCCAACAAAATTGGTGTTTTTGTGTATTATCTTGAACCATTCGGTCGTTACCTTTTGACCCTGTATACCAATTTTTCTTCCTCTCCCCTTCCTTCTGAGAGCGGCATGAGAAAAAAATCCGCGTTGTGATTTACTAGTTTTTAGATATTTCCTTTTTCTTGTGTGCTTGCCTATTGCTGTCAACCAAATGTGTCGGGGGGTAAAAAAAAAAAGATTATTTTTGTGCATAGACTTGCGACTTGTTCGAACGAAAAAAAAAGCTTTCTTTTTTGGTGTATATATATATATATCCCCAATGGGATAAGAGGAATGGAAAGATAGATGGGGAAATCATCGATCGTCCGGAGGCGCTTGAATTCCCAAGAGATATGCAAGTTTCCTTTTTTTGGGAGGAGGACCTTTCTGCCGCGATAATTCCGTTTTGTTTTTTTTTTTTTCCTATGTGGATCATGTTGATGTAATCATGATGATGACATTTGATCGTCACTGTCTTTTTTGGAAAAAAGCCTAGGTTTTTTTTTCTCTTTGGGTTCATGTGTCATTGAGTGATTCATATCCTACACAGGTTTTTTTTTTCTCTCCTACCATTCCTTGTTCAAGGGGGGGCATTTAAAGCGGGGTGGAATTTCCTTTTTGTAAGAGACGAGCTAACTCATCTCTTGTTATTCGGGATCGTCCGTCCACGTGTTCTGTTTTTGAGATGATGGTATCATGTCTATTTTTATTGTCATGGACTAGTTTTTTTGGTTTTTCCGCTCTAAATGCGCTTTCTTTCTCACACACACTCTCACACACACACACATGCTCTCCCTCTCATCGACCTGGGTCAAGTTTTTGTTTTGAGGGTGATGATGTTTTAGTTTGTTTTGGTATAGGCAAGATAGGATGATCAGCTGCGTCTTTTTGTTTGATGAGCCGAACAGATGTGACAAATAAATCTAGATCCTATATATAACCACTCCAAATCGGGTCAATTTCCCTCCCAAGGACCTGTTTTTTTTTTCTTTCTTTTTTTGTAGAGGTCAGCATTTTTCCTTTGATAGAGATCTGATATCTGAAATGATGGTGACGAGGGACATTTCCTCCCACCCCTTTTTTTTTGAGGCTGTTGAGG
>Ga0153959_1000731_pt1 | contig 10167 bp, 7 predicted proteins | sample TSFL043MetaG_FD_104685 | JGI IMG/M metagenome (GOLD analysis project Ga0153959, IMG submission 104685) | Attine ant fungus gardens microbial communities from Florida, USA - TSFL043 MetaG | ecosystem: Host-associated > Fungi > Mycelium > Unclassified | place: USA: Florida, Wekiwa Springs...
ACCAGGGCGCTCAAGTCAGTCAACAGACGCCTTACAACCACCAATGGGGTCCCAGTCGTCGTCACAGCAACCATGACCTGCGGCCCCGAAGCATGTGCGATAGCTTCGAAGCACCGCCATCCGCCTTCCGCTTCATTCACACCTCGCGACCATCACCTTCAACGCCACCTCAAGACTCCCTCGCTGGTCGCCCTGTTCCACTCTGCAACGATGCTCGTGGAAACCTACTGATGCCATGCGAGCGATAGCAACCCCGCCGCAGAACCCGGATCGCTGCATCTCTCGGTCACAACTATGGTGTTCGGGAGATGCATCGACTCTCGGCGTATTTCTGGCAGCTCGACATACAGCCATTCTGTCTTTGCTGGCACCACACCGTAGCAGTACTTCCTCAACCTTCGACGCACGTCACTGGTACAGCATCAGCAGCAGAGACCCGCTTTTGTCACCTACATACTTGCGAACCACCGATCAGGCGTAGACGATGACGTTTGTTAAAGTGATCTTCGCCGCGCCCTATGGCTGAGTCCACGTGCACCACTAGTCTGACTCGCTTCGTCAGAGGTCGCAAGAGCTCTTCCCCCGTCTCCGTCGGTCTCAAGCTCGGTAAGTCTTACGAAAACCTTCCCGTCGCCGTGTGACAGCAGCTTGCACGGTTACGGTTCAGATGCTGACGATGTGGTACCTCGTCTTCATCTCGTGTGCTTTCTTCCCAGGTCGATTCCTTCCTCGATCGTATCGCTCCGCCCCCCATTCGCCCGCCCTCCAGCTGTTTAGCATCATCGGACGCTACTCGTCCGCTTCGCCGCCGCACCCTCGCCAGTCGCCGTCACTGTCACTAGACTTTGAAGGTGCTAGACAAAGTCTCAGTACGAGCTCTGGGTGTTGGTCGGACGCCATTCACGAGCGCATACTGTGATCCCATCTCACACGCTCAAGGTTGTCCAGCTCGTTGGTTAGGGTGGGATTTGCCAGCGGAACGGGAGGACTTCTCCTTCATGGTAAGTCCCTCGAGCGTGGCAGTTGCCCTTTTCCCCATCCCCTCATGTGTTGTTGGGGGACACTCTGACTTCTTCCACCTCGCCTTCCTTCTCTCCGCGTTTTCCTCATCACCACCTATGCTTGCGGACATCACGTATTCGTCGTTATCCGGTCTTGTCGCTGCCGCATTGCTCATCGTCATCACCATTCATCTCCGGCGCCCCTCTGCATTTCGACCATCGCGCCAACTTGTTCGGATTCGCCCTTCCAGCTTCTATAATCGATATCCCTCGCCATCCTGCATCACGCACTTCGACACCATCAACACTTCCGACAGACACTTTCGCTAAGGATTGTTACTTCGCTCGGCATCGCTACCCGGGCTGAGCTCCAACATAAAGGTACTTCACGGCAGGTGATAGTGTTCCTTCGGCCGATTCAGAAACAACACTACAGGCCCCAAAACATAGCGCGCCTCTTTCGCCAATGCCGCCTTGCTCCGCTCACGATATACGATAGGCTTTATTCGAACCATCGCCGGCATGAACCGCACGTCGTCGACACTCGGGTAGCTCCTCTTCGGGCAAATCTGGGTGAGTCTGTGTGCTCTCCCCTTCCCGTCCATCGCGGCAGCTACTTCTGCTCTCTTCGGTGCCTGAAAGACAGGTTGTGTGGACAGCGCCCTCGCCTTCGTCGAGTCTAAGTGCGTTTTTGATCCTTTGACTACTCTCCGGGGGTCATCTACTGACATAGCTCTTCCGGTTTCACAGTCCTTGTCACTCTACATCGAGATCTGTGGCTCTACATGAGTCCTCTCGCTCTACTGAAAGCCCGTTCGCTGTACTCCGTGTCCACTCGCCCCATCACCATCTTCTGATCGCAATTGAACTGTTTACGTACTCTCCTGTAGCGTGGTTGTTCATGTAGCGCGAGATGAGGGCGGCGACCGGATCCAGCGAGCTGTGTAAGGACGGGACTAATGTGTCCGAGCTCACTCATATCGCACAAGCCGTCCTTGGTCTATTCGCATATGCTCGTTATATCACTTATGGATTGGTCATTCGTTGCACATTGATGACTGCAACGTACTCGAAACATACACTGGGAGCAATGGGACCATCGACCATGGATCTTTCACCTCGAGTTGATTATAGATATTGTAGCAGTACCTGAACTCTACCAACGCTCGACCAACACTTGACCAGAGTCAGATGAGGTCGAGCGCCGGAGGACAAAGAGGACCATGCTCTCATTTTGGTTGCATGCCCCACCATCAATATCGGCGCGTGACACCTGATAATTGCAACAACAAAATGATAATCACAATCGAGCGAGCACCTTACGGTTTGCTTTCGGATGAGACAGTCTACGGTGAAGCTCCCTCAGTGAATCCTCATTTGTCAGCGCGTTCAAACGAAGAAGGAGTGACCTCATCTGAATTCCTCCCACCTTCTCATTGACATTCGCTCTCGTTGCTTGAAGATACAGTCGAGACAGTTTCTTTTTGATCTGCTGTGGCTCGAGCGAATGAGTGATCTACACCCTTCTTCGCCTCCCGAAGTTGAAGTGCGATCGCGATCTTGGTCGTGTTCAGGGCTGTCATGGCATGGCTTCCGAAAATCTATTGTCTACAACAAGCAAGTATATATGCAACCCATTGCTGGTCTGTCCCCACCAAGCCCGATTGCGTCGGGTCTAGTCTGCGCACTCATCTTGCCCAATTCTCCCGCCCCATCTCATCCTGAAGGTGCCTGCAAAATCAAAGTCCCACGAGTTCATCTGCAAGTCGGCCTCCACCTCGATTCAGCATGCAGCAGGGAGAAATGATGAGCTTCCGAGGTTTGGAAGCACATTTGCTGCGAGTGAGAGCGACGTACAGCACTGTGTACTGTTCATATACAGTAGCAGCTCTCCACTTTGCAGCTCAAGTCGTTTCTGAACGAATCAGACCACCAAACGAAGCTCAATATGCTAGGCTATCTGTTCTCGCTCGTTGCCGAACCCCCTCCATACGGTACAATACCGTACATCAAAGCGTCACCTCGTTCGAGCTGAACAATAGAAGTGGCACTCGACGTCGATCTTGCATCAAGATATGCAAGGTCCCGCCAAAACAATGAGTTCGTTCCCAACCCTAACCCTGACTGGGAGCTTTTGCCCACAATTTCATACCTTTGCCCCTAAAGAGTCACAGATGAACGGCAAGGCAGAACATGGTCAAATGATTCCAAGCTGAGCTGGAAGGTCGTCGAGTCTCCTAGCCCATAGACGAATGACAGCGCTTTCTCCTTCTTTACCTTGTTCTCTCTTTCTTCTTCTGATCTTTCCTTCTAAGCGGGGGGGAAGAAAGCATGTTCTCGTTGCGAAACTCAACCTTGATTCCGCGTCAAGCTGATCTCTTCGCCATCTATCCGCATCGTTCTCTCTATCTACACCACCACCTCCTATCCTCATCCTCGGCCTGCCGCCGTAACTTCTCACCTTACTGTCAAAATGAACAGCAGTAAGAATTGTAGGAGAGTCGACGATGACCAACTTGATGATACTGCTTCGACGGCGATGTCGTCAAAAGTCTCGAAGAATTCGACTGCAACCCTTCCGAAGCAGCGTTCGGGCTCGCTCGAAAGTACCACGTCCACCATCATCCCCGACTCACCTTTGCAAGCAGTCATTGGAAAATTTCAACAGCTGAACCTCGGCAGATCCGAGCCCGTTCACCATGCGTTCCATGCAAGGCGAGGTGATTGCTCCCAAAGTCAACAGAATGCGGCCGCCGAGCCCTCTTCAGACGTTGCACAGGATGTGTCAGGTCAGATGGAGGCATCTACGAGCAGCAGCAGCATAAATAGCAGCAATAGCGATCGCAAGGAGCTCATCACTTGTGCTTCAGCTACGAGCGATGACATGGGCCTTGACGAACTTCCAAGTTCTGAGGTCTATTCGAAGCTGAAGGCTCTTGAAGCGCAATCGCATGAAAGAGATGCACAATTGCTTCAAAAAGATGCACTATTGCTTCAGAAAGATGCACAATTGCATCAAAGAGACGAAGAGGGTCGTCCATCCACAGTGGAAGAATGTCGAGCCGACTTCAACACGTTGCTGCTCAGTATCCTCCCCAAACTTGCGGCCAAGTCAGCTTCAGACAACCTCGACGAGCTTCACCTAGGGAAACGGCTTCCAGAAGAACTCCATTATGGATTCATTCAAGTGGAATTGCTGAACGTCACGCTAGGCTTGTTGACTCATGTGCTCGCTCAAGAGCCCTGCGTGATGCCTCGGATCACGGTCAAGGAATTCCTTGAAGACTGTGTCAACAAGGATTCGGTGAGGGGCGAGACTGCTTACAGGGAGCTTTGGACGATGAATCCTGCCAAATACGCCCCCAAAATCGTTCTTGCTATGGCGGCTAAATACCGAAAATACTCAGAACGTCCAGAAGACTTTCCCAAGGAGGTACAGCAGAGTTTCAATGACCTAATACGGATCCTGCCAAAACTCGAGGATGCGGAGGTTTGGCCAACGGCTCCGAAGCATCTGGAAAATTCGGCCACTCCCGTAGACTTAGGGCTGAAGCACAAGTTATGGCAAAGAATCAAGACCAAGCTCGGCCCTAAGGCAGGCAGCATCAAGTCGCGGCAGCAATTGCAGCAAGGAACGTCGTCAACGTCAACGAGGCAACAATCTAAGGACACGAGCAAGGACAAATACGCCGATATCAGCAAGCACGTCTCGGATTTTTACATCCTTTTCAAGAAACCCACTTCACTCACGCGCCTCGCTCATATCATCGAGATCAAAGCCTTCCACGTCGACAACTCCACCATGCTCTGGGAATTAATTTCCGCGCTCGAGGAGGAAGCTGTTCAGAAAGGTGTGCCGGTTGATCAAGGGTGCTACGTCTTCAAACCAGGGAAAGACACTCAGAAGAGTGCCGTTATCAGCCAAGCTTACTCGTACTCCCTCACCGAAGGCTGTCCTCTGGTCATCGTCAACACGGGTCTCTTTCACCTATTTTTCCGGACCGATTTCAAATCGGGGAAGTGCTGCTTTTACTGCAACTATGCCAAGCCCTATAGCTCTCAAGCACCTGAACATAATCATTCGAAGGAAGACAGGGGCAAAGTGGATAAAAGTCCCTGGGCCAAGAAAGATCTTCTCGCGTCGTACGTTGCTGCGCTGCTGCAAGGGATACACGACGCAATAGAGTTGGATGCCGAGGAGCGCTTCGAAAAGGCAGAAACTATGTGGTACGAGACAAAGTCGGAACAAGACGTGTTAACAGATTCGAAGAAGAGTTTGGAGAAAGAGGAAGAGGAGGAAAAGCCCAAAGAGCAGAATGAAGGTGGCGTTGCAGCTCGAGAGCAAGGCAGCAGCACGAGTAGCGAAAGTAGCAACGTATACAAGGAAAGAAAAGCAAAGGAAGGAGGAAAGCTTTTCCCCGGGAGCAAGGACCACGAGGATAAGCACAATCCGGATGGTGATGATGTTGCCGGTGGTGGTGGTGGTGGTGGTGGAAGTGGAAGTGGAAGTGGCCCTTCCTCGTCGTCAATCAGCAACAACAATCTATTTGATGCCGTCGCTGATCCAATCGCGCAGCATCGGCATCAAACCGGGACGATCTTGCCTTCTTCGCCACCTTCGTCCGAAGGTCACATCGTTAGCAGCAGCAACGATTGTGAGATCATTGGCAAACAAATGCGAAATCCACGTGCTTCCATATTGCGGCCAAAGTATCCCAGCCGCAACGAGATGCTCATTCTCACCGACCAATTCTGCTCCGAACAATGCCTACAGAGCCTCAAGCATGATTCTGTGATGGATCCCAGCTGTCCCAATTTCAAGCTCCACCGTGGAGATCGGGACGTCGGGGAGACAATGTATCACACCATCGCCGTTCAGCAAATTGTTCAGGACTTAGAAGCCAAGCTGCGGTGTGGGGAGATCACCCATGTTATGGAGCCAATTTTAGGTTGTAGAGGCTTCACTGCTCAATTGTTCCGCGTGGTCCACCCGACATTGGGATACGCGTTTGCAGCGAAGGGGGTGAACAATCTTCGCACGAAGTGGTTGCAGCAAGAGGCAAGCGTCTACGAGCATATTTACGAGAAGGCAATGCAAAAGCCGGAAGGGATGCACGCGGGCTATCCTCTCCTCACCAGCCTGCGCCCTTACCCTGTCAACAACGGTGATTTGAGGGAGCCCGAACTTCGCATCCAGGTTCCTATCTCATTCGGTATCATCAAACCAAGACCGGAACATCTCGAGGTCATGTATCCGCTATGGTACGTTGACGGGGTGGTTGAAACAGAAAATGCGCTGGCGTACAATACGTTCCTGCTCCTCTCGTACCATGGAGAAAGTCTGATTTATGCTTCCGAATGGCAGTATCTCGAAAAAAAATTCAACGGTGTCCCTTTAAACAGTCTCGGGGTCAAATGCGATGAGGCTCTACAGCGTTTGGGAGTGGATCACGACGATTTGCACTGTCGCAACCTGCTCTCAAGTCCGGGATTGGACGCAGTGTTTGTGATTGATTTCGGGTTCAGCACTATCCTCGTAGAAGGCGCCAACCGCGAAGAGCAATCGGTGTTGCGTGACAGGTCAATTGTGCTGGGTGAGGTACCACTCGGCGAATAAGGAGATGGAAGCATTCCTGCATCATAGGATCAGACACAGGATCGATGTTGATCATATCAAATCTCGGTGTGATGTTCCTGACGGCGACACGCATCTGCGACTGGCAAACAGGACCGTTTCATTATGTAAGTCGCCGTACCTATCAGACTTCTGCTAGTTTGTACCTACCTTTCCTCGCTCTCCGGCCCAATTCCGAGCCCAGCGCAAATACAGATCTCTTCCTATCAAAGAAAAGAAATTACAGCTGAAGAGAACGAGACACGAATGCCTTTTGTGGTTTCTGAAGTGCTCGTCGAGGTCTGACCGCTCCTAACAGGATTGCTCCGGCATCCGGTTGTCGAATGCGACGGATTGACAAGGTCTATCAGGAAAAGGCCGAAGCTGAGGGCCATCGACGCATCTGTCAAGGCGTTCCGCCATGACGTGGTTCATTTGAGGCACTACATACGCCTCCTGCATTGACAGCCACCACTTTTGCAACCGCGTAGGGGTCGAAGCAGTGACGGCAGCTTTGCTGACGATGTGACGCATCCAGTCGATTTGGTGGGCCAAAGATGAGGGACATAACTAGAGACAAGACCTTGATGTAGGCAGGTTGCGGATGGTTCTTAGCTGAGTCGGGGAACGAGACCCGATTTTCAGTACACTGTTCGTGTGATTCTTCGGAAGCATCTGTGCTTGCGTCTGGCCTACACTTTCCAAGGACCTCGTTGTGACGCCTTGCAATCCTCGACGGCCCAAACTCTCTCGGCTCTGTAACAGCGACAAAGGCGCATTCAGCATATGAGGTCTGAGGCACTATGTAGAAACTTGAGGTCAATGATGAACGAAGATCTGAAAATCAGTGGCAGAAGAATCTTAAAAATCTTCAAGACATTGAAGAGTTCATCAATGGCAGTTCAGCATGCCTACGATCGTTCGCACCTCTACCAATGACGATCTCTGCATTCGATACCGATTTTGGACAAGCATGGTTTCCGGCTCGCAACACCATTATTCTTGCCTATGTCCTTGGCAGTATAGTCTGCGAGCCTGCACCCGGGAACGGCAGGCCTCTTTATTTCATAGTCGTCACACCCCGCCGCGTTGTTTCACAACCGCCAGCGGCACCTGCTGCCAAAGAGTGCGTGGACATGCCTGTTTGTCCAACACACTCACGCGCCGTTGCCTTTTGCGCGTGCAGCTGGCGGTCGCGCCCGCCTGTCAAGACGTGGACACGCCTGAGTGTCCACCGTTCCCACCCATTTCCTCGTGGCTATATCCCTGGCGTCCCTCAAGTTGAAACGGGCAGCGCAATTACTTACTCAGCAGTAAATTTGATCCACCACTTGGCTAAAATGCAGACCTCCACCCTTTTGGCCATGGGTGGAAAATTTCGACTTTCCTATATCATATTTGGCACGCTCAGTCCTTCTCACGCCCTTGCTTTTTTGAGAATTTTGGATACTCCTTGACGCCGGATCTAGCATTTGATCCTCCTTGCGTCTCACATCGCAAATATCAAAATTCTAGTAACGAAAGACGCGGACACCAACAACTACAGGCTCCTCAAGACTCCCGATGATAACGACCGCAACCATGGTCGGAACACTCAACGCCGTACGAAGCGCCAACACAGCTGAAGGCAACGATGACAGGCTTCATCTGGCTGTGTCTGGTCTCGTCTGTTTGACTTATGCCTCAGATGATCTAATCTACGATGCGATATTCTATTGGAAGGATCATCATGATTCAATGCCAGTAAAGATGCAGAAGTTTTTGGCCCGTGCAAGGCGCGCTACGTTCGTGCTGAAGCACCTTGACGCCAATGCTGAGGACTGCATAAGCCCTGACAACACCAAGACCCAGCTCGACGTCACGAACGCTCTCGAGACACTCATTTACCGCATCGAAGAAGATGAGCTGATTGATGCTCTCCCTACAGTGCCCTCGAAGCTGTATGCCACGCTCACACGAAGACTTGAAGAGATCGAGGTGCAATGGCGCCATGTTGAAACAAGGTTGTATGTCCCGATCGATAGAACGGAGAAGAGCGCGGTCACGGCAGCTGCACTTCGTCTGAACAGCTTTGCTCGCTCAGATTCCGGTCTTCTGCTCTCTGGATTTGGCGGTCTAACTTCAAGCGAAAAGGCTCGTCTTCTCGAGAAATTGTCACTTGTGACCAAGGCCATGACCAGATCTGGGTGAGCTGGAAATTCCTTCCTCCGCCGCAACACTAACGTTGATCAGAGCAGAAGCGAACTCAATATGTCCCTCTCACACGCACTGTTACCGAAAACAAGCCCAATCATTTCGGTCAACCGGGCTACGACACATGTGTCTGGCTATGGCCGCACTTCTAGTCGACAGTGTCAGTGATGGATGCTCAGCCCAGTCACAATGGATACTGTCGGATAGCATCGAGCATCCTTTGTGACAGTGCCTACCACTAGTGCGAATATTACCTCGATCTTCGGTGTCTTCTATCATTGATTTTCTCCAGTGGTGATGTTCATCCAAATAGCATTCCGGGGTTAGATAGGCGAGTAAGCAGAAACGTGCGGCGCTTCTGACTCGTATCCTTCCCAGCTTCGCCATTTCGACTCTCCGGTGCTTCGATGCAAGATCGCTATTGTGCTTCGAGCAGCGAAATTCTAGGCGGGACTGTATCGTAGCTCGTAGTATCACAAATGCGCCCGTCATTCTTCGCTCTCTCCAGCCGCTTAGACAATAACATACTTATTCGATTGCAAGAGGTACAGGGAAACTGTGTGAGAAGCAATTGTGTGAAAGCGACGACCGTATCGATCCAGATGAGCCCACGATCTTCAGTTGCTCGAGTGCTTGCGCAATTGCTCTGCGCGAAAGATGAAGTCCACCTTGTCTTTGGGCTGTAGCTTGTCGCTCGCTTGTAAGAGATAGTCGAGCGGAGTTTCGAGGAGCCTGCGAAGCTCTTCTATAGCTTGACCAACAGCTTCGTTCGTTGTGTCTTCCCCAGACTCGGGCAGCTCCTTCCCAGTATCTACCATTTGCTCGTCATCCACAGCTGCAGGCGCCCCAGAATCGATAGACGGCCCCATCTCTCTAACATTGTCTTTCTGGACATGTCCGGCAATTTGAGAATACATTTGGCTTGTCTGGTCCTCCTCGGCATCTGAATCTGTAGAGATTGTCGATTCACCTTCCTCCACGTATCCGGCAGATTGACGACGCTTGCGATGCGCAGCTGCAGCTTGATCCCCCTGGTCGGCAGCGTGAGAAGGGCTCCTGACAGCCTCTGCGCAGGCTGCTTGGGCATCTTCATTATTCACCGTGACGGTCTCACCATCCTCATCCATGAAAAGCGGCACATTCTTCCCGGAGGCGCTGGATATCGTCGGACTGTCGGCCGTGGGATCAATCCCTAGGGGGTCCACACCGAAGCAGGAGCCTCGCACTTCAGTTCCGAAGGTTGGTGGCAGAGCTTCATTTTGGGGGACCAGTGGAGTTGGTGGGTGTATCTCCTCCGGAAGGCCTGATGAGGCTGAGACATGTTCTTTCTTTCGACGCTTTGACATGAGTTGACTAGGT
>Ga0153959_1000734_pt1 | contig 10094 bp, 13 predicted proteins | sample TSFL043MetaG_FD_104685 | JGI IMG/M metagenome (GOLD analysis project Ga0153959, IMG submission 104685) | Attine ant fungus gardens microbial communities from Florida, USA - TSFL043 MetaG | ecosystem: Host-associated > Fungi > Mycelium > Unclassified | place: USA: Florida, Wekiwa Springs...
ACCTGGTCCGAGGGGGTATCCAATCATTGACAATCTCCTTGACATGCCGACCCACAAGTCGTGGCAAGTGTTTGATGAGTGGTCAAAGACATACGGTATATTGTGCAATGATCAGAAGTCCACGTATTCATTGTGTGGAACTCATAGGAGATATGGTATTTTTCAAGATACTTGGGCAGCCATTCCTTGTTCTTGCGAGCGTACAAGGGACTTATGATCTATTTGAGAAACGTTCATCGAACTACTCTGATCGCCCACGTTTACCCATGCTCAATGAAGTGTCAGTTACCTTTCCTCTATCGATGTCTGGCATGCTCACTGGAAGGCAGGATGGATTATACATGGAACATGGCCCAACGACGATACGGGCCGCAATGGAGGAGCCATCGCCGTACCTTCCATGATTATTTCCATCCGAATGTCGTCCACAAGTATCATTCAGCTCAGATAACCACGACTCGTGCCTTTCTTTGCCGCTTGCTTGAGTCTCCAGAAAAGTTTATACACCATGTCCAACAGTCAGTATGCACTATCCGGAAATCAGCCACATATCTATGTTTGTTTTACCAGTGCATTGGTTTCAGCCATACTCAAGCTGACCTACGGAATGAACATACATGAGGGCGATAATTCCGACTATGCCAAGACTATTGAAATCGTGGCTGCAGCTGTTGCAGAGGCAGGAAACCCGGGGACATTCCTCGTTGATTTACTCCCTTTCATGAAATTCATCCCTGCGTGGTTTCCGGGTGCTGGATGGAAAAAAAAGGCTAACTACTGGCGGGAACTCGGTGAATACTTCGTAAATATGCCTTGGAACACAGTCAAGGGGCAGCTGGTAGCATGATTTCATTGATTTTCTGTCGAATTCTCACATTCGGAACAGAAAGAAGGTACGGCTGAGCCTTCGATTGCAGTCAATCTCATCGAAAAATTACCGGATGAAACTTCACCTGATCGTGCTGAAGAGGAATTGATAGCTCGTAATACATGTGCAGTTGCTTTTGCTGGTGAGGTTCTCTACTATCTTCAAATATGAAACTAAATTTTAGATTCTTTCCCTAGGTGGGGCAGATACAGTGAGTTTCAATACTTTGTCATTATCAACCTTCCACAAAATCTGCAATATCAGACCTTTTCAGCCATTCAGTCATTTTTCATGGCCATGGTCCTCCATCCTGAAGTCCAGAAGAAGGCTCAAGGGGAACTCGATAAAGTCATTGGCAACCGTTTGCCTGAGTTCAACGATCGACCAAATCTCCCATATATCAATGCCATGGTGAAAGAGTCACTGAGATGGCAACCTGTCGTTCCCCTGGGTATATCATCAATCTATTAAATGGTTCTAGCACTGATAAAATGAATCCAGCCGTGCCTCATATGGCAACAGAGGCAGATGAATACAATGGGTACTACATCCCCAAAGGGACTGTCATTATTGGGAATTCTTGGTGGGCTCCTCTTGACCGTTTAGCTCCTTCATTCAAGCTCTCCTCAGGTCGATCCTGCACGATTCAGGTACTTATAAAGATCCATTGATTTACGACCCTGGCCGTTTCCTCAAAGATGGGACAATTGACCCTTCAGTGCGGGATCCCACAGTTGCGGCATTTGGGTATGGCAGGAGAATTTGCCCAGGGAGGTTCTTGGCCGAGAATTCCCTGTTCATCTTCATATGTCATATTATAACTGTCTATGACATTCGGCCTAGTCTGGGTGATGATGGAAAAGAACTTGACATTAAGCCTGAAATGACAAATGGGTTACTTTCGTAGGTTTTACTTCTCCTCATATGTACCTGCTCATAGTCTTTTAGATACCCTGTGCCCTTTTCATGTAGGGTCACACCGCGCTCGAAAGAGGCTGAAACTTTGATTCGTAATACCACCTTGATGGACTAGGCAAGGGATGTAAGTGCCCCAAGTTTGTATGTAAATGCATATGGTGCGAACTCTTTAAGAGGAGTGTGCAGTCGAAAGCCTGAATCCAAGATTTTGTGAGAGTAAATGATTTTGATTTGTAAGGTGTCTCCCCATCGAGTCTTTTTTTCCTCAGAATCACCAAGCGTAGTAGTGTCGTCATTCCAGATAAAGGGATAGAAATTATATCTTTTTGTTTAGCTACTAAAATAAGTAAGGTTTCGTCTCCTGATCAAATGTTTCATTTTATGATGGCATAAATATGAACATATCTAGTTGGGGACGGGCTTCTTTTGTTGCTCTATCGAATTGTCAACAGGATCAGGATCACCAGCTGTATTCTCCAGACGCATCGGGCTAAAATATGCCTGTCGCATTGAGGAGTCCGTGTTCGCGGAAAGAACAGAAGAGCAAAGGCGTTCTTGCCATTGTCAAATGCTGATTGTGCATGGGCTCATTTCTCCAGAGCAGTCCTACAATTACAGCTGGGTTTACCCAGACGTTCGAACGTATCATTTCCCTCTTATTATCGTTGAATCTCCCTGAGCGGAGAACCTATCCAGTTCACTCACTCTTTCCACTATCCTCCTATACTCACTCAACAGCTCTCCAACTTCTCTTATACTTAGCTCATCTACACTACACTCCATAAACTTCTTCTTCAGTGACGGCGGCAACTTGGCATTGTTATCACCCAATGCAACTCCTGATGTTACCGCAGATGTCGATGGAGGTGCCATTACTGGTATCAAATTCTCATAGGGTAACAGTTTGCCTGTTGGTTGTGATAAAAATGGAGAGGGTGATCTCGAGAGATGAAAGGAAGGTGATGCAGCACGAGACGAGATAGGTGATTCATTGTACTGTGCGTGTGCTGATAGTTGTCGCTTTGAAAAGGTTTCGGATACAATGGATGCAGATTCTGCAAGAGGAAGTTGTGGTGACCGGCGCAGGTCTGGTTCCAAGTCCTGCAAAACCATCATTATTGCTTCAAACCTAAGGTAGATACGATGGATGTTTCATACCTTAGCTCCACCAGCTCGAGCACCAACACTCGCCAAACGATCCACCAAGCTCTTCCTCGGTACGCTCGAAACTTTATCGGCAGAAACGGAGACGATTTTGATATTCTTTCCTCCGTTCATCTTGTTCTTCATCCTCTCCTTATCCCTGGTCTTTTTTTCCTCCTCCTTCCTGACCTTTTCACTTTCCTTTGCTAACCTCTTTAATTTGTTTTTCTTCTGTCGCTTCTTACTATCATTCAACATACTTTCGAAGCTCCTGATACTTCTTGTGTCTGTACCTAACGAACCGGTACTTGTATTTGCATATTTTGCTACGCCTGAGTTCGGATTGGCGTACGGATGAGAATGTGAATGTTGGTCGCTTTGGATTACAATCTCTTGTTGATCTTCCTGATGACTACCACCATCTTTCTCTTCCTCCGTTTCAGTATCACCGCTTGTATCCTCGTCGTCAGGATCCTCACTCTCCCCCGAACTTTGGTCAACTTCGTCACTCTCCTCATCCTTATTTCTGTCAGCAACTCTGAGCGATCTAGTGCTACTGTGTCTCAAGACAGTCATCAATTGCTGGCCTTCCTCTCCTCCTTGCTGCAACTTGCTGTTACTCCTTGAGATAGACGGTATTGAAGCTGCGAGACTTGCAATCGAAAATCCTGTTTCTCTTCTTAGCAAACCCAGCCTCCCTTGTCCCACTTTCGTAGCCAAAGGCGTCCCGGCTCCAGTATCCGTGCTTGAATCTATAACTCTACTAACATTCGCTGAGGCAGTGGGGATGTCAATAGAGATTGCGGAAGATACAGCCTGAACATGACTTTGAGTCTGATTTTGTGGTAACAATGACCTCAGGATCCCAAACGAGGAGTCAACTACCCCCGAAATAACTTTATTCGCAGATCCTGCTATGGCATCAACTTGCTGTTCGACTTTGCCGCGGAGAAAAAATGAACCTTCAGGGATTTGCAACCCTTCGACACCAGAGATTGTCGATCTGCCTGTGACTGTAGCTGTAGTCGGTGTAGTCGGTGTTTGTGGGTTATTTCGTATGATGATTGGTGAGAGTTCAGATGGACTAAATATTACATAAGCCGATTAATGAGAGAAATAAAATAGGGAATACCGACCTGACACCGGTTATGCTAGCAGTTGCCAGCCCCAACGTAGTTAAGTCAACATTCTCCAAGAACTCAGCAACAGCCAACATATTGATCAAACAGAAACTCTCTTCTCCACCACTGCCGCCACCATCCCCGTCAACCCTGTCTAATGGATACGAATAAGCGTTTCTGTAACGAAATCTCTGCAGGTAAAGCAGATTCGAGACGAGGTGGAGTGGGTTGGATTTGACGGTGCTAAATATGAGCATAGGAAGTAGCACGTCGGATGAAACTGCTGTTGGTTTATTGTTGAATTTTCGTGCGGAAGGTTCGGAAGCTAAGGTATCAGACAAATGTGTAGAAGACGATAGATCTGGCGCTGGCAACGTCGTGTCCGATGATGAAATGGAGGGAAGTTCGGAAGTGGTGGTAAGTGAAAGAGGAGAGAGTTGGACGAAGGACCCAGGATTAATGTCTTGTGTTGATGTTGATGAACCATGAAGGGGTGAGCTCTCCGAAATAATCAAGGCGGACCCCGTCCTCATCCCTGTTCTCGCACTTACGGTTGTTGCTTGTGAATTGATACCAGTAACTGTAGAAACAAGAGAGGAAGAAGCATTCAAGTCAACGACAACACCATTTCTGTCCTTATCCTCCGCGATCCATGTGGCCTGTTGTTCTCTCGAGGCTCTTGACTCTTGACTTGACATCAAGCGCACAGGAGGTAATCTGGACAGACCATCTAAGTCACACGATGCAAAACAAAATCAGATATACATCTGGTTTTCGAACGCATCTAAGCACCCACCAACGATGATCTGGTGAGCGTCTACCAAAATTTTTGCCTTTTCTTTAGGTGTAATAGCCGAGTCCATCTTACATAGCTCTAAGCATTTCATCATCAGTTACTTGAGATTGGGTGAAGAGGCGCGTGATACTGACTGGCGCCGCAATTTTTCACAACATCCTCGACTTCTAACTTCGATTCTTCCTCAACAGCGATGTCCAGGTGTTCAAGTGTCAAGTCTAGGAGGTTGAGCGCTGCAATACGGTTTGAGAGGGCAGAATCATGCGAGGTGTCGTCCGTCTGTGGTTGAGCGAATATCCTGAGACACGAGTGAGTGAAAGCCCCTAAACCTTCAATGACGACACGTACCGGTCATAAAAAATCGAACACACAGCTTTTTCTACAAGTTCGATGATACTTCGAATCATGATCTCTTCTCTCATGGTAGTGGTGGCCCTTTCAATTTTTTCCTGACCTGAAGATTCGTTGTGATCGTTAGTGCCCAACAACTCAACTCTCAAATAATCCTCCAACTTGGCATAGAAATCCTGTATAAAATCGATTGTGTCCTCAAAATGCTCAACCTCCATTGGGTTCACGACCCATTGCTCTCTCTCCTTCTCAGATCCATGTCCCGCTGCTCCAAACCTTGTCGATGATATCGTCTTTGGTGCTCGAATGAATGGGAACCAGAATTCGCAAAGTTCGAGAACACGCTGTACAACCCATTCAGGAACCTCCATCACACCATCGCTCGTATTTAAAGTCAGAGGACTCAAGGAAGTCTTGATCTCGCGCCGGACATTCTTGTTCATCGCCTTGCCAACGTCTCTCCGCACTATCTTCCTCTGAATTACCACCACGCTCGCTTCTATCACTGTATGTGGATCTCCTGCTGGCGCAGCAGGGTAGGACTGTATTGAAGGAACTTCAAGACCTTGTACAGAAGAAGTTGGTGAAGAAGTGTCAGCTGCTACAGGCTGGGAAGTTATTGGGGGTGTTGGCATTGAAGACCGATGACCGAAGAGCGAAGCGAATGGATTGAGAATTCTAGATTGTGTGGAAGCGGAACCCGAGACATGAGAGATACCACCAGTGGTAGAAATAGGTCGTGCACCTGGTCGTGGTGGAAGTAGTGGTTTCTGGGGTTTGGGTGGTAACGGAAAGATCGTTTGAGAGTTTGTTATATTGAAAGAAGGGAAGCCAGTGTGTAGAAATCTAGATGTCGAAAGAGGAGGGAGTTTATGAAGTACAGAGGAACAATGACTTGGGTCTTCTAGGGTTTGAAAGAGGCGTGAAGTGGGATGAAGAGTAGAGACGAATGTTATCGTGTTTCTGGATTTATGGATTAGTAGCGCGTGATGTTGAAGGGCAATGGGAGTCCTACCCATGTATTATGCCGCGCAATCCCGAAAGTGTGACTATCGGAGTGGGTTTCGAGTTTGAGGATGAACTTGGATCGCAGTATGCGATATGGTCTTTCAAAAATTCAGGGGTAAGCCTATCAGAAGATGAGAGTAGCTCTTGGGGCAATAGCACTGTGGCCTGTAATTTTATAAAAACATATAATAGGGAACAGAAACAACGCAGCATACTTTACCAGAGGTTACCGCAGTCCAAACGTCAGCCCAAACTTGACCACTTTCGCTTTCACTGACAATTTTTTCGAGCATAGCCCACCCAATACTGGGGCCTGGGCTTCCCCCCGTATCCAGACCGATATTCTGAGCCTCTGCTTTCGCATTTGTCAACCGTAACATCGTCGTCACATCTCCACTTGCTGGTTGGTGATGTTGAGGCGATGGAGGGTGAATTAAAGTTCCAGGAGTAATAGTTGGGGGCACAGCCATTTGACTCGAACCTCCAGCTGGTGATGGAGTGCCGCGAGTGCGGGGTGTGTATGTCCTGTATTTCTGTGTAAACGTATTGGACTCTTGTAGGAAAGACGAGTTCAGGCCGAGAGGATGTGATTCCTGCACAGAAAGTATTTGTTGAAGTCTTGGGCCTGATGTGCGGCCAATAGATGTTGCTGGAAAATCGGCTTCTTTATCTCTGCCTGACATTATTAAAGAGGATGGAAGATGCTCAGAGGCGTAGTGATTGTCAGGAAATCAAGCTGTCAAGTAATCAATTGATTTGACAACTGACTTTTTTTGTAATGTTAAGTTATTGATCTTGTGTAAAGAATCAATGATATTACTGGTATTCCTCATTCCAAGCTGAATTGAATACCAGAATTTGAAGGATAGTGTAAAGAAACAGAGTTTCAAACAGCTTCATTACTATACTGAAATCTCGTATCAATCGTTGTTTCATGAGAGAACTTTTGCAAGAACGGAGCTTCGGGCAGCTGAGACTCCTGCTTCACGCTTTCATTCCTCTGAACTCACCTCTTCTGAGTTCAATCAGAAGATGCAAGCAAGGCTAGGGATAGAAGGCTCGAGAAAAGTATCGAATATACCTCGCTTTCAGACAAACTATTCAGTATCACATTCTTTTCATGTGTTATAGACGAACGTTCTTCGGCATATACTTCAGCACTTGACGTACACCAAGGTCTCCTAACACATCCTCAGCTTCAAGCACATTTTGATTAATACCTCTTCAGTGAGCAGTGAGATGATATACATACCCCCGCCTGGAACACTGGACAAAGGAAACACATAAATGAGGGCGGAGAAACAATACCAAAAGACAAACGCACGAGTCGATGTTGATTGTACGGTGATACTGCGTACGAATTTAAATTCGTATCAACCCAGAGTTCTATCTGCAAAAATACTTACGTGTTCAATCAAACGACCCATTCCACTCCTTGTGACACCACGACCGCCGAACACCTGAACAGCATCGCGAGCTGTTTGCTGGGCACTTTCAGTTGAAAATCTTTTCAGGAAACCGATGGCTCTACCAACATGTCTGGGTGAAACATCTCGAAAAACAGTATAAGGTCCGACTACTAACCCGGCAAGGTATTGGGATTGACCCTGGTAGGTCATATGGTTCATCTGATATGTAATATTTTCTAACCAACTCTGAGCACTCTCTACACGTGAAATCATGCCAGCCAGTTTAGAGCGAATGAGTGCTTGCGAGTGTAGGGGTCGTCCAAATACTTTGCGCTGATTTGCCCACCTGCGAGTCATTTTGAGTATCTTGAGTGTTTATGAATATACAAATTTTGCCTACTTCATACACTCTTCGATGATCGCACGCTGTCCACCGATACTAGAGGCAGCCAAACCCCAACGTTCGTGATTAAAATTACTCAGAATAACTTGCAGTCCACCACTGTCAGGCCCAAGAGTATGTTCATAGGGTACAAAAACATTCTCGAACGTGATGTAGGCCGTGCCACTAGAAGTAGAAGCCGAGGTCCTGATCAATCTGGTCTCGATACCTTCTTGGCGTTCAACGAACAGAACGACGAGGCCACTTGCAACCGTGCGGCAAGCGACAACAAAGTAGTCCGCGAAAGTCCCGTTCGTAATCCACTTCTTTCTACGAGACGAGCATGAGATCAAACGATGAGGTAACGAGAAATGCAGCTTACGTCCCAGTGACTGTCCATCCGTCATCAGTGCGTTTTGCGAGACACTTCAAGTTAGCAACGTCGCTTCCAGCAAAAGCCTCAGTGACAGCTAAACAGACAAGTTTCTTTCCCTCAAAGACTTCTTTCATGACTCGTTCGCGGAGCTCAGGACGTCCGAAATTCATGATGATAGGAAGACCTGCCAATGTGCTCAGACGACTTTAGAAGAAAACAGACCATGCAGCATACCGATAAGAGTTCCTCCGGCCAAAGAATACTCAAGACCACGATGGTGTATCCTGGCTATCTCCTGGACCATCGTCAGCTCATGAAAACGATCAAACTCTTCTGGTTCTATGATACCGCCCATTAATGTGAGTCCTTTCAGATGAGGACCAGGACCAAGGCGCATAGGGAGGACATTCATTCTAGTTAATTCCCGGAAGACTTGTGATGAGAAATGTTTGCCATCCTCTTCGCGAGCCTGCGCCTCAGGCAAGATAACTTCCTCAACGAATTTCCGAAATGCGAGTTGGAATTTCCGATGGCTCTACGAATGATCTTAATTTCATGTCAAGTTGAGAGTCAGTAATCCTTACATCTTTGTAATATGGAGAATGGTACCCAGGCGTAAGCCATATAGGTTCGGCATACAACACCTTTGATAATCCACCAATAGCATTAGAGAATATCTGTTGCTCTGCACCTACAAGGGACCCGATCGCAAGCCGAGAATATTGTGGTTTCTGTAGGATTTCCTGACGATGTAGACTGAAAAAGTCCTCCGTCGCGTCCTTTCCAGCTATCGTTCGCGGTGTTCACTTCACGACACATCTGCTTGTCTGACCAAATCCAGTCACTTACCGACTCTATCATATAAGAGAACGGAAGAACCTCCGGGGTGCATTCTTGCAAAATGGGAGACATCATAGACCTTGGAGTCTATAACGATCCACTAATTCACGGCATCAGACATTGTAGGAGAGTGAGGACAAGAAGGGACATACGAGGTCTCCATCCTTATCATGCTGGGAAACCTCTTCAGCCGTGAACTGTTTACCCATAGACAAGACGGTATTCAATGATGTGGTGATTGATGCTCTTCACACACACTCACGCTGTTCTCGTAACATCAACAACGACTAGGAACATGTGAGACAAAATAATCAATGGAGTCGATGTGTCCAATACCTGTGCAGTACTATGCATGGGACACACAAACAAAACCGAAATTGTAAAATCTGTGATATTTACCAATACCATACACTACCAGTGATACATTTTTTTCAAGTACGTAGACCGTCAAGTGATTATATAATTCAATAAATAGTCATGATTAAGTAATTACTTGATAATGCCACCAAGCACAATTGATTTTCATCCAGGCCTATGGCCTGGCTTGATCCCTCTACTAATTCTCAATGGTGTTGTATGTGTTGAAGGAAGGGAGCATAGTGGACTGACTTCAACTTTCTAAGTAACTTAATTTTTGTCACTCTAATATAATATCTCAAGTCTATTGTCCCATATATGTTATGATTCGCTCTGACACTTATCTTTTTCTTTATTAAATCTAATTAATTAACGACCACACGACGATACGAGTATAACGACTACGACGCAGGAACGTCATGATCATAAAAGGGACAAGCATGGGAAGGATCGAGTGATGATCTGAGCTTGATCACACGCCTATCAGGCAACCGCCATGTGTGGGAGAACATGTGGGCAGAAGCT
>Ga0153959_1000737_pt1 | contig 10047 bp, 7 predicted proteins | sample TSFL043MetaG_FD_104685 | JGI IMG/M metagenome (GOLD analysis project Ga0153959, IMG submission 104685) | Attine ant fungus gardens microbial communities from Florida, USA - TSFL043 MetaG | ecosystem: Host-associated > Fungi > Mycelium > Unclassified | place: USA: Florida, Wekiwa Springs...
AGCGTTCCACCCACAAACAGATGGACAGACAGAAAGAATGAATCAGGAATTGGAACAGTACCTGAGAATGTTCATCGACCACCAACAAGAGCAGTGGCCGGAATGGCTGGGAACAGCAGAATTTGCTTATAACAACAAGGTGCAGACAAGCACAAAAATGTCACCGTTTAAAGCAAATAGTGGACGAGATCCAAGGATGGGATTTGAGTTGAGGAAGAAGGGAAAGTTCGAAGAGGCGAACAAATTTGTGGAAAGGATGCAGGAGATACAAGGAGAGGCAAAGGCAGCGCTCAGTAAAGTGCAGGAAGACATGAAGAAATCCAAGGACCTCAAGTACCAAATGGTGGGCAGGAGAATGGAAAAACTTACAGAGAGATTCGTTGGACCTTACAAAGTCAAATCGATAGTTTCAACGAATGCCATAGAATTAGAATTACCTAGTACAATAAAAATTCATCCGGTAGTTAATGTAAGTAGAGTATGAAGGTACACCAGTCAGGTGGAAGGACAGAAGAAAGAAACGCCACAACCTGTGGTAATCAAAGGAGAAAAAGAGTAGGAGGTGGAAAAGATAATGAATAAGAGATGGGTACGAGGGAAAGATAAGTACTTAGTACGATGGAAGGGGTGCACAGCAGAGGAAGACACTTGGGAAAGTAGGGAGAACCTTAAAAATGCAAGTGATCTTGTAGAAGAGTTTGAAAAGGAATATGAAAGAGAGAAAGAAGAAGAAACAAGGTGGCAAGAAATGGAGGAAGAAAAGAATGTGTTCACTAGAGAATTGCCAGGGAAATATACAGCGAAACCATTATATGGGTGGGGAGAGAAGAAATACGAGCAGGAGTATTGGAAAAAGTTAGAAGAAAATTGGCGGCGATGGAAAAAGAATCCATTTGCTAAAATAAGCTGTAATCCATTCTTACGGATAAAACAACAAGAAGAGGATGAAATGGAGAACATAGGAGATTGGGACAATGAGTTGTAAAATCCTCGAGGACGAGGAAGCTTGAAAGGGGGGTGGTGTAATAAAACGGCAGGTGAGCTAGGGCATCCGCGACGGCGGATTATTTTATTTCTTTTCCATTTTCTTTTATTATGTAATAATTTGCAGTGCGTGGAACACTATGACTTAATAGGAGTGCGTGGGATAATTTGAGTAGACAAATACGAGTAAATACCAATTCACATATAAGTAGCTAAATCAATTAGCAAGGACTCTAACGAGTTCTCTTTGTCAACTCTGATAAAGAGTGTGTGCTTAAGTTAACCCTGACTTGAGTCCACTACATGTAATGGAAGTCTTAAGACAACTCCAAGTGCACAAACTATATGCATCCACCACCAAATGCACATTCCACAAGGACAGGGTCGAGTTCCTGGAATTCATATTAGGCCCTCAGAAATTGACGATGGATGAATAGAAGATATAGACCATCTGGGATTAGTCAGTACCTTGTCGCGTAAAAGAGGTTCAGTCCTTTCTAGGATTCTCAAACTTCTATCGACAATTCATTCACAACTACTCACCTGACATGAAAAAAAAACCCCTAGTACTGGTCAGAAGATTGTCAGAAGTTCTTCAAGACATTGAAGAAAGCCTTCACCACAGTACCAATACTAACCAAATGGGACCCTAATTCCAAGTTGATCATAGAAATAGACACCTCAGACTGAGCTCTAGTGGCCATCTTCTCTACTCATGTCGGAAAAGAAATCCACCCCATAGCCTTTTATTCTAGAACCTTGAGCAATACAGAGTTAAACTATGACATACATGACAAAGAATTATTAGCAATATTTGAAGCATTCAAAAAATGGAGACATTACCTAGAAGGGACACCCTCACCGGTAGAAGTCTTTACTGATCACAAAAACCTCACCTATTTTTGTGACTTCAAAACACTCTCCCAATGCCAAGCATGTTGGTCTAAATTCCTGTCATAGTTCAATCTCATCATACATTTCAGACTGGGAAGGCTGGGGGCAAAACTGGATGCCCTAACCTGGTGGTGGGTCCTATACAACAAGGAAGGAGTGACAGAGAACTACAACCAGCGACCTCTATTTGCACCAAATCAAGTATCATCTGGACAGGGAGAGGAAGCACCAAAACCAAGAAAGCTACGAGTGGCAATGATATTAGACACAGAAACACTAAACTCAGACATCAAGAGGGCAGTAATGATGGATCAGACCTGTAAGAGACACCTTGACACCACAAAACCACTAGAGGATGCCAGATGGACCACTGATACCAATGGCCACCTATGTTTTGAGGGACAAATCTTCGTATCTGAAGTCAAGGACCTATGATTATGCATACTCAAAGCAAAACATAACCATATACTTGCGGGGCACCCTGGGCAAGCAAAGACATTACAACTAGTTCTCCAAGATTATACCTGACCAAACCTACAAAACTTTGTCATGGACTATGTAAGATCATGCCACATCTACACTCAAAATAAGGCCAGACACCATAAGCTATATGGCATCTTGAAATAGCTATCCATCCCTCTACAGCCTTGGAAGTCCTTATCAATGGACTTCATCAAGCGTCTACCCAAGTTAGAAGGATATATGAACATCCTAGTCATGGTAGACAAACTCACGAAGCAAGTGGTCTTTGTGCCGACACACAACTTGATTGATGTACTAAGCTTCACCAATCTATTTATCCAGAACGTCTTCTCCAAGCATGGGGTACCCAGCCATGTCACATTGGATAGAGGGACCAAGTTTGTTTCCAAGTTCTTTAGGTTGCTGGCCCAAGCTCTAGATATGAAGTTACACTTCTTAGTAGAATACTATCCAGAGGCAGACAGCCAGACGGAGTGCTGTCACGCCAGACAATTAATTTTGGCAATATAAGTGACATTCAGAACATAATAATCATAATAAATGGCTCTCGAGAGAGAATCGGCTCTCCAGACATAACCACTAGAAGTCTGGTCGTGTACTCGAGAACACTATCCAAGTAGCAGAGTAGTGGCCACGATCACCACTATTGGTACTTCATAACACTTTCTGGATGGTCTTATATCATATCTATAAGGTGGACTCCCCTCTAGAAGTGCTCTCGAGAGTGAACTCGACCTTAGAAGCATTTCTCTTGATAATGATGTCACCCAATAGCTGACCCCTGGTTTATAATAGGAACACCATCAAAGATCGTGCATCAGTCCTGATTGGCAGGCCAAATATAGAAGAACAAGACGAGGATATGCCAAATGTCGTTGAGAAGGAATAGAAAGAAAAAGGACCTGAGGGGTGTAAACAGGAAATAGTAGGGAGAGTAGAGGAAGGTTTAGGAGAGAAATTAAGAGAGTTGGAAGCAGAGAGGAGTGATATTGATGACAAAGACACGCTCAAGAGTAGTTGGACCAATGTCCGAAGAACCTCTCGAGCACCTAAGAACCCTTAGAACAGGCTCAAGGTCGGCTGACGAGATAAAGAAAATTAGTAGGAAATGGATAGGGAGTACAGAGAGCAGCTGTTACATAATCGGATGCAGACTCAACTTATTCTACCTGCCTTTTTGAGTAATTTAGAGGATTTCTTTCTTATCTTGTTTGTTGCATTCTGGGCTTTGTAATACTAATATAATACTCTAGTAGCATGGAGAAGCGCAAGAAGAAGAATCCCCATTTTTGCTCTTTGTTGCTCTAGAGCTGAAACTCGACTTGAGTGATTAAGAGCTCTTTTTCTTTCTTTCTTTTTTATAAAAACCTTATAAAACTTCCCTCAAGGGATACCCACTCTAAAGGAGGACTTGGGCATTTGCTTGGACTAGGAGCTAAACTGCTCGCTATGTATTTTCGGAGTAAGTTGTCAACTGTACGGTCAGTTGAGAACGAGCTTGCACAAGGGCAACATGAGATCTAGATAGGACTGCTGTATCAACAGCGAGCCAGCCTATTAGACTAGTACCTTAGACGGTAGTGCTACGGTATGAGAGGAACGTACACCTTTAAGATTCGACCAGTGAGAGTGCTTTCAAGCGGAAACTAAAAACATTTCTTTTATTCTAGTATCTAATAATAAGCTTTTACTATCTCATGAGCCTCTCCCTTTTATATTTGATTACCTCCCCAATGCCTACTCGATTGCACACAATTATGGAACGACTTGGAGATTTTGACTCTCTAACTCAGTAGTACCCACTTTTGTAAGGACAGTAAAGCACTTTGATATTTTGATCTACACACCCATTACAAACACACATATTTACCCCCTGATCCTTAATTGCTTTTAAAAAGATCCCCCATCAGCGCATGAACCAAACCTTAGAACAGTACTTGCGAACCTACTACAATTATCAGCAGTCTGACTGGTCCAGATTATTACCCCTAGCCGAGTTTACTTACAACAACATACCCTCATCGACAATAAGAATGTCTTTCTTCTTCACAAACAAAGGGTATCACCTTGACTTACAAGTACGGACAACCTGAGAACTCCCTTCCCAAGCAGCTGAGACCTTCATAGTGAACTTGGAGGAAATGCACAGAGAACTGAAGTGGGCCATTGCAGAGGTACAGAAGTGGTATCAGGGCCCAGCAGATGCACGCAGATCCACAGTACCCATATTCAAAGCCAGGGACCCAGTGTATGTCCTAGCCAAGTTTATTTAAACTACCTGACTATCCAAGAAACTTATGGAATACTATCTAGGCCCTTTCAGCATGTCAGAAAAAATAAGGACCCACTTGTATCTTATAAAACTACTGGAATACCTCAGAACAATCCACCCCATGTTCTACATCTCCCAACTTGAACCGGCACCCCTTAATAACATCCCAAACCATAATAATCTATCTCCACCCCCCATTGAAGTAGACAGAAACCTCAAATTTGAAGTGGCACAGATTCTCAACTCGAAGTGGAACTAACAAAGGAGGGATCCCCTATTATATTATGTATGCTAGGCTGGTTATGAAGGTACAGTAGAGGAATTTTCCTGGCTAACCACATCTGACCTACAAAACGCAAGAGAGTTAGTCGCAGACTTCCATGCATTAAACCTATCTAAACCTAGTCCCACAAACGTACCATTGAGTGTCTGAAGGTGAAATATCCGCCATTGCAAACAAAAACCCAGATGATGATTCTGATAATAGCCACAAGGGTATGACCACTAAAGGAAGGGATACTGTTACAGTCCTTTGTGACACGCAACTGTCCTACCCTTCTTTTTTATTATTATTCAATTAATCCTCAATACTAAGTTTTATACTATTTGTACTAGCTTGCCAAGAGGGTCTGGTTATAAGTCAACATACCTTGTTAAAACTCTAGTTTTGTTCTCAACCTAGTAGACTCCTTTAGAATCCATCTCATTTCCATTACTTTGCACTCTGAGACAGACTGTGTAACCCCTTCTAGACAGGACTGCATGTGAAGGAAGAGCTGACTCACCAATAGTCTGTTTCCAAGAGTTCCTACTTGACAGGTGGTAAAAGCAGTGGAAGAAATGAAGTAAGTAGAGGTAAAGATGTTAAGAGATGAAGAATGGTGTTATCATGCTGGACAATTAATTTTGGCAATATAAGTAACATTCGGAACCTAATAATCATAATAAATGGCTTTTAAGAGAGAATTGGCTCCCCAAATATAACCACTAGAAGTCCAGTCGTGTACTTGAGAATGTTATCCAAGTAGCGGAGTAGTGGCTATAATCACCACTATCAATACCTCATAATACCTTCTGGATGGTCTCATATCATATCTATAAAACAGACTTCCCCCTAGAAGTGCTTTCAAGAGCGAACTCAACCTTAGAAGCATTTCCGTTGATAATGACATCATCCAATAGCTGACCCCTGGTTTATAATAGAAACACCATCAGAGGCTATACATCAATCCTGATCAGCAGTCCAAATATAGAAGAACAAAATGAGAATACACCAAACGTCATCGGAAAGGGATAGAAAGAAGAAGGACCTGAGAGATATGCACAGGAAGCAGAGGAGAGAGTAGAGAAAGGTTTATAAGAGAAATTAGAAGAGTTGGAAGCAGAGAGGAGTGATATCGACGATGAAGACATGCTTGAGAGCAGTTAGACCAATGTTCAAAGAACCTCTCGAGTACTCTAGAACACTTAGAACAGGCTTAAGGTTGGCTGATGAGATAAAGAAAGTTGGTAGAAAATGGACAGGAAGTACAGAGAGCAGCTATTGCATGATCAGATGTGGACTCAACTCATTCTACCTACCTTTTCAAGTAATCTGGAGGATTTCTTTCTTATCTTGTTTGTTGCATTCTGGGCTTTGTAATACTAATATAATACTCTAGTAGCATGGAGAGGTGTAAAAAGAAGAATCCCCATCTTTGCCCTTTATTGCTTTAGAGCTAAAACTCAACTTAAGTGACTAAAAGCTCTTTTTCTGTCTTTCTCTTTTATAGAAACTTTATAAAACTTCCCTCAAGGGATACACACTCTAAAGGAAAACTTGGACATTTGCTTGGACTAGGAGCTGAACCACTTGCTATGTGTTTTCGGAGTAAGTTGCCGACTGTACAATCAGTTGAGAGCGAGCTTGCACGAGGGCAATGTGAGATCTAGGTAGGACTACTGTATCAACAGTGAGCCAGCCTACTAGACTAGTACCTTGGATGGTAGTGCTATGGTGTGAGAGGAACGCATACCTTTAAGATCTGACCAATGAGAGTACTCTCGAGTAGAAACTAAAAACATTTCTTTTATTCTAGTGTCTAATAACAAACTTTTACTATTTTGTGAGCCTTTTCCTTTTATATTTGATTACCTCCCCAGTATCTACTTGATTGCATACAATTATGGAACAACTTGGAGATTTTGATTTTCTGACTCAGTAGTACCTACTTTTGTAAGGACAGTAAAGCACATTTATATTTCTATTCAAAATCCTATTTCCCCCTACAAACCAAATTCTATACACATTCCAAAAATCCCTTTACCTATCCCCATCAGCGTCAAAAAAACGGCCTAATGTTAAAGGAAAGGAAGGTGTACGTTCCTAGAGATGAGAAATTAAGAGCAAAAGTAATCAGGCTACATCATGATACGCCTATAGGAGGACATGGAGGATAGTAGAAGACGGCAGAATTAGTAACAAGGAATTTCTGGTGGCTAGGGGTCATTAGGGAGGTGAAGTGGTATGTGAAGGGGTACAATGTCTGCTAGCGAAATAAAAATCAAACACAACCACCAGCAGGAAAGTTAATGCTGAATTTGATTTCAGAAAAGGCATGGACCCACATTAGTACAGACTTCATTATAAAGTTGTCATTGGTGCAAGGCTATGACTAAATCTTAGTAGTGGTAGATAAGTTTATAAAAATAGCACATTTTGTACCAACTACAGAAAGAATGAGTGCAGAAGGGCTAGCACAACTATTTAGAGATAATGTCTGGAAATTACATGGATTACCAGATAGTATAATTTCTGATAGAGGACCACAGTTTGTGGCAGAAATTATGAAAGAGTTGAATTGCATGCTAGGAATCAAGACAAAGTTATCTACAGTGTTTCACCCACAGATAGATGGCCAGACAGAGAGGATGAATCAGGAGTTAGAACAATATCTTCGAATATTCATAGATCACCAATAAAAACAATGGCTAGAATAGCTGGGTATGGCTAAATTTGCCTACAACAATAAAGTGTATATGGGTACCAAGGTGTCACCATTTAAAGCAAATCAGGAACAAGATCCAAGAATGGGATCCAAAATGAGAATGAAGGGGAAGTATGAAGGGGCACAGAAATTTGTGGAGAAAATAAGGAGTGTACAAGAAGAAGTAAAGGCAGTATTACAAAAAGCATAAGAGGATATGAGAAGATATGTAGACAGAAAAAGAGGAGAGATAGAAGAATATCGAGTAGGTGACCTAGTGCTACTCAGCACTAAAGATTTAAAGTACCAGATGATTGGAAGATAAATGAAGAAGTTCATGAAATGCTTTGTAGAACCTTACAAAGTAAAGGCAATCATTTCTACTAATGCAATAGAACTGGAATTGCCTAGTATAGTTAAAATACATCCAGTAGTTAATGTCAGTAGGGTACGGAAGTATAAGTCACAAATAGAGGAACAAAGAAAGGAAATGCCACAACCAGTGATAATTAAAGAAGAGAAAGAATGGAAAGTGGATAAGATTATGAACAAGAGAAAAGTATGAAGAAGGGACAAATACTTAGTGTGATGGAAAGGATGTACGATGGAGAAAGATACATGGAAGAGCAAAGAGAATTTGAAGAATGCAATAAAATTGGTCAAAAAATTTGAAAGGAAGTATTGCAGAGAAGAAAAAGAGAAAGTAAAGTGACAAGAGAAAGAAGAAGATAAAATGTTTAGAAGAGAACTACTAGGAAGGTACACAGCCAAGATATTGTATAGATGGAAAAACAAAAGGTATGATAGGGAATATTAGAGGTGAATGGAGGAAAATTAGAGACAGTAGAAGAAAAATCTGTTCTTTAGGTACAATAGGAACCCATTTCTGAGGAAGATAGAAGAAGAACAAGAAGAATACAAGAGAGGAAAAATAGAAGAATAAAATGAAGAAAAGGACAAGGAAAATTGATGGAGGCTTAAAGAAAATAGAAAATATTTAGAAAATTTAGAGGATGAAAATTAGGAAATGGGTGACCTAAGGAACCTATACAATAAGCTGTAAAAAGAAGTCCTTGGGACAAGGACTCTTAAGAAGGAGGTGGTATCATGAACTACCAAATTTCCCTAAGTCAATATTTATATTTCTTTTCTTTTTCTTTTCTTTTAATTATGTAATAACATCAGATCAGTAAATATGTACAAATGGTCGAACATGTATAAGTAACAATTATAATCCAGTGAGGACTCTAACAAGTTTTCTTTATCAAACTCTGATAAAGAGTAGGCTTAGGTTAAGGTTACTTAACTGTAACTTAAGTTCTTACACATATGTGATAAGCTCACATATCTATAATAGACTTCTGATCCATTACATTTATGCTAAGTTCGTCTAAGTCTACTCTAGATCGAGGTTAGTTAGCATTCCAAAGAAGATTCTAAAGTCCTGGTATCCAGAAGTCCAGTAAGATGTTCAAACTCTAAAGACCCTACTACTAGCTCATTTGTCTTGTCTCTTGAAGTAATAGACTATTCTAGCTCATGACAGCTTAGTAACTATCTAATAAGAGTATTCTATTGGAAATTTAGGGTATGTCTGAGGCTTATAAGAGAGTTCTAGAGCACATTCCAGTTAGGAATTAGGGTTATAAAGTTTATTCTATGTCACAGTTCCACAGTAAATTCACTAGTAGTATAATACTGTTTTCTCTCTATTTCTTTATTTCTTTGTTTGTATTCTCAATATAAAATACTCTAGTTGCAAGGAAGGCACAAAAAGGGAACTCTGTATTTGCCTTCTGAGCTCTAGAATCATAAAGTCACAATTTTAAGTATCTTAAGTATTGTATGTACTCTCATCCAAAAAAGAACAGAAAACTCATTCACAAATGTGACTAGAACTGCTTGGAAGACTTGGATAACCTTGTGCTCTAGGAGGTAGAACTCTCGGCATGCTTTGGGATAGGACTTATTGGTTATACAGTTGACTGTAGTGAAGTACCTCATAAAACACTGCCAGATCTAAGACTATACTACCAGATCAATAGTGAACCAGTATAGCTAGACTGGGAACCAGTAAAAACTATTACAGTATAAGAGGAATATGTACTTTAGAGACTTATCTCAACTCAGAACTAGTATATTTTATAATGAAACATAAAAACATATTCAATTTCTTTATATTTTACTTCTATCAAGACCATTGTCTTACTAATCTCATCTTTTACTTACTCTTGAGACAACTTTTGCATCTTATAAGTACATTTTCAAATTGCATTTTCACCTCTTGAACACTTTGCTTATTCTTCTGAGTTAATTTCTCTCTATAAATGACACTCGAGAACTAGTATTGTTGTTTTGTTTGTGATTCTAGCAATTCTCTTATTTATTTTGAAGTTGTTTTGCACTTAGATACCACCAACTAAGGAAAACACAAAACACCCTTGTCAG
>Ga0153959_1000742_pt1 | contig 9946 bp, 8 predicted proteins | sample TSFL043MetaG_FD_104685 | JGI IMG/M metagenome (GOLD analysis project Ga0153959, IMG submission 104685) | Attine ant fungus gardens microbial communities from Florida, USA - TSFL043 MetaG | ecosystem: Host-associated > Fungi > Mycelium > Unclassified | place: USA: Florida, Wekiwa Springs...
ATGGCCAGAGACGGCTGCTGAACAAACCTCGAAACTACCCCGGACGCAGCCGCTTGCTGATCACTACCGCCTTCTGCTCCGAGAAATGCATGCAGAGCCTCGAACTAGACCCTGAATGCCCCAATTCCTCACCTCATGGATTTGACGACAAGTCAGACCATTCACAGCGGCACCGCATCACGGCTGAGCAAGTGGTCAGGGACATCGAGGACAAGCTGTGTGAGGACGGAATGTGGCACATCATGGAACCGACACTGTGCTACCGAGGCTATAGCGCCCAACTGTTTCGCGTGGTTCATCGGAATCTAGGGTATGCCTTTGCAGCCAAACGCGTCAACAACCTTCGCACCAAGTCGCTGCAGGACGAGGCTGCCGTCTACGGGCATATCTGGAGCAGCTCCGAGCACAGGAACAGGAACACCGATGACGGGATGTTTGGCGGTTATCCTCTTCTTGCTACTCTGAGCTCAGAGAGGGGCTGTGATGATTATGCAAGCTGCCGAGGCTCTCTGGACATGGGCGAAACCAGACACAGTCCAGTCCGTATTCAAGTCCCCATATCGTTTGGGGTTGTCAAGCCGAAGAAAGAGCAACTCAACGTCATGTATCCTCTTTGGCCCTTCGAGGACATTCCAGGGACCGAAGAAGCAAAGTGTTGCAACACATCCCCGCTGCTTTCCTACCACGGAGAGAGCTTGCTCGACGCTTCTACCCATGAGCGCGTCCTTGAAAAGCTCAAAGTCTTGATCCCTCCTCCTCCCATGAGGCCCGAAAATTTGACCCACGGGCAAGGGGACGACAACAATCGAGGAGTAATGGAAAAGGAAGAAGCTCAAGGTCAAGTAGACGCTGAATGGCGCAATCGCAACATCAACGTCAGCCGCTTCAGATGCGCGTCAGCGCTCGAAGCCGTTGGAGTCTCTCATAACGATCTCTATTCACGCAATCTCCTGTGGAGCGACCGCCACAACTCAATCTTTATGATTGACTACGGTCACAGTGAAACGTGGACCGCTCTTGAAGCCTGAAACCAATGAGGCTAGATGCCTCCCTTCTCTTCTTTCGATCGCGGTGTCACGCTCACCTCAAAGGCCACCAAGCTTCAGACGGTGCTACGATTGTTAATGTGCCATTGGTTTCCATATTGGTTTGCTTGACTATGGGCCTCGTCCCTATACCTGATCCAGGCCTCTCAATAACGCTGAGTCTGTAAGCGTGAAGATGATCTGCTGTGGTGGATCTTGATGCATCAGAGGCAGCCCGCACCAAGATATTGCGTTGAGCGATGACAAAGGAGTCTACGATGCACCGAGGTAGGCATGACTGCTGTACATAGTCGAGACACGTGGCCACGGGATTCCTCTGCGGCATGAACGAGCGCAGTGCCTATCTGAGTTCTGCCAAGGAGTCGGCAAGAGGCACGCATCGTGGGATCGCATGGTGGGAAATGCAGGAAGCACGAAGATCTCGTGCGGCCACGCCCAACACTTAGGTCACATTAAATATTGTTCCTAAAGAGTGATGAATTGAAAGGTATTGGATTTCCTGTGCACGTGTGCGCGCGCACAGGCCGATTGAGAGGGAAGGGCGTGCAAGCAGCAACGCTCTTACCTTCCTTTTTACCGTCATCGACCAGCGCTCATCACCAATTCGCCACCAGCAAACTCTTTCCCCGGCAGCAAACGTCGCGAGCAAGTGCAATGACACATTCCGTGCGCTGCGTAGCTGTCCGATCCTTCTGGTTCTCAATTCGGCGCATACCAGCCTTGCATTGTTCTCGCAATCATGGTCCCGTCCGCCGCTGCCCTCTTACTCGTCATAATCTGACCCTGTACGCGCAAGCGAATGCTCCGATTCTGTCGCAACTTCGGCCACTTTCTCGACGACCAGCTACTCGGAGGCGGCGTCCTCTTCATCGAACAAAGGTGCCAAGGCAACCTCCAGGGCTTGAGTCGCAGCTTAGGCTAATCGTTTCCGCTATCATCATCTCCATGCCGCTAGGTTTGGCGCGAAATCGACACTCTTCGAAGCTGTCACGACGCTGAGCGTATTCCGGCAGGACAAACTGAGCAAGGAAAGGCGATCTCGATTGGTGAGCAGCGGCGACTGGAGTGGCAAAGGGCGTGGCTTTATAAGAGGCGAAGATCAGATAAGTGTGGCCGTGGAGGACACGCGACAGCTTCTCGAGCTCAAGTACGCGGCATCAAGCATGGAATCGCTTGTCGACAGCTCGAGCACGGGGAGAATTGCAGCAAGAGCACGGTAACGTCGTCAAAGCGGCAGGATTTATCGGGGTCTCCGCAACGCGTGCGACAATGATATTCAGAAGCAGCTTCCCCGCCAAAGAACCGCCTTCCGTCGGGGTCGACAGGGAGCGATACCGTCGAAATCAAAGGTTTGATCTGGATCGAATGTACGCGCGATCGGCGTTGGCATGAAGGCTTCCACCAAGCTGCAATCTGTCATGATCGAAGCATGAACATGATCTCCAGCAAGTTTGGACTTCAACGGCAATGGCACCACACTTTCCAGAGGCACTTGTCCATGGCTCAGAGCGGATCAAGTCCTAGCACGGGTGATGAGCGAGCTGATGGAGGCTGAAGGGGATGTGACGGAGAAGAATAAGGAGCGGCAGGACGACGAGGAGAAAGAAGATGCCCTGGAGATGGCGGAAGAGACCAAAATGGTCTAAGGGGAGAGGTTGAAGCCACGTTCGGATCAAACGCTAAAGCTCAGCAGCAAGAAACACTGTCCTTGCCGTCTGTTCATTTGCGCAGCTCACCTGAGGATGAGTAGCAGCCAAATATTTGCACAAGCAAAGGAGCGGGTTGCAAGCGAGCCTTCGGCATATGATCGCTGAGTTCGCACTAAGTCTAGAACATGCTTCTCGAAGCGAGGGAAGTCGGCGATGTCCTCCAATACATCAATTCGAGAGGGCGGCATGTACGCGTCAAACCTGAGCCGCAGGTCAGAGTTAGCAAGAGCAGAATTGACGGCCTCAAGGTGCATATGCAGAGCAAGACTGTCAGCCGCGAATCATCAGTGCTCTCCTGCCAGGAGCCGTATCAGCAATCAGCCTGGGTCTTGCGACCTATGCTGGACAACTTCCTCTGCAAGATATCGCCGCCTACTACCGACAGCGGCTGATCCTTCGTGAAGCGCGGATGCAGATTGCTCGTACGATACCGAACCCTGATAGTTACCCAGCGCCAGGTGGAAAGGGTTCCAGCAGTCGGGAAGAGGCAAGTCACCCATAAGGGGGGATCGCGAGTTTGACGAATCGCGCTATACCCGTGCGGCCGCCACAATCTCTTCCAGGTATTTTCGCCCGCGCCATTGATCTCAGCTCCGACAAGGGCTTGACGAGCCGGTTGGAATCAACCACACGAGGTGATTACGGTAGTGATGAATTCTGCATGTGTTGGTTGCAGTAAACGAAGATTGCTTCAGGACCTGTGTGAGACCTATGGCTAGGTCGTCTCGTTGCGAACGGATACGAGCGGCCCTCAATATTTGCCGGTACCGGCTCTGGTTCTGCATGCCAGGTCTGTCCGACATGCCTAGCTTTTGTCCCGTCGCGGCAGTGAGCTCTGAGCAGGGCCAATCGGCCAACGTGCGAAGAGGCGCAACGACTCGAGCTGGTAGTCAACGTAATCGTCCGCTGCGATGCGATGAGATTTGTGTTGGCAGCCATGCCGTCTAGTACGATCAAAAATTACCGAGCTTGGCCGTGAGCAGCAGGGGTCTTGGAGTCGTACAAAACGTAGTGGTTGTTCAACGATCACAATTTAGTTTGAGGGTCTGGCTGGTTGGAAAAGCAGAGCGAGCATGGCGCGAGCGACTGCTCCGCAGTCAGACTTGATTGAAAGTGACTTTGTGACGAGCGGTGGAAGGGGCCAAGAATATCCTGTGGGGCGCTCCCACCTTGCTCTGACATCAGAATATTCTTAGGGGCGGATGGGCAGCCGGTAAGGAGCTGCATGCAGCCTTGCAGCATGATTGTGACGTCGCGTCTGTTTGTCAGTGAGCGAGGCAAAGGCGGTGAGTGCGCGGCTCTGATTCGTCGTCTATCATGCGCTCGCTTCGTACCGCCTGGAAGGTTTCCACGGAATCTTGATGTCGTCACAGACCAGGCTAGTCATGATTGCGGCGGATGCAAAGTCAAGTGAGCAGAGATGACGCGTCCGGGACATTTGAGAACATGAGATTTACATGCCAAGGCGACGGAGAAGTTGCCGCTGGTGCTGCTTGTCGACAAAGAAGCCAAGAGACGTGGGTACAGATCATGACATGAGAGGTCGAAGCAGTCGGCGCGGAGGAGAGGGCGGGAAGTCTTGACGCCACCTCGTCGTCTACTACGTCATCATGCTCTGGCTGTTGTGCCAGTCCGATGAGGTACCTTCGCCATGTGCGCCATCGGTATGAGACCTCGTCCGAGAACGCGAGAGCCACAGCTCTCGAGACTGGTCGGGAAACGCATCCGCAGGGAGTGCAGGGACCGCATTCACAAGTCAAGTGAGTTGTGGATTTTCGAATATAGGAGAAAGACTCTTCAGACTGACGCAGCACGAGCAGGGTCTGGTCCTGGTTCTAGTGCCTCGCCGAGCGAACATCAGATCCAGATTCTCCTGCACACAATGATCGTGACCGAGCCCAAGATGGTTCGTGCTGACAGCGATCCTGTACCCTGCTCTGCATCTTCTTACTTCGTGCTGTTCATTCTTCTCGGTGTTGCAGGGCCCGACGGATCCTTCCACAAACAGGCGGTGTCGGACGAGCGGCATAAGCAGTAGTCGACAGGGAGAGGCGAGGGAAAGAAGTTTGAAAGAGCTTGAAGGAGCTTGGAGGAGTCGCGGCAGAATGGGGCCAGCGAAATGTGGGGCGGGGTTTGAAGGGGGTCGGTCAAAAAGTTCAAAAGTCGGGTTGAAGCATTCTGAGGCCGAACAACGAGGAAGACGAGCTTCAGCCAGCGCGTGAAGAGCGCAGCTGAACCAGATCTTGACGAGGCCTTCAGATTACGATGATGGGCAAAATAAAGGCGATTGCGAGGGGAAAGGCGGGTGTTGACAAACCGAACAATTTTGGAGCCGCAAAGGACGAAGTCAGGCCAGCGCAGGCGCAGCGTCAAGGCAGCGAGAACAGGGCACTGCGTCTACTTAAACCGGCAACAGATTTCGAGATGAAGACCGGCAAGCTAAGCAAGTTGAATATCCAAAGAATCAAGGCGTGCAAGCCCGTGAAGAGACTGAGTGTTAGCGAGGTGAAAATGAGGACTGGAAACCGCAGGGAACGGCGGCGGATTTGAGACTGCTGTTGCAGATCAGAAAAGCGGCATGTCGCAATGAGGGGTGGTGAGCGAAGCGATGGTTTCGCGAGGCCAGCGTGAGAAGATTCTGGTATTGAAGGGAAGAGAGAGACAAAGAGAAAGAGCGCAGTCGAGCGGGTGAAGACGCGTATGCGATTAGGCCTTGTATTCTTTGTGCCAGTCACGTGACTTGACGCCACGGTCGGCTCGCTAGACGGCAACTTTTGGGCAATGTGCATGGAACGTAGTGAGCAAAGCGCATCAAGACAAGAATGGCCCCCTGCGACTCTGAGATACGGAATTGAGACGTGCTCAGCTGGGCATCGCTCAAGGATCGAGATGGAGAAGACCGGACGCAGTTCATCTTATTATTTTACTGTAGCTCGATGAGCTCGAAGCTGATGTGAGGGCCAAATAAAATATGCAAAACAACGAAAATTGACAGGAAAAAGGTCAACAAAAAAGCGGGTGAGAAAATAGAAACCAGACCGCCAGAGCCAGTTTATTGTTGGGCCCTGGTGCAAAGCCTTGCAGCTGAAGTACAGTGTGTCGGAAGAACGAGGGAAGACGCGACAGGTGCGACCCGAGCACAGAACGGCCCGGAGACAGGATCGATAGAATTGGAACGACTACTAGTGCCAGCGCACTTGCTCCCAAGCGTTCCTCCTTCTCTTCTGTGGGAAGTACCCGCGTACATACGGTAGAACGACAATGCTTGATGATCATCTCGGCTCCGTGTGGCGCCGGAACCTTGGCCGAGGCTTGTGAAGAGACTTAGGGGGAGCTCTGATCCTGCAACATAAATGACTAATAATCCTCGCGTTTTCGCTACTTTATGTAGCGCTGGGCGGCTGGTTCACGGTCTCTTGAGTGGACCGGCGATTCGATGCAGTTATCAACTTCATGCGGCGGCTCGGTCGTAGCCTTGACAAGCAGTGCAGTCAGATCCTGGCGCACGTTGAGCACATCGAGGCACGGGTAGACGTCCTCGTTCCACAAGCCTCGAATAGTCGCCCAGACAAAGTCGCCCTCATCAGCTTCATCGTGTTGTGGAGTCGGCGACTGCGATTGCGACGATCGCACAACTGGTGGGCCTTTGCTTGTAGTGACCTCGCCATCATTAGTGTCATCAGTAGCGGAGTCATTTGCCTTTCGCTTGGTGCCACGCGTCTTGCGTTGATAGACCTTCGACCATGCCTTACTTTCCCTGACGGATGCCTCGGTCCCCAGCTCCATACAAACAGTGAGCAGACCACGCGCGGTGAGCTTCCGCTCAATGTCTGGGGCGCTGGCACTGGCCTTGGCAGGAAGGAGCTTTGGTCCACAAAAAGAGGGCGCCAGGATTGCGTCGTCCGAGATGGGACCAGCTCGGTTCTTGGCTTCCCACGCAATGAAAGTCATGTGCCAAGCAGCCACGCTTTCAGCATCGAGAAGACAGTCAGATCCTCCAAATCTTTGCGTGAGATCACCTACGAAAACTGGAATTATACCATCGACTCCATGTTGATTGTGTTCCAATTGCAAAGCAACTCCCCTCTTCCAACAATACCAGAGGTAGTCACAAGATACACACTGGACGCCCGTCGGCAAAAGGTCGAAATGTGTAAAGTTGGTCCAAGCCTCAACTTTGAGGGATCCATCGAGCGGCTCAGATTTCCGGCGCAAGCTTCCTTCCACGAGACTGCACACCGAGTGAATGCGTTGTTGGAGAGTGACGAGGGAGGCCTTGTCAAATTTCGCGAGCCTGGAGAGCAAGTCCATCGCGCGGAGCGGGAAGTGGAAAGTCGGAGCGAGCTGTTCGAGATCTTGTTCATGCTGCGCCTTTTGCAGCATCAATGGAAGCTTAGCAGCGTCCCACGCTGCCATCCAAATAATTCGCGCCGTGAGTTCGAAAGGAGTCTCCTTGAACATGCCGCCTTTGAGCACAGGGAGACAATAATCCTGGAAACCGGAAAGGATCTTGTGGTACCGTTCGCGAATGCAGGTTTCGACGTTCGTCTCGGAGATGGGCAGCATGACCAGAGCTGCAGCTATGGCTAGCACAGATTCCGACGGCGCGCCGACGAGCAAGCGGGAATCATCGAGGACACGCTCAAGAATGCGCATATGTCGATCGACTGAGCCGGTTGCCAGTCGACGGCTTGCGCTACTTCCATTCTTGACGGGCACAAATCGGAGCGCAAGGCGAGAAGCCAAGATGTTGTAGTTCAGCATTACCAGCTGGCTGGCTTCGACATTGTCGTAGGTTTCCTTGGTTCCTAGCAGCCTCATTCGTGCGTCGACCCAAAAGCTCGTGTCGGGAAGTGAGACCCAGAGAGGACGGCCGTAGCTTCGAATGTGACTGGCCTCACCAACTTGGCCTGCCCGAGCCAGTGCCCGGGCCTCGAGCCGAATAACATCGAAGCCCAAGCCAACAAATGTAGGAGCCAGTGCTTGGGGTAGTGCACGCTCAGAGCCAATATATTCCTTTGGCTCGATGAGCAGAGTGGCGGCGCTGTTGGTGCTGAGCAGGACGAGCCAAAAGGGAGGAGTGCCGAATTCTGACTGTACGCTGTTGATATAGTTCCAGGCACGTCGGAGACTGTTGAGTCGATCATCTTGGCTGGACTTTTTGAACTTGGCCTGGATAAGTTGAATGCATTCGTCGATGGCGACAAAGATGGGTGGCTTGTCGAACTCGGATCTAAGGGCCTTACCGTGGCGGGGCAGCGCATCGTCGATGTGTTGACGCATGTTCTGATTTTCATCAAGCGACCAAAGATGATCCCTGACTTGGCGGAGCTCGGCTCCCAACGCAAGTATCCCCTTATCGAGACACTCGGAAAAGGTAGCTTTGTGGCCTAATGAGGTGTCCAGCTTGGAAGCGCATCCAATGACCTTCATTTTGGCCGCTTTGCAAACTTCGTTGAAGAATTCCTTTCGTAGTTGCATTGTAAGATTAGTAATGCCGGTGGAGTGGTTGCCATTGCGAGAGCTGTAGCGATTCATGTCGACGAGGTATTCATACCTTTGATTTGCATCTGTGCGATTCTGGAGTCTAAGTGCGAGCTCTTGGAACCAGGCGCCGAGGAAGGCGGCGACCTGTAGTTCGTCACTAAAGTAGAACGCAGGAGCCTTGACAGTGGCAATTTGGGGATCCCAATGAGTGCGGTAGCTTGTGGAGTCCTGGGAAAAGTAGGAAACGACGGGTTGATCGCCGGGAGGGAATCCGTCCGAGACTGTGCCGTCCTTTGGGCGCAAGCAAAGAAACAAGAGGGGTGCATACTTTGCCAATTCAAGGACCATTCGAGTCTTCCCAGTTCCGCTAGATTGAAGAATGGTCCCGCCATAGAAGTAGAGGCCACGTCCTCCTGTGCCGTTGTAGTGGTTGACGATTTGGAGTACGAAGCGTAGAAAACGGAGGGGAGCGTCGCCTCGAAATTCGCGATCAAACTGAAGGGCAAAGTGTTCTTGAGTCTGCGAGTCCTCGGTCTGCACAGCTGTGTGCGTTTGCTGGGATTCGTCTGGTTGGTGTAGAGAGACGGGGGATGAAGGGCCAGGAAGACGGAGGTTGATGAGAAAACGAAGAAGTTGAGGCTCGAGCTCCAAGTCAGATGGCGGAACGGAGCCAGAGCGCAAGGCGGAACCGATCGAACGATCTAGCTCTGCCTTGAAGAAAAGTTTGCTTTGTTCCGACTCGAAGGTAAGGTTGCGGTTGTTGGCGAGATTGGGAAACAACTCGAGAAAGGCGTCATGTTCTTCTTTCCGCATTTCGTCGAGCTTTTGGAGGACTGCAAGCAGCCTGATGTTCAACATCTTGTTGTCCAAGATTGAGCGATCACTCAAAGATGTACACTTGTGTGCAGGTTCTCGCCAGTATTCCCAGAAAAAGACACGCAGCACCTCCCAATCGGTGCCGAAGCATTGTCTCGCCTGCTCGACGATGGCATCGCTGGCTTGCGACGCATCTCGATTGACCAGCACGCAAGAGGTGGACGGAGAAGGAGGACGGGCAGGAGGCTTAGTTCCAGGAGTCGCGAGACGAGGAGATGTCGTGGGAGCCATAGTGTAGAGATTGGAGCGCTCGGGGTTCTAAGGCTTGTGTTGAAAAGGTACTAAAAGCCGCACTGGAAGCATAAGAAGTAGCAGAAATGTGGGTGCTGGGATAGCAGGAGAAGTCGAAGAGAGGCCGAAGCAAGCTACGGATCAGTACTAATCGTACCGACAATTTATGCCAGCCGCTTTCACAAAGAGAATGGCTACAGCTTTGGGCAACAGCAGCAGATGCGAAAGGTGCTTTCCAGCAATCGCAAACGTGAATTGTCGTCAAAGTACGAAGGTCAGAGTCAACTCGTATCTACTCAAGATGGACGCAAATGGACTACTGCTCATGGACTTTTTCTCATAGAGACACTGCTGGTGGGACAGATATGATGAAGTGGGTTGCTGTTCCGAACGCGTCAGAAAGGTTTCGGCCGAAAGACACATAGCTGATGTCGTCACGCGTCACGCGTGTGCAGTTGGTAGGTGCGCAGTCGACGCGTGCCCATCTGCCGACCTGAGTAGCGGATGATGTCTTGACTGAGCCTTTCACTCGATTCTCCCTCTCTACCATCATCATCCCACCTCCCTTCCCGCCCGCTTTCGCTCTTTCCTCTCCCC